>ERZ772957.1169-NODE-1169-length-17816-cov-13.109566_pt1 | contig 17816 bp, 20 predicted proteins | sample MGYA00580682_ERZ772957 | MGnify/ENA primary metagenome ERZ772957 (study PRJEB29015, sample SAMEA2737921) | human oral metagenome | biome: human oral; feature: human-associated habitat; material: dental | place: China | collected 2025 ...
CATCCGCATCATCCCGAGCGTCGCGCCGCGCGGCAATTTCTTCGACCGCAACGGCGTGCCTCTCGTCATGAACCGTCCGAGCTTCACCGTGTCGCTCCTGCCTCTGACGGCGACGATCCCCGAGGACGTCATCGAGCGTCTGTCCGCGCTCCTCCATGTGCCGACGGAGGAAATCCACAAGAAGATCGACGCGCATGTCGGCTTCGACCCCATCCGCATCAAGCAGGACGTCGGCCCTGAAATCTACACGATCGTCGAGGAGCAGCGCGACAAGTACCCGGGCGTCATGATCGAAGCGCAGCCGATCCGCGACTACGTCTACAAGACGTGGGGCGCGCATGTCTTCGGCTATGTGAGTGAGATCAGCAACGAGGAGCTCGAAAAGCGCAAGGAGGAAGGCTATAAGTCTGGCGACATCATCGGCAAGTTCGGTCTGGAGCGCGTCTACGACAAGGAAGTGCGCGGCACGGACGGCGGCAGGCAGGTCGAGGTCGACGTCGCGGGCAAGCCCGTGAACAACCTCGGTACGAAGGAGCCTGTCGCGGGCAACGATCTCGTCCTGACGATCGACGCGAAGATCCAGGTCGCCGCTGAGCGTGCCATCGACCAGCAGCTTGGTGCCATCGGCGCCAACGCGGCGGCCGCCGTCGTCCTGAACCCGCAGACGGGCGAGGTGCTCGCGCTCGTGAGCCGCCCGTCGTTCGATCCGAACCTCTTCGTCAACGGCATTTCGACGAAGGATTGGAAGCTCATCAACGAGAATCCATATCACCCGATGGACAACAAGGCGATCACGGGCGAGTATCCGCCGGGCTCGACCTTCAAGATCGTCACGGGCACGGCCGCCCTGCAGGAAAATGTCGTCTCGCCGAACGAGATCATCTACGACTCGGGACGCCATTGGATTATCCCGAAGGGCAACGCGGGCGGCGAAGCGCTCGGCCCCATCAACTTCATCCAGGCGCTCGCCCATTCGGACAACGTCTACTTCTACGAGATGGGCAACCGCCTCGGCGTCGATCGCCTCGGCGAGTACGCGCGCATGTTCGGCATCGGCTCCAAGACGGGCATCGACCTGCCTTATGAGGCGGAAGGTCTCGTGCCGAGCCGCGAGTACAAGCGGAAGGTCTACGAGGACGACTGGTACCTGTCCGAGACCTTCGACGCGGCGATTGGGCAGGGCTTCGACCTCGTGACGCCCTTGCAGGCGGCGATGGTCATGGGCGCGATTGCGGCGAACGGCGACCGCTACCAGCCGCATCTCGTGCAGCGCATCGTCAATCCCGAGGGAAAGACGGTCGAGACGATAAAGCCCAAGCGCATCGGCGTGCTCGACGTGCGCCCCGAGGTCATCTCGCTCGTGCAGCAGGGCCTCAGGGACGTCACGAAGTACGGCACGGCGGCAGGCGCTTTCGGCGCGAACTACCCCGTCGACATCGCGGGCAAGACGGGTACGGCGGAAAACTCGCACGGGCGCGACCACGGCTGGTTCGTCGCCTACGGACCGTTCAGCAATCCTACAGTCGTCGTCGCCGTCATCGTCGAGCAGGGCGGCTTTGGCTCGCTGTCCGCTGTGCCGATCGGCAAGAAGATTCTCGACGCGGCGTTCAACCTCGATACGCCCGAGGTCAAAGCCGTGCTTCAGGAAGTGGCGGCGCGGCAAAAATCTTGATATAATAGTAGCGTAGCAAGGGAAGCGGGCGGCACGGCGCTGCCTCCTTTCGAACCCTTCGTGCGGAGGCGCCGCACACGCACGCATAAAGCGAGGAAATCATGGAGAAAGAATGCGTATTGTTCAAGGGGCTGAAGACGGGACTGCTGCTCGTGCTTGTGGGAAAGCCCGAGTTTGCTGCCGTCGAGCGCGAGATTCGCGAGAAGCTGGAATCGAGCGCGCTCTTCTTCCGGCGCGGCACGGTCATCGAGTGGCGTACGGGCACGTTCACGGCGAAGGAAAGCCTCGTCCTCAAGAAGCTCTTCTTGCAGCACGGTCTGTACTTCCGCGAGATGAAGGCGGAGCCGGGCGTGCAGAAGGTCGCCGCCTTGCAGGGGGCAGCGGGCAGTCACGGGAGTGCCGCAGCTGCCGAGAAGGAGCCGCCGCCTGCGGAGCTGAAGACAGCGCCGCAGGAAGACGGCACGAAGGACATGCAGATGCTCGTCGTAAACCGCACGCTTCGCGGCGGTCAGGAGGTGCAGAGCCGCGGTTCGGTGCTCATTCTGGGCAACGTGAATCCCGGCGCGCAGGTCATCGCGGGCGGCAGCATCGACATTCGCGGTACCTGCCGCGGCATCGTCCACGCGGGCGCGTACGGCGACCGCTCGGCGTGCATCATCGCTGATCATCTAATGCCCGTACAGATCCGCATCGCCGACGTCATCGCGCAGTCGCCCGAGCAGTATGAGAAGCCCGAGCTTGCGGAGAGGGCGCTCGTGAAGGATGGTCAAATCGTTATTGAACCGATAGAAAGGTAGGAGTCAGCCGATGGCAGAAGTTATCGTTATCACCTCGGGAAAAGGCGGGGTCGGCAAGACGACGACCACGGCGAATATTGGCGTGGGGCTCGCGAAGCGCGGCAAGAAGGTCGTGCTTATCGACACCGACACGGGGCTCAGGAACCTCGATCTTCTCCTGGGGCTTGAGCGCCGCATCGTCTACACGCTCGTCGATGTCGTGCAGAAGCGCACGACGTACAAGAGGGCGCTCGTGCGTCACAAGAAGTACGAGACACTCTTTTTGATGCCGACGTCGCAGGTCGCGGACAAGTCGGCGATCGAGCCTGAGCAGATGAAGGAGCTCATCGCCGAGATGAAGGCGGAGTTCGACTACATCCTCGTCGACTGCCCGGCGGGCATTGAGCAGGGCTTCCAGACGGCGGTCATCGCAGCGGATTGGGCGATCGTCGTCACGATGCCCGAGATCGCCGCCGTGCGCGACGCGGACAAGATCATCGGCAGGCTGCAGAACGACGGCAAGGAGATCAAGCTCGTCGTCAACCGCATCCGCTCGCAGATGGTCAAGGACGGCACGATGCTCGACATGGACGCGATCAACGACATCCTGTCGCTGCCGTGCATCGGTCAGGTGCCCGACGATGAGAAGGTCATCGACTCGGCGAACCGCGGCGAGCCCGTCATCGACAACCCCAATTCGTTCGCGGGCAAGGCGTATGCGAACGTCGTCTCGCGCATCCTCGGCGAGGACGTTCCGTTCCTCGAAGCCCCGAACGAGAGCTTTTTGCAGCGCCTCAAGAACGCCATCTTCGGAGGGGGGAAGCGCGATGATTGAAGCATTGCTCAAGATTTTCGGCAAGCAGGGGAAGTCTTCGCGTGAGATCGCTCACGATCGGCTAAAGGTCGTTTTGATTCACGATCGCCTGAGCGTATCGCCCGAGGTCATGGAAAAGATCAAGAACGACATCATCCACGTCATTTCCAATTATGTGGAGATCAACCAGAAGGATATGGAGATCTCGCTCGCCAACGATCAGGATTCCGTCGCGCTCATCGCGAACATTCCCGTGAGCCGAATGAAGCCCAAGGAAAGCAGCAGACGCTAGGAGGCGCAGGGGAAAATGAACAAGCGTTGGCTCAGGCGCATGGACTTCACCTTGATCGGTGCGACGGCGGCGATCATCGTCATGAGCCTCATCGTCATCAGCAGCGCCACGCACATCAACACGGCGGGCGGCGACCATTACTGGTTCGTGCAGAAGCAGGCCGTCTTCGTCGTCTTGAACGTGCTCTTCGCCATCTTCCTCATGAACTTCGACTACAAGGCGCTGCAGAGCTATGGCAGGAATCTCTACATCTTCAATGTCGTCATGCTGCTCCTGGTCATGCTCATCGGCCAGACGGCGCTCGGCGCACAGCGCTGGATCCAGCTCGGCCCCATCACGCTGCAGCCGTCGGAGTTCTCGAAGATCATCATGATCATCGCGCTCGCCGCCATGCTCGAAGATCGCGTGGGCAAGCTCAACAGCCTCAGCGACATCCTGCCCGTCGTCGGCTATGTGGGACTGCCCTTCATCCTCGTCTTGAAGCAGCCCGATCTCGGCACGTCGCTCGTCTTCATCGCGATTCTCCTCGGCATGATGTTCGTCGCGGGCGTGAACCTTCGCATCCTGGCGGCGTTCTTTGCGGCGGGCGTGGCGGCGTCGCCGCTCCTCTGGCTCGTCCTCAAGGACTACCAGAAGATGCGCCTCAAGGTATTCCTCGATCCGAGCGTCGATCCTCTGGGCTCGGGCTACCATATCATCCAGTCGAAGATCGCCATCGGCTCGGGGCTCATCTTCGGCAAAGGGCTTTTCGGCGGCACGCAGAGCCAGCTGAACTTCCTGCCCGAGAATCACACGGACTTCATCTTCGCCGTCGTGGGTGAGGAGCTCGGCTTCGTCGGCGCTGCGGTGCTGCTTCTTCTCTACCTCGTCGTCTTGTGGCGCGGCGTGAAGATCGCGCGCGACGCGAGCGACACCTTCGGCAGGCTGCTCGCCGTCGGCATCACCTCGATGCTCGCCTTCCACGTCCTCGTCAACGTCGGCATGACGACGGGCATCATGCCCGTCACGGGCATCCCGCTGCCGCTGATGAGCTACGGCGTCAGCTCTTTGACGACGAACATGATCGCGATCACGATCTTGCTCAACATTCACATGCGAAAAACAAAACTTTTATTCTAGGAATCACGGATAAAATGAAGTCCCCAATGTGTGCAGGTGGGTGGCGTAGCTTATCCGTGCTTCCTTAAAGGGAGGATTTATGGTCAAGCTGCAACAGGAGATGCTTCAGGCTGTGGAAAAGCCCGCGCGCTACACGGGCGGCGAATGGAACGCGCAGCCGAAGGATTCCGCCGCCGTCGCCTGCCGCGTCGCACTCGCGATGGCGGACGTCTATGAGGTCGGCATGTCAAACCTCGGGCTGAAAATCCTCTATGAGATTTTGAACCGCCGCGCTGATGTCGCGGCGGAACGTGTTTATGCCCCGTGGCTCGATATGGAAGAGGAGATGCGCCGCCGCCATATACCGCTCTTTTCGCTCGAAACCCGGCGCGAGATTTCCTCCTTCGACATCCTCGGCTTTTCGCTGCAATACGAGCTTCTCATCACGAACACACTCAACATGCTCGATCTCGCGTGCATACCGCTTCATGCGGCGGAGCGCACAGAGGCGCATCCCTTCGTCATCGGCGGCGGCCCCTGCGTCTACAACACGGAGCCGATCGCCGACTTCTTCGACTTCTTTGTGCTCGGCGACGGCGAAGAAATCGTCGTCGAGGTGTGCGACGCATTGATCGCCTGGAAGCAGGAGGGGCGGCCGGGCGGCAGGCGCGGTTTCCTGCGCCGCGCGGCGGGCATCGCGGGCGTCTACGTGCCGTCGTTTTATGCGCCCGAGTACGCGGCGGACGGCGCCTTTACGGGGCTGCGCGTCCTCGATGCGGCGGCGCCGCCTGAAATTTTCCGGCGCGTCGTCAAGGATCTCGACGCCATGCCGTTTCTGGAAAAGCCCATCGTGCCGTACCTCGGCATCGTCCACGACCGCCTCATGCTCGAGCTTTTCCGCGGCTGTACGCGCGGCTGCCGCTTCTGTCAGGCGGGCATGGCGTACCGCCCTGTGCGCGAGCGAAAGCCCGAGACGCTCAAGCGCCTGGCGCGCGCCCTCTTCGACTCGACGGGCTACAACGAGATGTCTTTGACGTCGCTTTCGTCCGCTGACTACTCGTGCCTCGCGCCCCTCGTCGACGGGCTGCTCGCCGATACGAAGGGTGAGCGCGTGAGCTTTTCGTTGCCTTCACTTCGCATCGACAGCTTCTCCGTCGACATCGCCGAGCGATTGCAGCAGGTCAGGAAGAGCGGTCTGACGTTCGCGCCCGAGGCGGGCACGCAGCGCCTGCGCGACGTCATCAACAAGAACGTGACGGAGGCGGATCTCCTGCACTCGGTGCGCACGGCGTTCGAGCAGGGCTGGAAGGCGGTCAAGCTCTACTTCATGATGGGCTTGCCGACCGAGCGCGACGAGGACGTCGTCGGCATCGCCGAGCTCGCGCAGAAGGTCGTCGACTGCTACAAGGAGGTCAAGGGCAAGCGCGGCGTCAAGGTCACGGTGTCCGTCTCGTGCTTCGTGCCCAAAGCGTACACGCCGTTCCAGTGGTTCGCACAGGTGCCGCAGGAAGAATTCGAGCGAAGGCAGCGTCTTTTGAAGGCGAGCATCCGCGACCGCGCGATCTCGTTCCACTACCACGACGCGCGTGCGAGCGTCCTCGAGGGCGCGCTCTCGCGCGGCGACCGCAGGCTCGCGCCCGTCATCGAGACGGCGTGGCGAAACGGCGCGAAGTTCGACGGCTGGACGGATCAGTTCAAGGACGAGGTCTGGCACGCCGCTTTTGAAAGCTGTGGCATCGATCCCGCTTACTATAGTCGGCGCGAGCGCGCGCTCGACGAGGCGCTGCCCTGGGCGCATACGAGCCCGGGCGTCTCGCAGGATTTTTTGCGCCGCGAGTGGCAGCGCGCGCAGGAAGCGGCGCTCACGCACGACTGCCGCCGCGAAGCCTGCACGGGCTGCGGCGTCTGTCCTAAGCTCGGCTGTGCGGTCGTCGATTGGAGGGAAGAGGCATGAAGCTGCGCGCTGCATTGACCAAGGGCGAAGAGGTTCGCTTCATATCCCATCTCGACTACGCCGCGCTCGTTGAGCGGGCGATTCGCCGCGCCAAATTGCCCGTTGCCTACTCGGAAGGTTTCAATCCGCACATGAAGTTCTCGTTCGCCTCGGCGCTCGCCGTGGGCGTCACGAGCGAAGCCGAGGTCATGGACGTCGAGCTTTCGCGCCCCCTGTCTCAGCCCGAGGCGTGGGACAGGCTCGCCGCCGCGCTGCCGCCGGGCGTGCGTCTCCTGCGCCTCGTTCCGTACGAAGGCAAGGCGAAGTCGCTGATGGCGGCGGTCGACCGCGCCGAGTACCGCGTGCGCCTGCCCTATGCGGGCACGGAGGAGGCGGCACGGCGCGCCGTCGCCGCCTTTTTCGCAGCGCCCGAGGTCGTCTATCGCCGCGTTCTGCCGAAGAAGACGCGCGAGGTTGACGCGAAAGCGTATTTGACGGAAATGCGCGCCGAGAAAGAGGGGGAGGAACTGCTCCTCCATATCGCCATCGCCGTCACGCCGTCGGGCAGCCTGAAGCCCGGCGAGGTGATCGAGCTTTTGGTGCAGGATTTCGGGCTGGCGGTTGAGCCGAAGGAAGCGAAGATTCACCGCACGGCGCTGCTCTCGGGCGGCAGGGATCTCTTCGCCCTCATCGAGTAGGGCGGTTCCGGCAGCGGACTCTTCCAACATGGAGTTGATGTGATGAAAACCATTCTTATAAACTGTGCACCCGAGGAAACGCGCATGGCGATCGTGGCGAACGACGAGCTTTTGGCGATCGAAGTCGAGCGCGAGTCGCAGTCGCACCTCGTCGGCAATATCTACAAAGGACAGGTGCAGAACGTCCTGCCGGGCATGCAGGCGGCTTTCGTTGACATCGGCTGGGAAAAGAACGCCTTCCTCTACATCGGCGACGGCCTGCCGCACGAGGGAGTCAAGGGTACGCCGCCCGCGACGCGCATCCACATCGGGCAGAGGCTGCCCGTGCAAATCACGAAAGACGCCATCGGCACGAAGGGCCCGCGCGCGACGATGCACCTCTCGATTCCGGGCAGGAACGTCGTCCTCATGCCGACCGCCGCCTACATCGGCATCTCGCGCCGCATCGAGGGCGAGGCAGAGCGCACGCGTCTCAGGGAGATCGCCGCGCGCATCTGCCCCGAGGGCATGGGACTCATCATACGCACGGCGGCGCACGGGCAGACGGAGGAGAGCTTCCAGGAAGACGTCGACCGCCTCCTGCGCCTCTGGCAGACCCTGCAGGCGAAGAACAAGATGGCGAAGGCGCCGGCACTCCTCTACCGCGACGCCGACCTCATCGTGCGCCTCGTGCGCGACTCCTTCACCAACGACATCGACGCGCTCTACGTCGACGACGCCGAGGCGTGGCGCCGCGTGACGGAGCTCGTCGAATCCATCTCGCCCGAGCTAAAGGAGCGCGTCCACCTCTACGAAGAGCGCGAGCCGCTCTTTCGCCGCTACGGCATCGAGGAAGAAATCGAGCGGCTCGGCGAGCGCGAGGTCGTGCTGCCGTCGGGCGGCTCCATCGTCATCGACAAGACGGAAGCGCTGACCGCTATCGACGTGAACACGGGCCGCTACGTCGGCAATGCGAACCTCGGCGACACCGTCTACCGCACGAATCTCGAAGCGGCGGCGGAAATCCTCAAGCAGATCCGCCTCCGCGACATCGGCGGCATCATCCTCGTCGATTTCATCGACATGGATACCGACGAGCAGAAGGAAAAGCTCCTCGCCTTTTTGCGCGATCGCGTGCGCCTCGACCGCACGAAGACGAATATCGTCGACATCACGGCGCTCGGCCTCATCGAGATCACGCGCAAAAAATCGCGGCAGAATCTCGAGAGCATCATCTACAGCCCCTGCCCCTACTGTCATGGCAGGGGCAGGGTTGAGTCGCCCGAGACGATCGCCATCAAGGTCTGCCGCGACATCCGCCGCCTGGAAAGCAAGGCGCACGCAGGCGCCTACGAGATCGAAGTCGCAAGCCGTATCGCGCGCGCCCTGGAAGCCGCCGAGCCCCTGCACCGCCTTGCCGACGAGCTCGCGATTGAAGTGACGGTCGTTCCGAAGGATATCATGGCGCCCGAAAGCTATACGATCCTGCCGAAAGAAGACGGCTGAGCAGCGCGCCCCGTTTTGCCGCAGCGATTTGACGAACATTGTGTAATGTCGTATAATAAGCATAGAAAAGGTGCTGTCGGTAAACGGTCAGCCCCGATCATGTTTGGGTAAGAAAAACCCGCCTACGATTGTGAGCCGGAGGCGGGCTTTCTTATGCCTTCAGAACGATGAGGATGAACAGCGTTACCAAGAGCAACGCGAGCAAATCGTTTATCGTCATGGGCGTCGCCCCCTCTCAGGGGCTGAGAATCGACCGCCTACCGTTTTGGCAGCACCATCTACATTATAGCATAACCCGCCTAAATTTGGGAACGAGAGGCGGGGGTTTTTTATTTTATCGCAAGATGCGATTCGAGAAATCCCTGCAAGATATTTCCCATAGAGAAGGGCGCCATCGTGCCCATGATCTTCTGTACGAGCGTTTTCTTGCGCTTGAACTCGTGCACCTCGATGTTCTTGTCGTCCTCCTCACCCATGCGCTGCAGCAGATCCTCGTAGGCGTCGTAGTAGCCGCCGAAGGCGTCGATCAGCTCGTTTTCTTTCGCGAGTACGGCGCCGACGGGGCGGCCGTCGAACATCTCCTCCGTGTTCTTGATCTGCGGGCGATGCTTCGTCACATGCGCGATGAAAGCGTCGTGCGTTTCCTTCGCGAAGCTTTCGAGATAGGTGCGCTCCTCTTCCGTCATCTTGCGCGTGGGGTTGCCGATGTCCTTCATGCGTCCCGATTTGATCGTCACATACGTCACGCCGATCTTTTCCGATAATCCTTCCACGTTCGGAATCTGAAGGATGCAGCCGATCGAGCCCGTCATGGAGCCGCGGTTGGCGTAGATCGCATCGGCGGCGCATGCGATCATGTAGCCGCCTGAGCAGCAGAGATCGGCGATCGTTGCGACGACGGGGATCGTGCGCTCTTCCTTGAGGCGCGCGATAAGCTGTGCGAGCTCTTCCGAGGCTCCCGCCGTGCCGCCCGGCGTGTTCATGCGCAGGAGCAGGCCGTCGATGCGCTCATCTTCGTCGAGGTAATCGTAAAGGAAATCGAGCATGCCGAGCGTACCGCCCTTGCCGCCGTAGCGCTCGGGGGAGGCGTCGATCGCCTCGTTGATCTCAAGCACAGCCATCACTTTTTTCTTTTTCTTGAATCGTTTCATCAGCTGCATAGGGAAACCCCTTTCCTGACTCCATAGGATTGAGCGCTCTTCTCATCATGCAGAGCGCCGCGCTCGTTTCTGCTTGTCGGGTGGTTCATATTTCGCCTTACATGAAAAAGGACTGCACACAAGTCAAAGACTCGTGGCAGACCTTCTTTCATCGTGCATCAATTCGCAGCGACAGCCTCGTTCAGCCCCTTCATCAGAGCCTCGATGTCGATGCCGTGCGCGAGCGCGCCCTGCTCGATGTTCTCAAAATGCGAGGCGGCGCAGCCGATGCAGCCCATGCCGGCGCTCATGAATACGGGAACCGTGGAGGGATATTTCTGGACAACCTCTCCGATGCCCATATCTTTCGTTATGGTCATACAAAAACCTCCTTTGTTTACAAGGGAACTTACAAGAAGCCGAAGTGTAATCGTCGGCTGTTTGATTGGTTCCATGTAAGGGCGAGTACACGACCGAAGCCGCATACGAGAATCACCTTACTACTAGATAGATTATAGCATGTTTCCTAGCGGATAGCCAGAGTATAATTACGATTCTTGAGAATAGTTGCTGTCATGTTGCGTGGAACGCGGCGTATCTATAGGATGCGAAAAAGAGCTGTCATACTGCGTCTTGCTTTTCCGCAAAGATAAAGAGCATCAAAACAAGTCGCTGTGTGTACCCGTTCGATGAAGGAGTAAGTGAGAATTTCGTTATCAATACGATAGATCAGCAACCAAAAGAGGGGAAAGAATATCCTCCATCATGTCATGTGCTGAAGTATAGGATTTGAAATTCTCGGGATTTCTTCGTATCTCTTCGGCTTCCTGCAGAGCGGCTATCGTTTCGGGATTTAACGCTGAATCCATGCGGACTCGTATCATGGTCGAAGGCATGTTTTCAACCTCCTTTTTGAGACGGAAATATGGAACAAAGCTACAGGAATCGTTGAAACTGTCGACCTGTCTTACGATATCAGTATAGCATAAATTTGAGAAGAGATACAGTGCAGTCTTAGGACTCTTAGCTGCACCGTATTTGTTGTTGATTATATGTGATAAATAACATATAATGAATTACAAGGAGCGGTATGATGAGTTTTTGTGTCGTGTATTATGAGATGGAAAAAGGGATAGCGCCTGCTGAAGAATTCATTCTTGCACAGGATTCAAAAATGCAGGCAAAAATCTTCAAGATGCTTGAGCTTTTGGAAGAGTATGGCAACCTGTTGCGCTTGCCGTATTCTGAGCATCTTGATGACGGCATTTTCGAACTTCGGACGAAATTGGGGACGAATATTACTCGGGTGTTGTACTTTTTTGTACAGGGAAACCGAATTGTCTTGACGAACGGCTTTGTGAAAAAGACGCAGAAAACACCGCCGGATGAAATTGTTTTAGCAAAAAAGTATCGTGACGATTATTATAGGCAGAGGGGGATGCAGCGATGAGAAGTTTTCGTACGACTTTGCATGAGCGATTGAAGGATTCTGAGTTCAAGGCAGAGTATGAGGCACTAGAGCCTGAGTTTCAGCTTATTCGCTCACTATTGGAGGCAAGGAAGGTTACAAAGCTCACGCAAAAAGAATTGTCTGCAAGAACGGGCATTTCGCAGGCGGATATCAGTCGCATTGAAACAGGAGAGGCCAACCCTTCAATGCAGACGATGAAGAGGCTGGCCGAGGGGCTGGGTATGCAGCTTCGCGTGATGTTCGTACCGCAGAACGCGCACAGCGGCGCGTAGAAAAGCAGATCGGCAGATCATCTTTTTTATAACGGGGAAATAGTCACCGCTCGGGTATCTATCGGATGCAAAAAGGAGCTGTCATACATGCTTGCGACAGCTCCTTTTCGTATTTTGCATTTCGTACACTATGCCTGCCAGTAGTGGGCGTGCGACTGACGATAGGCGGCGGAATCCTTGCTCTTGATCTGCGCGTCCAACTGGCGCAGCTGCTGCTGAAGCGCCGCCTTCTCATCGGGTGAGGCTGCTTCGGCGAGCTGCGCCTGCATCTGCTGCTTCTTGGCCTTGAGCTTCTGAATCTCGTCTTCTACGTTCTTGTCGGAGGACATCGTCACCTCTTGTCCGTCCTCTGCGGCTTTCGCCGCAGGAGCCGCGCTCGCGTTCGCATCTGCGTCCTCGGCAGGGGCAGGGGCGTCGGATGCTGGTGCGTTGGCTGTTTGGACTCCGTACGCCTGCGCGGCTCTCATCTGGTTGATGCCAAGCTGCAGCGAGGCGATTTCCTTCTGCCTGCTTTGCATGGCCTCCGGATTCGTCAGCCGAAGCGCTTCTATGGGATGGTTTGTCGCATAGGCAAGCTCGCACTCCATGCGCTGTGCTGCAGACTGCGCCTTTGCTGCGAACGCGCCGCTCTCTTTCGACTGCTGCAGCGATGCGCCTGCAGAAAGCAGATTGGCGAGACGTGCATCTTCCCGGCTCTTCTTGTCGCCCTTTTTGTCCTGCACGCTCGCCGTGCCGAAGCGGTCACGAGCGCTGCCGGACGCATCGCTTTCGTCCTCGCTCTTCTTGTCCGCCCGCGTCGCTTCCACCATTTGCTTCTGCAAATCGGCAAGCTGCTGCATCATCGTTTTCAGCAGGGCGTCCTTCGCCTCCGGGCGCATCTCGTCGTTGCCCTTGACTTCTTCGATGCGTGCCTGCAAGCGTGAAATGTTTTCCTGCAAGGGATTGGCTTTTTTCAAGCCGGCAGGATTTGCAGCAGGAGCACCGTTGGACGACTGCACGAGATTTTCCGTTTTGTTCTGCATGGCTGCAGCAGTCATGCCGCCTGCAGCACGGCGATGCAGGACGGGTGACATCAGAAATCTGGATATCTGCATGATGACCCTCCTTATTAAAAAAAGATTAGACGTCTTCCCTTAATTTATTCGTTTATTTGGGAGGAAAACTTAAGTGGCTGCTGCCCTTAGAACGCTTAGAAGTTTGACGGAATACACTATATAACATATAATCAAAATGGAGGGGAAGATATAGATGCCGATGACGCCAAAAGATATGATTCGCCTTCTTAAGAAAAATGGTTTTGTTTACATCAAGAGCAACAACGGCTCCCATCAAAAATACCGCAATGTGGAGAAAAATATCACCGTCAGCATCCCTATGCATGCAAAAGAATTGAAGAAGGGCATAGAGCAGCAGCTTTTGAAGGAAGCGGGGCTGAAAAGACCTCAGTGAATGGAGGAGCAACGATGAAGCGCATGTATTTTTATCCTGCCGTGTTCCAGATTGAGGAGCAAGGTTATTCCGTATTCATTCCTGACATTCCAGGTTGCATGACACAGGGGGAGACGATGGAGGAAGCGCTGGCTATGGCGCAAGAAGCCATCGGACTCATGCTGGAGGATGTCGCTCCTGCGGACTATCCCGTGCCATCCCTGCCGCAGGATGTGCCGCTCGAAAAAGATCAGTTCGTCCTCATGGTGCCGTTTGATAAACTTGCCTACGACAAGGCGTACAGCGCGAAATCCGTCAAGAAAACGCTCTCTGTTCCCCAGTGGCTTGATACGCTTGCCACTGAGCGTAATGTGGACTTTTCCAATATTCTGCAGAACGCCTTGATGCGTGAATTGGGCGTGAGCAAAGCATAGGAATGGGAAAATTGAGGGAGGAGGGCTATGGCAAGTTCCTCCGCGCTGCATGGTTGGCGAATTTTCCTTGCATTTTTCTACAACTGCGCTATAATGAATACTGCAAAAGGGGAGTCCACGAATGGGCTGAGAGGGGGCTTTTCGCTCCGACCCGAAACCTGATTTGGATCATGCCAACGTAGGGAATAGAGGGCGATTTTGACCGCATACACCACTTTGGCGTGTGCGGTTTTCTTTTTGGGAGGGATGAAGATGGTGAAGGTCAACGGCGAGGACGCTGCGGCGGACGGCAGGATGCTCTTGGACTATCTGCGAGAAGCCGGCTATGTGCCCGCACGCATCGCCGTCGAGAGAAACGGCGAGATCGTGCCGCGGGCGACGTATGAATCGGTGCGGCTTGCGGCGGGCGACGTCGTGGAGATCGTGAGCTTCGTCGGTGGGGGCTGAGGCGATGCGGCGCGTGCGCGTCGCGCTTCTGTAGGGACGCGCTGTCGATGGAGGGAAGGCTTCTCCCAAAGGGAGGGCGAAGGGGGAAATCGTATGAAAAAGAAGCAAGAGGAAGACATGTTGAAGCTTGGCGGCAAAATGTTCCGCTCGCGCTTCATCCTCGGCTCGGGCAAGTATTCGCTCGAACTCATCCGCGCCGCCGTGGAAAATGCGGGCGCGGAGATGGTGACGCTCGCCGTGCGGCGCACGAATACGCGCGAAGGGCAGAGCATCCTCGACTACATTCCCGCGCATGTGACGCTCCTGCCGAACACGTCGGGCGCACGCACGGCAGAGGAAGCCGTGCGCATCGCACGCATGGCGCGCGAGCTTGGCTGCGGCGACTTCATCAAGGTGGAGATCATGCGCGATGCGAAGTATCTGCTGCCGGACAACGAGGAGACGATTCGCGCGACGAAACTGCTCGCCGCCGAGGGCTTCACCGTCCTGCCGTACATGTTCCCTGACCTCTATGCGGCGCGCGCCCTTGAGGCGGCGGGAGCGGCGGCGGTCATGCCGCTCGCCGCTCCCATCGGCTCGAATCAGGGGCTGCAGGCGAAAGCGTTCATCAAGATTCTCGTCGAGGAGATCGACGTGCCGATCATCGTCGATGCGGGCATCGGCAGGCCGTCGGAAGCGTGCGAGGCGATGGAGATCGGCGCCGCCGCCATCATGGCGAACACGGCGATCGCGACGGCGGGCGACGTGGCGCGGATGGCGGGGGCGTTCAAAGCGGCGATCGAAGCGGGACGTGCGGCGTATCTTGCGGGGCTTGGGAGAGTCTTGGAGCGCGGCGCGGCTGCTTCCGATCCGCTGACGGGCTTTCTGCACGAGGGAGAGGCGATGAGATGAGATGAGAGAAGATGCAAGCTACTTCATAGATTCGGCGCGTTTGAGCGGCGCAGCGCTCGAAAGGAAGCACCGCCTCGAAAACGATCCGGCGAGCCGCACGGACGTCATGGCGTATGCGAGCGATATGGAGCGGATTGATTCCGATGTGCGCGAAAAGGTGCTTTCTGCGGCAGCGGAGTACGATCCTGCCGCTTACAGCGCCGCCGACGTCGAGCGTGCTCTCGCGCACGAGCGGTGCAGCATCGAGGACTTCGCGGCGCTCCTTTCTCCTGCCGCCGCGCCGTTTTTGGAGCGCATGGCGAGGCGTGCGCAGCGGGAGACGGGGCGTCACTTCGGCAACACGGTCTACGTCTTCACGCCGCTTTACATCGCGAATTACTGCGACAATTACTGTATTTACTGCGGCTTCAACCGCTACAACGACATCGTGCGGCGCAGGCTCACAGAGGCGGAGATCGCACGCGAGATGGAGGTCATCGCGGCGTCCGGCATCGAGGAGATCCTGCTGCTGACGGGTGAAAGCCCCGCGATGAGCGACATCGCCTACATCGGCGAGGCGTGCCGCTTGGCGAGGAGATATTTCCGCAATGTCGGACTCGAAATCTACCCCGTGAATACGGCGGACTATCAATACCTGCACGAGTGCGGCGCGGACTATGTGACGGTGTTTCAGGAGACGTATGACGCCGTGCGCTACGAGGAGCTTCACCTCGCGGGCAGGAAGCGCGTCTTTCCCTACCGCTTCGAGGCGCAGGAACGCGCCATCCTCGGCGGCATGAGGGGCGTCGGCTTTTCGGCTCTTCTGGGACTCGCCGACTTTCGGCGCGACGCCCTGGCGACGGCGCTGCACGTCTACTTCCTGCAGCGCAAATATCCGCACGTCGAATACTCGCTCTCCTGTCCAAGGCTTCGTCCCATCGTCAACAACGCGGGAATCAATCCGCGCGACGTGCATGAAAGGGAACTTTGCCAGGTGCTATGCGCCTACCGCATCTTTCTGCCCTACGTTGGCATCACGGTTTCCTCGCGCGAGTCGGCGAGCTTTCGCGACGGCATCGTGAAGATCGCGGCGACGAAGGTATCGGCGGGCGTCTCGACGGGCATCGGCGACCACGAGGAGAAGTACGAGGGAAAGGAAGCGCGGGCGGCGGGCGACGAGCAGTTTGAAATCGCCGACGCGCGCTCGCTCTCCGAGATGTACGCAGGGCTTTCGCGCGGCGGTCTGCAGCCCGTGCTGAACGATTACGTCTATGTATAGGGGAAGAATCATCGCCTGCATCACGAATCGCCGTCTCGTAAAAGGCGATTTTCTCGCGCAGATCGAACGCGTCGCCGCACTTCCGCTTGTCGACTGGATCATCGTGCGCGAAAAGGACTTGCGGGCCGAGGAGTATCGGACGCTTTTCTCGCAGGTCGTCCGCATCGCGCACAGGCATGAAAAGAAGTGCCTCGCGCACGGTCGGATTGCGCTCGGCGTGATGTCAGAACTCGGCGCGGACGGCGTCCACCTGCCGCTCGACGTCCTGCGCGAATGGCGAGCGGCGAGCGGGCGGCGGTCAGCGCCGCAAGCGGGCGCTGTGCAGCTCGTCGGCACATCGGCGCACTCCGCCGCCGAAATCGCCAAAGCCGCCGCCCTTGGCGCAGACTACGCGACGCTCAGCCCCATCTTCGCCACCGCCTGCAAGCCCGGCGCTGCTCCCCTCGGCACAGCCGCCCTCGCCGTCGCCTGCAAGGCGTCGCCGCTCCCCATATTCGCGCTCGGCGGCATAGGGAAAGAGCAGCTTGCTGCTTGTGTAGAAGCAGGCGCAGCCGGCTGCTGCATGATGTCGGCATGGATGCGGTGAGGGGCTTGACGAATTAGGTATGGGCGGCAGGGAAAGCGATGGTGATGATGGCGATTTCGCAGTTTGAGTGGGGAGGATATAAGGCTCTGCGTATGAAAAAAAGACAGCTTTCGCTGTCTTTTTTCATGAAGCTGCCTTTATCAGTGATTCTCTTTGAATCATAACAGATAAAGGCGAAATTTGTTGCCGCTTTATGGCGATGTTTTTTCGGAATCTTCGTTGAGGCTGATGGAGGAAAACAGGAAATGCGCGTGGTTGACGATGTTTTTATCATTTGGGTCGTAGTTTAGGTGAATGAGCCAGGTTCCCGTTTCTGAGGCGAGAACCAGCACGTCGAGAATGGTATCTGCCCCATCGAGATCCGCACGCATGGTAAGATGCCGAGCGGGATGCGCGTCCTGTACCGTCGACTCATTGCTGAGGATCTTCAGATTCGTTATGCGGGAGCCTTTCCGATACGAAGCGATGAAGCCGTCGATCATCTCCTCAAGGCCTTGCTCGGCAGGAGCCCGGATATCAGCGCCGGGAGGGATGCGAAGAATTGTTGCGGACATTGGCAAGGGGGCGCCTGCATTCAAAAAATGTGTGTTGATGAATACAGTGACTCCGGTAGCGAGTTCATAGGCGACGAATGGTTCACCGAGGGGCGGCAGTTTCATGGCAAGCTGCTCGCCGTGAGCGCGCAGGACGACGGGTTCGATTTCGAGCATCGATTCAGGGGTGATGGTCTCTCCTTCGGCAAGCGTGGATAAATCCTTCGGCATTTTGACAATCATCGGATGAGTGTTTTGCTCATTCGTTTCGGCATGCTCGATTGCTTTTGCCAGAGCTGTATCGCCGCCTGCGAAGAGCAGCAGGGCAGAAATGAGTATGTATGCACTGTATCTTAGAATAAACATGACCAATCCCCCTTTATTTGCGATTATACATTCTATCAAATACGGACGAAAAATGCAACGAGTGAGGGGGAATCGGTTTGACACTGCCACCTCACGGAATTTGACGAAATATGTTATACGACGTATAATCCAAGAAAAGGAGAAAACGAGTATGTCCTGCTGCGCGAGTTGGGCGTGAGTGAGGCATAGACGAGAGGGAGATATCTGCAAAGGGGGTGGAAGC
>ERZ772957.1171-NODE-1171-length-17750-cov-5.855213_pt1 | contig 17750 bp, 24 predicted proteins | sample MGYA00580682_ERZ772957 | MGnify/ENA primary metagenome ERZ772957 (study PRJEB29015, sample SAMEA2737921) | human oral metagenome | biome: human oral; feature: human-associated habitat; material: dental | place: China | collected 2025 ...
GGCGCAGCACACATTTGTTTCACGTGAAACCGTTCCACGTGAAACATGTCGCGCATCACACTCTTGTGCATTGTGTTTCACGTGAAACTCGTCTGCATCGGCTGATCTGTCGGGCGGCGTGTGAGGTGGTTGAGTGTTTGACTAACACACCGAGGAAGTGAGTAGAGAACCCCCGGAGCAATCTGCTCCGGGGGTTTTCTTATACTTGGATCGGGCCGACGCGCCACAATGATAAGTGTGTGAGAATTATGTCTCCGTTCTGTGGTTGTATAGCGGCTTGGTAGCCGGTGATTTGGCCTGCGCTCATGTATCCGCCGGGGATCTCGAACAGTACTGAGTCGTATACGTTCCGGTCCACCATGACGGTTTTTTGCATTGTGGCGACTGTGGTGAGGCCTGCTCTGAGGAATAGCCGTACCCAGAACTTGCATGTGGGCACACCGTCCGCATAGTACCTGATCCCAACTAAGTACTTGGGGTATATGAGTTCGTTGACTACCTCTGTCTTGATGGTCTGGCCGCTTAGTACTTTCCAGGGTGTGGTGAACTGTTGCTCGTTGAGTAGCAGTCTGTTGCGGTTGTCGCCCCAGTATCCTTTTGAGGATCCTGAGACTAGGAGCATGGTGGCTGACGCTCCGGGGTCGCCTTTGGGTCCGGGGTCGCCTTTGGGTCCGGGGTCGCCTTTGGGTCCGGGGTCGCCTTGGATGCCTTTTTCTCCGCGTTCGCCGCGCTGGCCGGGTGCGCCGGTCTCTCCTTTGTCGCCTTTGCGGCCGGGTGTGCCCTGTTCACCGGGGTCGCCTTTGGGCCCTGGGGGCCCTGGCGGGCCCTGTAGGCCGACTCCGGTGAGCCCGCGGGGGCCCCTACCTCCTCGGGGTCCTTCGGGCCCCTGACGGCCTTCTGGGCCTCTTTCACCGCGGGGTCCGGGCGGCCCTTCGGGTCCGCGTGTGCGGCCGGCTTCGATGGCGGCGTAGACGCGGCTGGTGGTGTCGCGGATGGATGCGACCTGTCGTTCGATCTCGGTGAGGTGGGCGGGTGAGACCGGGTAGGAGGATATGAGGTCGGTGATCCTGTTTTCGCCTTCGTGGATGAGGCAGTGCATGTCGACGATGGGGACGCGCATCATGCCGGCCATGCGGGCGAGGACGATGTGGTAGGTCCACGGCGGTGGTGGGTTGGTGAGGTCGTTGGGGCAGTGGATTGGCACAGAAAAGGTGCCGCGTACTTTTTCGGTGCGCGGTTGGACGATGACGCCGTCGTCTGCGATGACGACGCGCGGGTCGGGGGCGATGGTGAGCGTGCCGACCGCATCCATTCCTGATGAATCGGTGACACGGCCGGTAATGAATGCGGTCGGCATTGTTTTTCCTTTGTATTAGTCGATGTTCTTATCGTCGATTGACTTTAGGGTCTTAATGACCTCAGCATTCTGGTTGCCGAGGAACTTGATCTGCTTGCTGATGTAGTCAACCATCTTCTGCGTCGCGATCGATGCATTTCGTGTGTCAGCGATCAGCAGGTAGAGGTCGCCCGCGAAGTTGCGACCGGCCTGGCCGCGCCGCAGATTGTCGCGAATCTCCCGCAGAAGATCAGTGTTCTCACTCATATCCATATCCTCAATCTCGGGCGTGGACGGCGCCACGCCATTTACATTTCCCGTGTACCTGATTACCCGGTACCACACTCCGCCGCGTGCGGAGTACGGCACCCACCGCACCTCGCCACCAGTGGAGTCGCCCCGGTAGCCGTCGATGGACCCGTCCTCGGCGATTGCCGCCTCACAGATGCCGCCGCGTCCGATCATGCACACGTGCCCGTCGGCGAGCAGGATGTCACCGTCGACGGGCTCGTAGTCCCAGTCCCACGCCCAGTCCTCGAACTGTCCGTCCTGACGGGCCTGGTAGAGCAGGTTGCCGGTCCACATGTCACGCGTGAAAGCATTGATGCCTGCCCACTCGAAGATCGCGCAGATCATCTCCGAGCAATCCACGTTCACGTTGTGCGAGTGGTCATTGGGGCCACTCAGCTCGTAGATGGTGAGCCGGTCGGGCTGAGAGTAGCCGATGCAGTCATTCTGAGTAATCGAGTAGGCGATGTCGCCTAATACGGAATTACTCATGTGAGATCACTCCGGGACGTTGGCGTCGGCCACGGCGAGTACTGCGATGGCAAGGCTCGTCAGCACCGGGATCGCCTCCTGCGCGATGATGCCGTAGAAGGCTGCGACGGCGAGACCGGCGATGGTGATGCGGTACATGTACTTGCGCGCTGCGGGCTTGAAAATATCCTTCATTTCATTTCCTTTCTACATTCTTCTTGACGTCGGATATGTCTGACTCGATCTTTTCCAGTCGTTCCATGACTCCGGGTCTGCGCGGCACTCCGGGTCTGGCCTCGGTGCCGCGCCAGTCCGAGAGCATCTCACTGAGTCGGTGTGTCTGTCGCCCCACCCATGCGATGACGCCGAGCAGTGCGGTGACGACGCCGAGCCATGTGACGACTATTTCGGGATTAATACGTATTATCATAAGAACAGTTCTTGGAACGAGTTTCTTGACGCGGCGGAGTCGAAAAAGCACCTGCCTCTCCGGTACTGGGCACGAAGCCATCGTACCATGTAATCGCCTGTGACGAGACCTATTTCACCCTCTCTAACGTCGTCGGTGAGGGTATAGAAAACTTCATTCGACTTGGGTCTGCGACGCTGAATAAATACGGCGTGAATGGCCTCCCACACGGTAAATGACCCCGCCTCGCAACGAATCGTGTACTTATACCTCGCGTCGCCGCTCTTGCGGCAGACGAGGCGATCGTCATTATCACGGAACTCATTGTCGACGGCATACTCCGCGTACCGCGAGTCGTTTTTCAGAATAAATTTCCCGAATCTCGTGTTCGCAATCTCCTTGGCGAATTTCTTGGAGTCCACGAAGTGCGCGCAGATGAAACCGTCGCCGAACCGCTGGATCTCGCTGCTCCCCGGCATGATCCGCCACTGCGCGAAATACGGGTTCATAATCGACACGCTGTTACTCATCATAATGACACGTGTCTTGTCCTGATAGCGGTCCACGGTGGAGTAGAAGTCAAGGAACTTCGTCACCTCCTCCGGCAGGTACCGTGACATTCCTGTTTCGATAATGAATTCGTCGAAAAGGATCGTTGTCACGTCCGGGAAAGGCACGGACTTGACGTTCCCGGCGGTGCTGAGCGCTAGGAAGTATCCGATATCCCGCCACTTCTTGTCGCCTATCACGCGCGTAACCGCCTTGCGACCCTGAATAGCGAACTCATGTCCCGGGAACTCGTGCTGAACGTCGTCGAAAAATGTTGAGATCTGCTTCAGCTCAGTATTGTACCGGCGAAGGTAGATGAATTGCTCGCGCTTTGTCAGCGCATTCTTGATGGCGAACCTCTTGGCGCCGTAGGTTTTACCGAGGCCGCGCGCGCCCATGACCATGTTGATCGCGGCGCCGTAGGAGAGTACGCGGTTGTACGAGTAGTAAGAGAATGTTTTGCGCTCGCGGCTCATCAGATGTACCTCCTCAGCTGCCAGTCGCACCCTGCAAACATCGACAGTGACCCGTAATTCGGCTCCGCGTGCCCGTCAGGGCCGCGCGCGCCAATGGACTCCCATCCGCCGTCGCCGCCGGTGCAGTACTCGATGTGGCCGCCGCCCGAGTACCATAGGCAGACGACCAGGTCCCCCTCTTTCACCTGGTCCGCGGCGTTGAATGAGCCGCTGCTCTCGGCGACGACCCAGCCCGAGCTCTGGTTGCCGAAGATCTCGCTCGTCCCGCCTGGTCCGATATCGATGTCGCAGCATGTTTTGTAGAGCCACCAGCAGAACCCGCTGCAGTCGGTCACACCGGTCTCGTCCGGGTGCAGGCGCGCCTCATACCATTGGTGGTAAGTGAATTTCCCGAGTGAGTCGATGGCTTTTGCGGTCATGGCTTTAATGCCCTCAGCAGTAGCACCGCCACCACCACCACCGCCGCCGCCACCGCCGCCACCGCCCGGCTTCTTCTGCGGTGTCTTCTGCGACTCTGTCGACGCACGATAATAGCCGTCACCGCTAATATAGGCGCGCCCCACAGATCCGTCGGCCATGTATATTGAGAGCGACCCGTCGCCGGACTGCTTAATGTATTTGATGCTTTTGGAGGCCTGCCCGTCCTTCAAGCCGCGGTGCTTGTTGAAGGTGTTCTGGTTGCCGCCACCGTTCTCCCCCGGAGACAGTTCGACGCCATTTGTCTTAAGGTTGGAGATCATGTCATAGGCAGTATCGTACCGGCCACCAACCGCGTACCATTCCCCCTCATATTTAATAGCGTCGGACATCGAGTCAAGGGTAGCCGGATGACCCGCCCCGGCTACTAGGCGCCCCAAAATGGGCGCGTAATTACCCCACCGGTGCATGACGACGATTAGCATCATGCACGCCTCGGTCTCGGTCTCCGGGTCAAGCCCCAGCTCTTGACACCGGGGTATGTACTCGTTCTCCAGGTCATCTTGCATCTGGCGATTCTGGATACGGTGGCCCTCATCCGAGTCGAGGGCTGAGGAGAGAGCGCTACGGTCAGCGCCTGAAAGGTACTGATATTTCCTGGAGGAAATCGTCCAGGAGTCCCTCCCCTCAGCCATCCACCCGTCTACAGTGGACCCGAAGGAAGTGCCCGCGGAGAATTTGGAGAGGAGATCATAGGCACGTCCCTGAGTCCACTGGCCAATACCAAGGGAGAGTGTGTCCGGCGCGCTGATGATGCCGTAGTCGTTGCTTGCCTCCACTGTCGCCAGTGTGGCGATAATGCATTTCTTGTGCTCATCATCAAAAGCCATGTCACCCTCCCTCGAAATCTAATAGTAATCAGTGAATAATCATGTTGGTAGCGCCGTAGTTCACCAGCACACTCTTATTCTTCGGCGTGCCAATGAGCAGTGCCACGACGTACCGACCTGCACCCTCGTTCGCCTGGAAGATACCGGAAATCTCGCTGTTCACCTTGGCACCGTCATAGTACCCGGCAATGCCGGACGTGCCGATCCAGTCCTTAGCGCCCGACGGCTTGGTGAAATAAAGGTAGAACTGTGCATTACCGGACACGGTGGTGTGATTGATGTGGCAGTTGACGTTGATGACGTCATTCGCGTTGAGGTCAACTGACTTTGACATCACCTCATAGGTGAAGCCCGGGTTGACGTCGGACGTCGACGTGAAGTTCTTGTCATCGGAGCCCGCCCGCTTATCAATAAAACGCGTACGCGTTGTGTTGGCGAGGTCGCCCGCAGTCTTGGCCTCCGCAATACCGGACGAAAGATTCGCGGTCGTCGTATTCGCTTGGGACGCCGCGGAAAGGGCCGCCTCAGAATTCTGCCTAGACTGGTTCGCCACAGACATCGCGTTATTCGCGTTGCTGAGCGCGGATGCCGCGGAGTTGCTCGCCGCGGTGGCCTGAGAAATAGCGGAGTCCGCCGTCGTCTTGGCCTCCGCCGACGCCTTCAAGGCCTTGTCGCTCTTACCTGACGCCGTGGCGACGACGGCGAGCGCGCTCTTGGCACTCTCCTTCGCCTCGGCCGTGTTGTCTGCGGCCTCATTGGAGGCGGTGAGCGCGCTCGTAGCATCCCTCGACGCTGCCTTTGACGTGACAATCGCTTCGCCGAGGCGCTCGTCAATGGCATTCATGGCGCCGTTCAGGTCGCCCACGATATTGAAATGATCAGAATTCAGGTAGATCGGCAGGTTGAAGTTCTTCGTGTGATTAGTTGCGGGCACTTTATTCTCCTTAAATTAGCCGCAGACACAGTTCTGAATGTCGGCGATAGAGGCGGACGAGATCTCATCCATGGACTTAGTCGTGAGAGACGCAGAGCCCTTGAAAGTGGACTCATAAACATCCATCACAACATTATTGACATGCTTCCGCTGGCCCGTGACCGGCGAGAACATCGTCTCCCGCGACCAGTAGTCCAGGAAGATCTTCCCCTGAGTCTGCATCTCCAGGATGTCCAACGGCAGGGAGTCAATATCCTCCACCGTCAGACCCGCCCGAGAGAAGTCGGCGGCAAGCAAGCCATTGACCAGGACGCGATTATCGAAATCGAAAAGCATGTCCGCCAGGGGCCTGCGGGTGCCGGTAAGCCAGTCGAAAACCTCGACATAATCATGCTGGAGATGCCGGTCGACATACTCTCGCATCGATTCCTTGAAAAGCGCGAGGTCGTCGTTGATGTCCGCAACGTACTTGCGGAACTGCTCGATCATCTGCTCTGGCAGGTCGCCATACTGGCCGACCTGGTCCCGCACATTCTCAAGCAACTTGGAAATGCGCTCGTTATAGTCGGCCGCGTACGACTCGAGCGATGAGTTCAGCGCATTTCTGAGCCCCTCGTTTACCCATTTCCGCAGTTCCTCGATGACCTGGAGGTACGTGAAACCGTCACGGTACGTGAAAGGGATCGTCGTGGTGAGCGCGTAGTCGTGCGGGACCAAAGAGTACTCGGGCGGATCGAATTTGTGGCGCTCAGTAAACTCGGGAATAGACGGAGTAGGCGTCGAAGGATTTCCGACCGGTGATGCTGTCATTACTGCTCCTAATCCCCATAAACATTTCCTGCAACTCGGCAATAACCATAAGATCAATATTCAAAAACGTCTGCCGCCACGCCGCGATAAGCGCCGCTGTATGGCCAGTATACCCCCAAGAATGCGATTCCTGCGACGAAGACGACTCATTCTTGGACGCGCTCCTCGACGTCGACGTCGAGTCCCCTGCCACGTCATTGACACCCTTCGACGTCGACGACACGTCGGTCGCAGCCGTGGCGTAGTCCTTGTTTCCGGCCAGCCTCACTTGGGGCATCTGGGACTGCACGGTGCGCGAGGAGCCGTCAGAGGTTGATTTCGTTGTACTTTTCTGTCCGGTTTTCTGATCACTGTCGCTGGTGCCGGATGACGCGGACTTCTGTCCCGTCTGGCTGTGGGTGTCCATGGTGGACAGGGGGTCGATCTCGACAAGCTCGCTGTTGTACAACTTGTTGTAGTACGGCATGATCTCATGCATCTTGGTGCTCATCTGCCGTATCCACATGTCGACCGATTCGAGTGCTATTTCATTGTAGAAATAGTGATCGATAATGCGTTCGTTGAGATACTGGCGGTACGCCTCGTCAAAAATCGGGTAGTCGTTCAGCCCGATTCCGGTCACCCCGTTTCGCGCAATAACCTCGCGGAGCTCCATCGTGAAGTCAGCCATTTTCAGCACCCCCGTTAGGGTTCATCTCAGTCATGTCCGTAGACCCCAGCGACTCGCCGAAAAGGGGTATGCCGGGGTCGGAGTCGTCGTCAAGATTCCACTCGACCGACACGTCGAGGTCGTACATCCGATTGATCTGCTCGGCGGCGGCACGCCGTGCGTTGAGGGAGACGGCGCGCATCGCCAGCACCTGACCGGATGAGCCGGACGCCTCCTCGACAACCATGCGTTCGCGCTTCTCGGAGTTAACATTCATAATGCCGAGCATTGTCATGCACTCATTCCACGTGCGAGTGAGCGCCTCAGAGACGTACCGCAGCGTCTCCGGGGAGATGCCGGTATTAAAGGCAGCAATTTTCTGGGCCAGGTTCTCGGTGCTCATTATCTCGGTACCGAAAACCGCGGGCTGCCCCTCGATAATCTGCTGAAACATATTGTTAAACGTTTTGTACTCGTTATTGTTCACGGCGAAGATAAACGGGTGCCGAGCGTGCAGCATATCGATCTCGAAAGTGCGCGCAATTGTTGTCAGGCGCTCCGCGTACACCTCAATCACGTCCTGGTCCGGAATGCGCATGTAATTCGACCAAATAGGCACGCAGTCATTTCCGGAAAGCCGTTTGGAGTACACGAGATTGCCGTACACGGTGAATTCGGTGGGATTGTTGTACATATTAAGTTCACCCATGCCGGTAGCGCGAAGCGCCATGTACCTGCTGAACTCCTGGTCGAAATAAAACACGCACAGCCCGTCGAGCAGGAGCGTCTGCTCAAGGTACCGCAGATCGATTGTGTCCGGCAGCCCCTGCCAGTTGAATCGGTTCATGCACATTTCGGAGATGACTCGACGGTACATCCGCCGGATCACCATCTCTCGGTCCTGTGCGGGATTCTTGAGGACGCGTCCGCCCTCCTGGAAGGGTCGGTAGATAAACTTCTCCACAGGATCATTCATGATGCATCATCCAAAATACTTGTCATAGATCGGCTCATTGTCAGCAAAATCGGTCTCACCAATATAGTACGGGTCGGCCCACACGGTCACACCCTTCTCAAAAATGCCGCGGATCGACTGACGGAAACCTTCCGGGCACGACGGACCGTAAATATACGTCTCCTTCATCTGCCAGTACGTGAACTTTTTCATCACCATAAGCGACTCCGGTGGCGTCATCGACACATTCATGGCATATCCGTACCGGAGCCAGAACTCGCCGATACGCATCATTGCACCCTGGTCGATCACCTTCTGGCGCGCCGCAATCTTCCACCCGTCAGCAACAAGATTAAAAACATCACCACCCATCTGACCGGACGTCGTCGGCTGCAGCATCTGAGCGTCCTGCGTCTTGGCATTAATCCCGGCGATCGCATTGGCGTAGTCCCCATTTGCCGCGAACTTGGCCATCTGCAAATTAGAATCAGCAAAATATGAGGCGTAGGAGTTGTTCATCGCGGTCATCGCAGAGCGGTTCTCATTCACCATGCGCTGGTTCTCCAGGGTGGAGCCGTACTGCATACCCATGTCGAATCCGCCCATGAGCGCACTCGCAGCGGCGCCGCCGAGATTGCCGGAGAGCGCCTGGCCCGCAGCGCCCGCAAACGTATGGACGCCGCCCGAAATGAGCGCGTTTTGCGCGTTGTAATTTGTTCGTTGATCCTCAAAACTATTTTGCATGTTGGTCGCGTCACTCGCCTGCTGGCGTGACGCCGCCGCCTGGGCGTAGGCCGTCGACGCACCGCGCAGCGCCTTCTGCTGCGACCACTCAGCACTTCGGTGCTGATACGCGATCGAGTTCTTGTTGGACGCCAGGTAATTCAGGTAGGAATTGTTCGTCAGGGCGAATGTCGGAAAATCCGTGAAACCCGTCATCATATCGAAATGCTCTGAGTACAGGTTCGACGTGCCGTCGCCTATACCGCCGTCATTATAGCTATTCACAGTGAACATGATCCGCGGCGACGGCGGCACGATATGCGTCCACTGCGTCACCTCAAGATCATCAGCATTCACGCTCTCAGGCCTGACGATCACAGGCGTCCCCGTGAATGTCGTCAACTCGAACATCATGTACGGATACGTGAAGAACTTCCGCAGCCTCCGGTACCGCTTCGGGATAATATCGCCGCGCCTGAAAGACTTGGCCAGCGTGATCTTGTGGTTATTATCAATGCCCTTCTCGCCGAATCCCTTGGTGATCGGGTAGATGCTCGCACCCACTCGGGTCACGCGGTGCCCCTTCTCTTTCGGGTCAGGGGACGACGTCTGAGCGGTAGTAATCGGACCACCCTCAAGCGCCTCAAAATTAATCGTGCCCTTAGGAACCGCGGTAATGCTGATAATGCCCTGAGACACCCACGGCACATACGCCAGGGATTTTGCGAGGATGTCGAAGTTGCCGGCGGTCATCGCGTAGATGGAGCAACCATTCGGCAGCCCTTCGGCGTGCGACCCGGACGCTGTGTGCATCTGCGGAGAGTCCTCCGTGCCGAAAGGGAGTTCCAGGTCGACGGTGGAGGCGATAATGACGTCGAAATTGGCAGCGTCAACGGTGCCCTCGTGCCACACGGACGCGATAACCTCCTGCGATATACTGCCAATAATGTACTCACCACCCATATCTAGGCCCTCAGGACACGTGAGATATTTCCGCCCGTAGTTCTCCCACGCCTCAGCGGCGGCAATCCCGACGTGTCCGCGCTCCACATAGCACCGCCCGAAAGCGACGTCATCACAGTAGGTCTGCCACACATCAAGTTGGACAGTAATCTCCGTGGTGTTCGGTGCAACGTAGTTAACCGAGGCGATGAAATAGTAGAAATAATGGTCGTCACCTGCCACGCCGCGCCTATTGTGGGCGTACAGATAATTGTACTGGTTGGCCTGAGAAAACGGCACATCAATACGAATCGGGGCACCCTGAGCGCAATATGTCAGACCCTCGACCGTAAAAGAGTGGCGCTTGCGCGTCAAATAATTCATGCGGTCGGCGTGACTCTTAAAAGCAACAATATCGCGGTACGTAGAGTCCCAGCGGACGCGCGTGAGCCCCACCTGCGTGCCCGGCGTCCACACTGCGTAGTCGAAATCAAGCCCGAAATCGCCCTGCCTGGCATCGCCCTCAATCCTCGGCATCTTCCTCTCCTCTCGCCGCCGTCGAGCCGGCCATCTCGTCAAGTGACGAGATGGCCGGCTCATCTCTCACGCACGCGGCCAGGTCACCGCAGCCTTGGTAGCGTCCACCGGCACGGTAGTGCTGACAGGGTTCTTGGACACGCGCTTGCCCGTCGCCGGGTCAACGTAGCCGAGCGTCACCGCCACCTGGATCGACGGTGCGGTCTCGTCCGCGCCAACAGTCAGCACGCCGGAGCTGTCGCACCTGGTGTGCTGGCTCTTTGCGTTCAGCACGTTGAAGAACAGACCGAACTCAATGTTGTCGATGTTCTTGCCCGTAATCTTTGTCTGGACAATGTACTTCCTGCCGGGCTGAGCCTTATTAGTGTCAGACACCGCCTTGGAGTCGGAAACAGTAACAACCTGTGGAACAGTGAGCGCGATCTCCGACGGCTTGATTGTCACAACATTGTCCGACTGACCCGTCCAGAAAAGCACCGCCGGAACGAACAGTGACGCTGAGATAATCTCCCAGTGGTGCAGGAAGTAATTCGTGTAAAGGCCTGCAGGGTTGATCTGAGACTGATTCTCAAGAAGATTGTCGCAAATGACAAAGAAATCCTTTGTCGTGAGGAGTGCCTGAGCGCCGTCAATACCGAAATTCTCCTTCGGAATCTCAACGAAACGCCCCTTCATCTGCGCGTACTCCACATTGAAGGCTGCCGCCCATGCCTCAACGCCAATATTCGCCTTCACCTCAGGCGTGGTGATAACAACCAGATTCTCAGGACGGGCAAAAGTCTCCATCCGAGCAGCGTTATACTGACGCGAAATAAACGTCATATTGCCGGAGTACGCTTGCACCATCTTAATGAGTGCCTTGGCGTCAGCCTCGGACGCGCTGAGCGACTGCAGGTCAGCACAGTGCTCGTGCCAGAACCCACCATTCGCCTGATACTCCGCGAAAAGAGAGCAGATGGTCAGAAACTCATCCCACTGGTCCGACGTCGTCGGCACTGCGAGAATCTGCGAGATATAGGTTTCAAGACCGTTCTCATCAAGAAACGCGCGACGCAGAGAATCCCTGTTAACCGTGATCTTATACATCTCCTGACGATTAACCGTGTGGAACTGAGAGGCAACATTCGGACGCTTCTGCGCGAAAAGCGCCTCCTCCATGTAGTCGCGGTCCGCGGAGTACTCGTAAGAGTTAATGAGGCCCGTCTGCACCTCCTCAATCGAGTCGCCGTTCGTCAGCATGCCCCGCTTAAAAGCAGCGAGCGGGTTCTTCCATGAGATATCGCGCGTGTAATAGGTGCCGATCCGGTTCACCAGCGCGTCCGTGAACTCGTTCCAGTGCTGCGGAAAACGCGTCAGCGCCTCAAGAGTCTGCGCGAGATTACCCTTGGTTGTGTCAGGAATACGGTTCTGATAGTCGAGAGATGCCTTGTTCTTAATGCGCGCAAGCATCTCGTAGTTATCGAAGTCGCGGATGGTGCCAAGATTCTTCTTAGGCATTTAACTTTACTCCTTCTCATCCTCGACGCGCTTATCGAAAAACGCGTCGATACTGCCGTCATCGCCGTCATCGGCGTCACTGTCGCCACTGTCGTCGCTGCCGTCATCACCCTCAGACTCAGCAGGCTTCCCCTGCACCTGAGTGAGCAGGTCGTAGTTCGCGGCCTTCATCTTGTTCAGCTGGTCCGAGAGGACGTTGTTCGACTCGGTAAGTTCATTAATCTTCGCCTGAGCCGAGGAAAAATTCTCGGAAAGACCGTTGTACTGCGATCGAATATCGTCATAGATGGTGGGTGGCACTACCGCGTCACCCGGGTCCTGCAAAAGCCCGACAAGGGCCTCAAAATCCATTTAACTGACCTCCCATAAAGCGGTAGGGTGGATATCGCTTAGCGATTCCACCCTACCATTTTTTCACCGGATTGTCCGCCGTGGTGACAGCCGCTGATCAGGCGATGAAATATACCTGCTCGGCATCACCCGTAATCGGTGCAGACATACTCTGTCACGCAGCGTCAGAGTCCGGAGCCTCGGGGGCTGTGTGCTCGACAAGCCACTGATCATAGCCGTGGGCCTCCGCCCACTCCTGCAGAACGCGGCGCATGAGACCAGCACGCGTATCCCTGAAATTCCACTTCACCTCATCCATGAAATCACTGAGTGACTTCGGGATGCGTGCAGTGATGTTTTCGAAACCGTCAGCCTTCTTGGCCATTTTTATTCTCCACTCTCTTGAAATTAAACGTTGTCTCTGTCAAGACGACCCCTCCCCGGACTCGCCTAGGGACCAGTTTACCGTGCCAAAGGTTATCGCGCAACAAGTCCTCCGGAAGAACCTTTGCAGCCACATCGCGCGGCAGGCCAGCGATATGCGTCACGGGGCAGCCATCGATCATCTCCGAGTACTGCTTCGCCCGCACAAAAACCGCCTCGCTGAAATCCGCCTCATGCTTCCAGGCGCCAAGTTTTGTGGGGTGCACCTCGACGTCAATAAGCGGCTCGCGGCCCAGCACGTGAAGCGAGTCGGTATCGGCGTAGAGGAATCTGCTGTAATTCTTTTGCGCCGTACGCACGGTGTAGTCACGTGCCCATGCTGTTACGAAAACACTCAGCGGTGTGTAGACGGGGTCGCATGACTCGTACTCATTCAGTACAAGATTCACGTGATTGTCCTCAAGTACGGGATGTTTTCCTGTCGCATTCGTGTTCTTAGCGAATTTGCCGTACAAAGAATTAAGAAATAATTTAGCAATTGTACGCCGACCTCCAACGGAAGTTGACTTCACCTCCATCCACTTATCAATGTAGTCGCTGATCATCCCCGTGCGCGAGTCATACCAAAACCCGCCCTGCCACTCAACGTCCGTAATATCGTAAAAATCATTCCACATAGTCCAGTCAACCGACGTCACAGTAGTTGTCACGGGCTCAACCACCTCTGTCAGGTACTCGGTACCGGAAAGAATAACGTTCTTCTTGATCTGCATGCACGGGATGTGATCCGGCCGCAATAATGCGCGAAACGTCACCACCCCCGTCCACAGAACACCCTCAGGCGGCGCCGCCGAAAACGCGTGCGGCTGACCGTAGGGGAGGGGTCGATCGTGCATGACGTACGGGTACAGCGAATTCACGTCATAAACACTGCCCTCGCCCACAAGACTGCCTGCGTGACGCTTGTCAGCATAAGTGAAACCGCCCTTATACGCCGCCCTGACCTCCTCATCCACATCAGGCGAGAGCAAGGGAAATGCTTTCCGAAAATACTTCTCACCGCCAACGAGCGACTTGTACTCCGCCAGCGAGTCCGACCCGACCGTCAGCCGAGTCATCCCCTCTGCCAGCGTCTCCCGAAGCGCCCTCGCCACGATCACCACATCGCGGCGCAGGTAGTCCCACTCCTCCGCCGTCGGCTCATACCCCGCTGGCCGATGCGCCTTATAGTCAATCTCCCCCTTGCACTCAGGCTGATGAAATGCCTCCGCCAGGTCCGCGACTCGCATGGGCAGTTTCTTGTACGAGTCACGAAACTCTGTGACAACCCCACCTAAATTGATTGTAATGGAGTAAACCTTCCCCCTTCTGTCAATGAGCGTCGTGAACTCGTCCTCCTGCGGATTCTTCTTCACCCACCTGATACCGTGCCGAAGCATGTAGTCCATAATGAACAGACCATCAAAACCAAGATTGTGAAAATAGGTTACCGATGCGCGCGTCCGGCAGTAGCCAATAAAGCCATCAACATCGGTGCCATGCACATAGTCGGACTCATTGCCCACATTCACGCTCGCCCACGCCCACACGCGACAGTCCTCAGGATCGGTCGTCGTCTCGAAGTCAGCGCTTCTTATTGCGCTGGTTCCGCGCCCGCGTCCGCATCCCCTTCCTGTACGCCCTCTGCCGCTTCTCCCGGCGCCGCTTCTCTGCGAGCTCCGGCGTTGGCTTGAATTCGGCATTTGCGGCTTCCTCATACATCTGCATTACGGTGTTGTAATGGTGATCCATTGAGTCGATGATGGCCTGATCGAATTGCGGGGAAGATGACTCGTACCCCGGCTCCTGCGCCTTCATCGCAAAATACATCTCACTCAGCGTGTCAGCGAATTTTGATGACGACGTCCATAAGAACCACAGCCTCTCGTCGTCGAGAGTCAGAATCTTCTTCATATCATCCATGCCGTCGACAACATCAATCATGTCAGAAATGTTGGACCGGGCCATGTCCACTAGTTTCTTCCTGCCAGCAGTCGAGTGATGCGAAAGCATCCTCTCTCCCGCTGCGATCGCGCCCTTATCGTCCTGATACCTGGTCGGCACCGGCAGTGCCTTTGGTGTGTACGTGGGCGCCGTGCCCGACGACAGATATGCTCTACGTGGCCTGAAATCATGGTCATAGTCCTGCACGGTAATGTCACCCATGCCCGGCACCGGGGTGCCACCGATCTCCTCGTGCTCACGGGCATTATTCTCATTGTGCTTCTTGTACCCGTAATAAGCGCGCGCCATTGCCTGCTTGCTAATAATGTCGCCCTTCCGGGCACCACGGTAATAACCCACGACGTTGCTGTTAAAATTCTCCAGGCGCTCAATATGCGCCTCAACCTGACGTGTCGTCATCCGGTCAATATTAGACTTACGCGGATCGTACTTCGTACCCGAGATATCAACGCCGTACTGACCATTATCCAAATCCCAGTCAGTACCGCGCGGATGATATGTGCCACTCTTAATCTGAGCGATCTTGCGATCCGCCCTTGCCTGTAGCACGTGCGCCCTCGCACGCAAATCTTGTAACGACATAATAAATCACCTCTCCTGCCCCTCCATCGGGGCAGGAGAGGCGATTTCCCCTTGTGCGCGAATCCCTTAGCGCGTCCCCAGCCTATCAGGCCAGGGACAGGGTCAGGTAGCGGTACATCGCATTCCGCCGCGTTGCCTTCTCCTCAACGACCACCTTGAGCGGGGCCTCCCACGTCGAGGGGTGGCCGAAGATGCCCAGAATGTTCTTCACGGCGCTGAAAATGCCGTTCGACGTCGCGCTGTACGCCGCCCCGTCCGAAGTGATCAGAGACGTCCTAGGCTGATCGACAACGTCGCCCTCGTCCGTCTCGACCTCCACGCGCTGCACGATGATGTCCTTGACGGACAGGGTCTCGCCGACGACGTCGCGCAGCGGCACAGCGTCGTTCAGGGCGTTGTACACGGCCGTCTTGCCCTCCATCGTCTTGGCGTCGACGGTGGAGAAGATGCCGGTCTCGGCGATCTGAGTGTTGACGTCAGTACGGGCAGTGATATCGGTAGACATTTTTCTTTCTCTTTCTTGTTGATATTGATATTGGTCAGAAAAGCGGGTCGGTAAAGGCGAGAGCCTCGACAACCGCATCCGGGACAACGTACGTGCCCGGAGTCTCATTGGTGACAGACATGACGAGAGCAATCATAGAAGTCACATTGCTCTGAGTGAATGCCATCGCATTTCGGGTGCACGTAGCGAAGATGGTAAATGCATCGATGTACTGAGCGATCATCGTGCCGTCAACCTCATACACCCTGATTATTGCGGAAGAGCCGTCGATAGTGCACTGTACCGTCTTCTGGTCATCCACGGTCGCGCGGATAGTCATGGACTCGCTGTTAGGGTCGCGCAGGACCGTGCTGAAGATATCGCCGGATTTCAGTTCCTTAGTCATACTCAAAACTCACCTCTCCGTAGTTAGCCATCTCGTAAGTCGTCTTAATGAGTGCCAGAACATGTTCCATTGGCAACTCCTCTGCGTAAGCAATGATCGTAGCGCTGTATGCACGCACACTCATGAAAAAGTATTCGACGTGCCAGTAATTGCCCTCCAACCAAATTGTAATCTCCTCATACCTGTCAAAAGTGACGGAGCAAGTGTTGTCGTCAAAAAATGTGAGTACACACTCCCTCTGCTCGCTATTAATCCATGGGTTGAGAATACGCTCACTCTTGATCGCCAAGACCTATCACCTCCAAACAGTGAACGAAAATATCCTTGAAAGTCTGAGACGAATGAGCGACTCCCTCCACACAAAGCTTGCCAAATGAGGCTCTAAAAGCGGTGCTCGAATAATGCTTCGCCCTGAAAACCAGTTGATAGTTACCAATATCGGCGGTGTAGTAGGCGAAATTCCCCGACGAGGAAATATTCAGGTCGTAGATGTAACCGCCGACCGTGACCTCCTGCTTCATCGCACGTCCTCCACACAAACTTCGAAATCAAACTCGATGAACTTGCCCGTCATAAAAAAGAATGCAGACTCAAGAATCGTAGCCACCTCGCTCACGGTCTCAGGACGCGGAGTCCTCACCGCCACACCATCGCGATAAGTCGGCACGTATGACATCGACACGCAGTGATCCGCATTGTACTGCCGCACGTCAAGAAACATCTTCCCGTGCTTGATCGAGGCATCGAACCCGTCATCACGAAAACTAGCAACAGCACATGCGCGATTCTTCGTGTCGATCAGTTTAATGTCACGCATCACTCATCCTCCTCAAGATATGCGTGCTCACCAGTAAGGAGCAGAATAACAGCCTCCAGCACGCTCGCAACCACGTCAACGTGAGTGGCCTTCGGATGCCGGGCAACAATCATCCTCCTGCTAGGGTTGTAGTGGATACTGTAGACATCGTCCTTTGAAATAGATGCGGTGAAATACATGTCGTCCGGAAGATGAATGCTGAAAATCATCTCATAAAGCGTCGCCTGACGGCCGGTGGCCGTAATGTGATTAACGTGATCGTAGAACTTCACTTCAACTCCTGAGCGAGATAGTTGTTCAAGGCTTCGAGATTTTCGAATGAAATACCCCTACCCTCTGTAAACACCTTAATGTTCTCCGGCGTAATCTCGATGAACTTGCCCGGGACATGAACTGAGATCGTGATCGACGACCTGAACCGACTGAGTAGGCACATCATGTACCTCATCTGCACCGTGAACCCGCTGAGCATTCGTAACCCCCATGTAAAGACCGATATTAAAAAGAACATACAGGACAACAATAACTGTCATGATAGACATGAAAATGAACATCAGAATGTCGCCAATCGACCACTTCATCAGAAACCAGCCTCCATCTGAACACGGTTCTCGAGTCGCACCATCTCAATGATCTGCCTATGAGTCACCGCATACTTCTTGTCGTCAATGACATAGAAGATGCCGTTGATCCTCCTGATCCACTTGTCCGTAGCGGGCAGATACCAACCGCCCGCCGTGCGGAAGCCCTCCAACTCCCTCAGCGCCATCTCCCTGTCCATAACTCTCCTCCCCGCGACCTCCCTGATCGCTTGATACAAGAGTACGCGAGTTTCACGTGAAACACAATGCACAAGAGTG
>ERZ772957.1172-NODE-1172-length-17746-cov-11.044769_pt1 | contig 17746 bp, 17 predicted proteins | sample MGYA00580682_ERZ772957 | MGnify/ENA primary metagenome ERZ772957 (study PRJEB29015, sample SAMEA2737921) | human oral metagenome | biome: human oral; feature: human-associated habitat; material: dental | place: China | collected 2025 ...
TCCAAGTTGACCACATATTGATTCTGCTGGTTGCGGGCGTCCTGCGCGTTCTTCAAGTCCGTGCCCGTCATGACGGTGTTGCCGTCCTCATCCTTGAATTCGAGCATCGCCGTCTTGCCGATCGTCTTGATGGCAGCATCGGGATCCTTGATGCCCGGCAGCTCGATGATGATGCGGCGCTCGCCCTGCCGCTGGATCAGCGGCTCGGTGAGTCCGAGCTCGTTGACGCGCTTCTCCATGATCTTGACGACGCGCTGCATCGCATCGTCGTTGACCTGCGCTTCGGGCGTATCGACAGCTTCGAGCACGACGTGCGTGCCGCCCTGCAGGTCAAGACCCTGGCGTATGGAATTTGCCAGCGGCGAAACGAAGGCGAAAAAAACGCCGACGATCACCGCGATGACGGCGATGAGCTTCAATAAAGCGTCCTGTCTCAAGTCTTTCCATCTCCTCTGATAAATTTTCTGTTCTGCGCCCGCACAACCCCCTTGCGGGCGGCTTCAAGCACCCTTTTCGCGCAGAAAGGCAACGACCTTATCCAAGACCTCTGCCGCCGAAAGATCATCGGTCTGGATATAGAGGTCGGCATGCGCCCTCGCGTCCTTTAGGCGCTCGTGCTGCACGACGAGGCGCTCCTCCGTCCACGAAACGCGGCGGCGCTTCTTGATGGCAGGAAGCGTCGCATCGATCATCACGAGGACATCGGGCTTGTGCTTGTTCCAAAAGGCGCGTATGCACGAGTGCTCCTGCGCCACGTTGTACGCGTCGAAGCCCGCGTCCTTGAGCCCCTGCACGAGCGTCGTCTTGCCCGCGGCGCAGACGCCGACAACAGCGATTCTCATATCTTTCTCCTTACGGAACCACAGATAAATCCATTGCTTCCTAAAACGGGTACGAGGCGGAGAGCTGCTCGATCTTCGGCGCATCGGACGCGCTCTCCGAGATACCCATGACGACGACCGTCATATCGTCGCCCGCCTTCTCTTTGTCCAAAGAAAGCGCGTATTCCAGAATACTTTTGGCGATGAAATCGCAGTCCTCGGGCGGGTTGTCCTCGATGATGGCGATGATCTTCTTCATGTCCATGACGGCACCGTCGTACTTCTTGCCTGCATGGGCAATGCCGTCCGTAAAGGAGACGACGATCATGCCCGGCGCAAACGGCAGCTCGTAGACGAGCGGCTTCATGTGGCGGTTGACGCCGATCGGCGATACCTCATCGTCGTAGACCGTCAGATACTCGTCCGTCTTGACGATGGTCGGACAGTTGGAATTGCGGCTGATGACGAGCGTTTCCGACTCAAGGTCGGCGCTCAGAACCGTCAGCGTACACGAGACTTTCTTATCCTTCATCGCGTAGAGGTAGTCGTGCACGGCGCGCGCAACAGCGCCGTCGCGCGCACCGTCGGCAATCAGTGATGCCGCCTTGTTCACGACCCAGCTGCTCGTATGATGCGCCGCCAGCCCGTTGCCCTGTCCGTCGGCAATGACGGCGGAAAGCCCGCCGTAGGGGCGCTCGACGATGTCAAAGCTGTCGCCGCAATGCTGCATGGCGTACTTGTTGATCTTTGCCATGCCCACGTTTATTTTCATCAATGCTTCTCACCTGCAACGTATGATTTCTTTTTCCGTAACGATCTGCTGCATCATCATGTCGTGCGGTTCCACAGGAACCGCCGCCGTGATCTGACACGAGAACGCCACGGCGATGCGCTGCGCCGCGGGCGCCCTTTCGCTCAAAAAGCGGTCGTAGAAGCCCGCGCCGAGCCCGAGCCGCGCGCCCTCGCGCGAAAACGCCGCGCCCGGCACGAGCACCAGATCAAGGCTCTCGGGCGGAAGCAGCACCCGCCCGGCGGCTCGCACGGTCAGGATGCCGAAGTCACCCGGCACGAGATCATCGAGCGTGCGCACGCGCGCTGCCTCCATGCTGCCTTTGCCCGTGACGAGCGGCACGGCGATCGACTTTCCCGCCGCGAGCGCACTCTCGATGAAGCCGTAGAGCTGCACCTCGTCCGCCATCGAGGCGAAGGCGAAGATCGTCCGCGCCTCGCGGTACGCATCAAGCGTCAGCAGTCGCGCGGCGATCCTTTCGCTGAACGCCTTGTTCTCCTCTGCCGAAAGGCTGCGGCGGTGCGCCAGCACTTCCTGACGCAGCAGCCTCTTCGCCTCGCCGATGTCATGCACCATGCGTCATGCCTTCTCTTCTGCACTTCCATCGGTGACGTTCGCCTGGATGGAAGCTCGCGACACCTCGATCTCCACCTGCTCGGCGATCTTCAGCTTCACCATCGTATCGTGCACCTCGGTCAGCGTGCCGTAGATGCCGCCGATCGTCACAACGCGGTTGCCGCGCTTGAGTCCGTCGAGCATCTCCTTGCGGCGCTTCTGCTCCTTGCGCTGCGGCTTGATGATGAGGAAGTAGATGACAAGCACCATGAAGACGAGCGGTCCGTATGTATAAAGGGCATTCATCATATTCGCGTCCATAATATTCCTCCCTGACAAGGAAGCACCGATAAAACCGTTACCATCAGCTTATCCGTGTTCCTAAGAAAAAATCTCACGATGTACTTCTTTCGACGCTTCCCGCCATTTCCCTTTATCGCGCAGAAAATTCCTTATCTGAGGACTTTTCCTTATCGCTTGTAGCGCGCGAGAAAAGCCGCGCGAAACTCGCTGAATGTATCGGCGAGTATGTCCTCTCTCATCTCGCGCATGAAGGTCTGCAGGAAATGGAGATTGTGCAGCGTCAAAAGGCGCAGGCCGAAGATCTCCTCGGCGCGCACGAGGTGGCGGATGTAGGCGCGCGTGTAGCCGTTGCGGCAGGCGTAACAGTCGCAGCCTTCTTCAAGCACGGAAAAATCGCGCGTGTAGGCGGCATTCTTCATGACGAGCCTGCCCTCGTGCGTCATCGCCATGCCGTTTCGCGCCACGCGCGTCGGGAACACGCAGTCGAACATGTCGATGCCGTAGCGCACGCCCTCCAGAAGATAGTCGGGCGTGCCGACGCCCATCAAATAGCGCGGCTTGTTCTCGGGCAGAAGATGCACGGTGAACCCGAGCATTTCGTACATGAGCTCCTTCGGCTCGCCGACGCTCAAGCCGCCGACGGCATAGCCGGGGAAGTCGAGCGCGACGAGCTCCGCCGCGCTCCTTTCGCGCAAGTCTTTATACATGCCGCCCTGCACGATGCCGAAAAGCCCCTGTCTCTCGCTTGTCATCGCCCGCTTCGAGCGCTCGGCCCAGCGCGTCGTGCGCTCCGTCGAAGCCTTCGTATAATCGTAGTCGGCGGGATACGGCACGCACTCATCGAACGCCATGACGATATCCGAGCCGAGCGCCATCTGCACCTCCATCGACACTTCGGGCGACAGGAACTTCTTCGAGCCGTCGATGTGCGAGCGGAAGGTCACGCCGTCCTCGGTGATCTTGCGCAGCTTGCCGAGGCTGAATACCTGAAAACCGCCGCTGTCCGTGAGGATCGCGCCGTCCCAGTTCATGAAGCGGTGCAGGCCGCCCGCCTCGCGCACGAGCTCCATGCCCGGGCGCAGGAAAAGGTGGTATGTATTGGAAAGGATCACGCCCGCGCCGAGCTCCTTGAGCTCATCGGGCGAGACGCCCTTGACGGACGCCTGCGTGCCCACGGGCATGAAGATCGGCGTCAAGAAGCTGCCGTGCGGCGTGTGCAGGATGCCGGCGCGCGCGCCCGTCCTTTCATCCTTCTTTATCAATTCATAGGTGATGGCTGTCAAAATGCCCCTCCTCTGCGTCGCTTGGCGCGCGGCACGTCAAAAACATCGCATCGCCGAAGGAAAAAAAGCGGTACCTCTCGCGCACCGCTTCGGCGTAGGCGCGCAGCACGAATTCGCGTCCGGCGAAGGCGCTGATCAGCATGAGCAGCGTCGACTTCGGCAGATGGAAATTCGTCACGAGCGCATCGACGATCTTGAAGCGGTAGCCCGGATAGATGAAGATGTCCGTCCAGCCGCTCTTCGCCTCTATCATGTCATCTGACGCAGCCGCCGATTCCAGCGTGCGGATCGAGGTCGTGCCGACGGCGACGACGCGGCGCCCCGCCGCCTTCGTGCGGCGGATCAGCGCCGCCGTTTCCTCGGGCAGCTGATAATATTCGCTGTGCATCTTGTGCTCTTCGATCCTCGCCACATTCACGGGGCGGAACGTGCCGAGCCCGACGTGGAGCGTGACGAAGCCGATCTGAATGCCCCTCTCTTCAAGCGCGGCGAGCTGCTCCTTCGTGAAGTGCAGCCCCGCCGTCGGCGCCGCCGCCGAGCCTTCCTCGCGGCAGTAGACCGTCTGGTAGCGCTCCTTGTCCTCCAGCCGCTCATGGATATAGGGCGGCAGCGGCGTTTCGCCCAGACGGTCGAGGATCTCCTCGAAGACGCCCTCGTAGCGGAATTTCACGATGCGCCCGCCGAAGTCCGTATGCGCCGTGACCTCAGCGCTGAGCTCGTCGGAAAAGCACACGACCTGCCCGACCTGCGCCTTCTTGCCGGGACGCACGAGCGTCTCCCACGAGTCCCGGTCGAGGCGGCGCAGCAAAAAGACCTCGATATGCGCGCCCGTAGGCTCTCGCCTGCCGTGCAGCCGCGCGGGCAGGACACGCGTATCGTTCAAGATCAGCGCGTCGCCGGGCGAAAGGAACTCCCCGAGGTCGTAAAAACGGCGGTGCTCTATGCTCTTTGCCGCCGGGTCGAGCACCATGAGCCGCGACGCATTGCGCGGCTCTATGGGCTTCTGCGCGATGAGCTCTTCGGGCAGATCGTAATCAAAGTCTTCCAGCAGCATGATCTTCGCTTCTCCTCATCGCCATCTCTCCAATTTCGTTCCCGGGTAATAATGCGCCAGGATGGCATCGTACTTCATGCGGCTTGCGAGCCGCTCGGCGCCGTGCTGCGACAGTCCGAGGCCGTGCCCGCTGCCAAAGCCCACGATCACGACCTGCCCCTTCTCACGCTTCACGCCGAAGAGCGTGCTCTTCAAACCGAAGATCGAGCGCATCTCGCTGCCCGTCAGCGACAACGTGCGCTTGGAGCCTTGAATCTTCATGTGCGAAACGCGCCCCGAAGGTGTGCGGTAAGCATCGCCCTTGCCGATGACGAGCGGCGAAAGCTCGATTTTCTGCAAGGTGCCGATATCCTTTCCCGCAGCGGCGAGCTTTCGGAGAAAATTCGCTTCCGCGAGCGTCACCTGCCATGGGCTCGTCTTCTGCTCCGGCTCCTTGACGGGCACGAGGTACGGCACACCGTCGCCCCAAAGGGCTTCGCGGCTCTCCGTCATGCCGCCCGAATCGCTGTGAAAGACCGTCTCAGCGAGCTTGCCGCCGTAGAGAAGCACCTGCCCCGCCGTCGCCGCCACTGCCGCGCGCGTCGCCGCTGTCTCCGAGTCGACGCCGCCGTAGAGCTGGCAGTGCGTCGTCGCGCAGACATCATAGCCGTCGGCACGGTGGCGCTCCCTGCTGCGAAGCGCATAGGTGCGCGCCGCCACCGCCTGCGCCTTCAGCGCCTCGGGATGCCACGAAGCGGGCATCTCCTCGGCGAGCACGCCGTTCACATAGTCGTCGAGCGCGAGGTGCTCGATGACGTCGAAGCTGCCGTCCTGCACGCGCAGAAAGAAGCTGCCGCGGTAATGCTTCGCGCCGATCTGAAAGATCCCGTCCGCCTTTTGCGGCACGAGGCGAAAAGCTGTACCGGCAAGCGGCTTGCCGTCCATAAGGAGCCCTGCCTTGCCGCCCTCAATCTTGATGGCGGCATTCGGCGCGATCGTTTTCAGCACCTTGCCGCTCCTGTTGTCCACGAGGGAAAATCCCGCATCTGACGAAACGAGGAGGCTCCTCTGCCCGAGCAGAAGCCCCACGCGAATCTCCGCAGAAGACGAGCGTTCCGGCGTCGTCTGCACCGTCTGCGCCGCTTGCTCCGTCGGCTTCTTCTGCACCTTCGGCGCCTTCGTGCGCGCGCCTTGAAAGTCGATCACGCGCCCCGCCGCTGCCGTGCCCGCTGTGCAGAAAACGAATGTCATGCACAGCAAAAAAGAAATGACGCACCTCATCGCGCCGCCCTGTCGCTCTTCCAAAATCCCCGCCCCTTTCAATGAGATATAGTATATCACAGAGCGGCGCGACGCGCCAGTTGCAGAAATCAAGCCAAAGGCGCAGACCGATTGGCTGGGTTTCTGTAAGGGCGGCGCATTTTTATCCACAAGGTTGACGTTTGTGCGCATAGCTTGCCTCCTCAATAGATACAGCACATCTGTACAAATTGGGGTGACTTCATTTTATCAGCGTTTCCTTACAAAAAAAGACGAACCAGCGAACACACACCTCGATGTGCATTCGCTGCCCCGCTTTTCTTGTCGCGTTGAATCTGCATCTCACACGCCCGCCTCTTCCCCGCAAACAGTGCAACAAGCATTGCGCTGAGGCAGCTTCACCGTGCGAAAACTCATGCGAAGTGCATCATAGATCAGCATCCTGCCGACAAGAAGCTCGCCCAGTCCCAGAATATACTTGATTGCTTCGGTCGCCTGCAAAGTGCCCAGGAGGCCGGGGACAGCGCCTAAGATGCCGATTTCATGGCTGGTCGGCACCGTGCCTTCCTTCGGTACGTCTTCAAAAATGCAGCGGTAGCACGGCCCCTTTCCCGGCACAATGGTCATGATCTGCCCGTCGAAACCTACGACTCCGGCATGGACGAAAGGCTTCTGCAGACGCACGCAAGCGTCGTTGATGAGGAACTTCGTTGGGAAATTGTCCGTACAGTCGAGGACGAAGTCGTAGTCCTGATCGCCGAGAATCCCCGCGATATTGTCCGCGCCGATTCGTTCATGATAGGTGCGAATACGCACGTCGGGATTGAGTGCGGCAAGCGTCGCCGCCATCGAATCTGCCTTCAGCGTGCCGACATCCTCTGTCTGATGCGCAATCTGGCGCTGCAGATTGGAGAGGTCGACGCGATCGTCGTCGACGATGCCGATTTCGCCGATGCCCGCTGCAGCGAGATACATCGCCGCAGGCGAGCCGAGTCCGCCCGCGCCGATGATCAATATTTTCGCGGCAAGAAGCTTTCGCTGTCCCGCCTCGCCGATGCCCGCGAGGAGCATCTGGCGCGAATACCGCTCGCGCTCTTCTGCTGTCAGCTGCTGCCCGCGCATTTCCACATCGCCCATATCAAACGGAAACGACCTTGACGACATTCGCGCCAAAAGCTTCCTTCAGAGCAGGCAGGCATTCCTTCAGGAGCATCGTGCGCTCCCTCGCCGTGCGCACGGTGACGAGAAGCGTCGTGCCGCTCTTGGCGAGGTTCTGCAGCGGCGCAAGGTACGTTTTATAGCGCGCTTCCCCGAGGATGCCCTTCGCACGCGAAAGGCCATCCTGCACCTCTGCACGAGCCGCAGGGATGCGCTCTTCGATCGGGCTCATCTTCTCCGCCGTCAAATGCGGATTGTTCAGCAGCCATTCCTTTTCCATCATGGTGGATTCCTCCCTTAAGGAGCACTGATAAATTCTCAGCACTGCCATCTTATCATTGATTCTCTTACAGGCGATAGGAAATCACGACGGTGCCGTCATCGAGCTGTACGACGCGCGCATGAACTTCGTAGAGCTCGTAGATAAATTCCTCGGTGAGGAGCTCCTCCGGCGTCCCCTCCCGAATGATGTGCCCGTTGCGCATGGCGATCAGCCGGTCGCAGTAGGCGGCGGCGATATTGAGGTCGTGGATGGCGGCGATGACCGTGAGGTTCATCTGGCGCACATTTTCCATGACCTGCAGTTGATAGCGAATGTCCAAATGGTTCGTCGGCTCATCGAGGATCAGACACGGCGTCGACTGCGTGAGCGCACGCGCGAGCATCACGCGCTGCTGCTCACCGCCCGAGAGCGTCGCAAACGAGTTCTTGGCGAACCTCTCCATGCCCGTGAATGCAAGGTACTTGTGCGCAAGCGCAAAGTCCTCTTCGTTGTAGCGCTCCAATATGCCCTTGTAGGGACTCCTTCCCATGAGCACGACTTCGAGAACCGTGAAATCAAAGCCCGTGCTGTGATGCTGCGCGAGCACCGCCTGCCGCATTGCCGACTCGCGCACGGACAGACTCGTAAGCTCATCGGCGCCTAAAAACACCTTGCCGAGCTCCGGCTCAAGCACACGGTAGATGCACTTTAAGAGCGTACTCTTGCCACTGCCGTTCGGTCCGATGATGCCGACGGTTTCTTTGTCCTTGACTGCGAGATTGATGCGCTCGATGATCTTCCTGCCATCAAGCGATTTCTCCAAATCCTCCACACGAATTTCCATGGCTTCACCCTTTCCCAAATCCATAGGAACGTCTGACTACCAGATAGAGGAAAAACGGTCCGCCCAATAGAGCGAGCATGACACCAAACGGTATTTCCACACCAGTAAATAACGTACGCCCTAAAATGTCCGCCCAAACGCCGACGATGCCGCCCAAAAGCATAGACATCGGCAACATGACCCAATGATCTGCCCCAAAAAAGGTGCGGCTTATATGCGGCACGATGAGCCCAACAAAGCCGACGATACCTGCATTGTAGACGATGAACCCGATCAAGAGCGCCTCTGTCGCAAGAAGCACGAGACGCCAATGTCTGGCATCAAGACCGAGTACGACGGCGTCCTCCTCACCGAGCAGCAGCAGATTCAGCCGCCGTGACTGTGCGAGAAAAAACATGCTGAGGAGAGCGACAAGCACGAGAAGAGGAATGATATTCTCCCATTTCGTATTCGCGACATTCCCCAAGAGCCAGAATGAAAAGGACTGCATGCCCTCCTTGTTGCCGCCGATGAACACGAGAAAAGATGTAACGCTGGAGCAGACAGCGTGAAACGCCATACCTGCAAGCAGCAATCTTGTGCTCACGTTTCGCTTCCCTGATGAAACCATCAGGAGAACGAGCAAGGAGACGAGAAACGCACCGCCTGCGGCAAATACGCCGATGCTCTGCGCACCAAAGAATGCACCTGCACCAAGGAAGATAGCGACTGCAGCACCGAGGGATGCGCCCGATGATACGCCTAAGATATACGGATCGGCAAGCGGATTCGCAAGAATCGCCTGCATGACGACACCGCAGACGGCAAGCCCCATACCTACAGTCGCGGCCAAAACGACACGCGGCATGCGCAGGTTGAAGATTGTATCGTCGAGCGGCTCATTGCTGTGCCAAGCCGCAGGAAAATCCTCAAGGCGGGAGAGAAGCTCCCGCCATGAGATATCAAGATAACCCAGCTTCAATCCGGCGACAAGGGATGCGACGAGAACCAGAGCAAGAGCGGCGGCAATGAAATACAGGCGATACCTGCTTTTTCTCCTTCGCATGGGCAACTTAAAGCTCAAAGCCCGCGGAGAACATAAACGTGCGCGGCTTGGCAAAAATCAAGGCATTCTGCCCAACATACGACCGCCAATAGTTCTTGTCCGTCACATTGTAGCACATGAGACTCAAGGTCACCGGCACCTTCTCCCACTTCGTCTTCCACGTCGCACCAAGATCGAACGTCAGATACGAAGGCACATTCAGTTCCTTATAACTTGGATCTGAAGATGTGAACGATGTCGCCGAACTCATGTAGTTAATGCGCGCAAGCACGGAAACATCCTGCTGCGGCTTGTAGATAGCGGCAAGTAAACCCGACCATGCTCCGGCACCGTTCACAGGCTTGCCGTCAAAGCGTCCTGCACTCGTTTTTTCCTGCTTTGCGTTGAGATACATCAAGCCGCCTACAAGCTCCCACTTCGGAGCGATCGCGCCCGACACCATGTATTCAATGCCCTTATTCCTCTGCTCACCATTGAGACTAAGCCTTGTCCCCCCCGTAACGTTTTCAACGGCAGTGTTCGCCTGCTTTATCTCGAAGAGACTCAAGGTCTGCAGAAGCTTTTTATTCTCCCACTTCACACCAATTTCATTCTGCTTCGACTTCGCCGGATCAAGCACTTCACCCGCATTGACATGAGTCGGTCCAACCAATGTACCGGCAACAAAGCTTTCTGCATGATTCGCATATACCATCAACTGCGGTGTGAATTTGTAGGTCACGCCAAAGGTCGGGCACATTGCATCCGATCTCGTACTGGAAGTCACCTTGCCTGTCGTCTGGCTATAGCTATCCACCGTAGCGTTATGCCCGTGCAGACCGAGCGTCACGATGAGCTTTCCATTCGGCGATGTCAGCGTGTCAATGACATGCCAGCCGCGCAGTAGTGTATCGCTTACATGAGGCGGAACCCCATCAGGCGTGCCTGTATAGGTTTCTGTGGCTATGCCACGGTAAATATTGCCCGTGACACCGGCGCTGAAGCCAGGCTTTTTATAGCCGTAGTACACATATGAGATTCGATCGAAGCTCAGTACATAATCGTTTTTGACCTCACCAAGTTTGAAGTCACCACGGACACCAATACCCAAGTAACGATTGTATGTATCGATAGGATAGTTAGAAAAGCCAATACTATAATCGCCGAGGTTGTTCAGCACTCTGACCTTACCATCCACATAACCGTACCAGTTCAAATGATGCCACCCTGCATTGAGGAAAAGCTTTGCATGGTCGCTGAGCTTTTCCTCATGATTCAGCGTAGCGAAGACGCTGTCGTACTCGTCATATGACCAATTAGGCTTCAGATTGCGGCTGCCGTCAATTGCCGTCGGCAATGATGTGACCGCATCATCGAACAGGGCCGTCCACATACCAGCCGTATGCTTCGTATGGGTGTATCCCAAAAGGATATTCGTCTTGCTGTGACTGCTTCTCTGGTCGAAGTTAATGAAGATATTCTCTTGCTTCATTTTTTCGCCCTGCGTCGCCGTGCCGCCGGAGATATTGTTGGCATTGATGCGCAAGCCCATCTCGTTGTTGTCACCGAAACGCTTTCCGAAGTCGATGCTCTCTTCTAACGAACTGCGTCCCGAAAAGGTCAGCTTCACATCAAGGTTCGGTTTCGTCTTTGCCTGCTTCGAAGTGATGTTCACCGTACCGCCCGCATTATCCCGAGCTGATGTGCTGTTCGTGCCGGATCCGGGACCCGCTACAACCGTAACATTTTCCGCAAAGATCATGGGGAGATTGCCTTGGAAAAACATTCCGGGTATATCGTTAACGTAGCAATTATGACCTGTCACATTGAAGCCGCGAATCGAAACATCATTGTACAGATGGCTTGCACTTGCGCGCACGGACGGGTCAAGCGTCAACACATTCGTCAACACTTGTCCCGGCATTGAGAAATCTTCAAACGATTTCTGACCGAGCGTCACTGCATTAAAGGATGCATCCATGACATCCTTCCTGCCGAGAAGCCCCACATTGCCTCTGCCGCTGACCCTGCCGCCCGCATAGCCGCGACGGGCACCTTCGACGACGGTCGCCCCAAGCTCGTGTGCACTGTCGTCCGCCCCATACGTCACATCGTTTCTGGGGGGGGGGACAGCCTCTTGCTCCGTCTGCTCAGCAGCAAACGCGGGAGTCATAGCCATGCATCCCGAAAAAACCGATGCAGAAAACATCCCCAGCAAAATTTTCCCGACAAAATCCTTTTTCATGAAATTCTTCCTCCTAAAATATTTGTTTCTAAAATTATTCTTCCATACTAATGCGGATCATCTACCCATGAAAATTCCTGCGGATACATACACTGAGCCATATAACGCAGTCCATCCGCTGTGCGTGCCAGCGAAGAATATGTATAGCGCTGCGGTATGCTGTAAACACGATGATTCGCCACACATCTAAGCTGTGCTAAAGCGGGATTTTCCGTGATGCGTATGCGACACGCCCCATAATCTCTGTGACTGCAGACGACAAAGAGCACATCCGGATCTTCCTTGATGATTTGCTCAAGATTGATGACCGGCGGCGTCGTCGGTACATCAGCGCCGAGACTTGCTGCCATATCACCTGCCAACTTCGTCCTGTCATAGGAAACAAGGCTGCTCCAAAACTCCACAAACATCACCTTGGGCTTTGGTTCATTCGCAGTCTTTTCGCGGATTTCTCGTATAGTCTCCTGTGTTTCCCTCACGATTTCCGCAGCCCGTTCTTCCTTGTGGAAGATTCTTCCTAAGCCTTCGATATATTGCATTTCCTTCTCGATTGTTTCGGGATGAATATGCTTCGACGGTGTATTCGTGTTGTATGGAACAAAAGTCTTGATGCCTCGCTGATTCCAGTAGTCCGTATCGCGCAGACGAATTTGTGTAAAAAGCCACTGCTGCGCCACGATGAAGTCGGGACGCAACGAGGATACGTATTCGACGTTGATGTAGGCGCGTGTCTTTTGCGGAACTTCAGCGAAGCGTGCGGCATTCTCCGGACGCATGTTCTGTTCGCGGTCACTCGACTTGAACGCCATGGCGATACGATCCTGAACACCGAGTGCCATGAGCGTCTCTGTTTCCGTCTCGCCGATGACGACAACGCGCTGCGGCACCTCATCAAAGGCTTGGATGTTTTTGCCTTTGACGAAATAATTTTCTATGCGGAGATTTTCCACCTCAACGGCATCGGCACGTTGCACAGTACGCTCTTCTTCGCCCTGTTCCGCCTCCTGACGGCCGTAGGCAGAAAGAACAACGGTGCCCAAAATGGCAAGAACTATGCCCATCTTAAAAAGGTATTTCCTCATCTCTCACCTCCTAAAACCATATCTGCGGCTGCAAAGCAGCCCTAGAAATACCGGGCCGCCGAAGAGCGCCGCCATGATGCCGATTGGCACATCCATGCCGGGGAGCAGCACGCGCCCCAGCACATCCGCCCAACAGAGAAAAAGCGCGCCAAAGAGTGCACTGAATATCAGCACACGACGATGGCTGCTGCCGAAAAGTCTGCGGACGATATGCGGCACAATCAGACCGACAAAGCCGATCATGCCTGTTTCATAGACGATGATGCCGACGATGGCTGCGCTGAGCATGACATACGCCTGACGATAGCGCTGCAAACGCAGTCCCATCGTGAGTACGGTTTCATCGTCAAGAAGCAGCAAATCCAAGATTTTCTGCTGCGTGCAAAAAAATATGACACCGAGCAGGACGACAACAGAGAGCAGAAACAAGCCGCTCCACTGAATCTGCAAGAGACTTCCCATAAGCCAATAGGTGATGGTCTGTATACCTGTCTCATCCGCTGCCACGGCAACAAAAAGGCTGATTCCTGCAGAACAGATGACATTAAGTCCCATGCCTATGAGAAGCAAATGGAAAGAATCCTTCTGTCGGCTGCGCGAGGCAAGGAGTAGTATAAAAAGCGACGCGAGAAGCGCACCGAGAAAGGCGAATACCCCCATGCTGTCCTGCCCAAACACACGGCTCAATCGCATTGCCACCGCTGCTGTCGCCCCCAGTCCCGCACCTGATGAAATGCCAAGAATATAGGGGTCTGCCAAAGGGTTGCGAACGACTGCCTGAATGACGACGCCGCACACGGCAAGCCCCGCCCCTGCAAGACAAGCGGCAAAGAAGCGCGGCAGGCGCAAATGCCATATTACATCGCCAAGGATGCCTTGTGTCAAAGGAGTCGAAAACCATCCTGTCAAGCGCTGGATAAGAATTGCCGCCGTATCGGTCAGCGAAATGTTGATAACACCACTTCCCAAGGCCGCAACGAATCCGAGGCAAAGCAGGAACACAAGGAAGCTATATTGGAAAATATTTTGCCTCATGCCTCGTCTTCTCCCATCTTTTTCACCGCTGCATCAAGCCCACCTTGATGTAGGCAATCTTGCCGTCCTTGACGGCGAAGGTCAGATAGTGGAGCGGGTCGCCTGCCTGCCAGTATGTGTAATAGTCGTAGCCGGGCATGCGGCGCGCCTTGTGCTTCGTCGGGTCAACTTCGCCCGTGCCGTAGATTTTTTGCAAGATCGAAGCATCCATGCCGACAGTCACACCTGCAGGCGTCGCCCAGCCATTGTTGCCCTTTACGAGGACAGCCTTCACGCTCGTACCGTCCGCCGACGGCACGATCTTTACGGTGTCACCGTAGCCGAGGAGATGGTCTACATGATGCGACTTTACCTCCTGCATCGGTCCGTAGATGCTCTCCACATAGCTGAGCGACATGCCCGGCTCCACGCCGCCGAGCGACATGTCCTGCGGCGTTATCCAATCGATCCCTTCCGCGCCACAGACAGCGCTTCCTGCTGCGAGCGTTGCACCCAAGAGCAAGCTCATGACCATTTTCTTCATTTTCATGTGAACACACTCCTTTTCCTGTCTGAACAGTACATAAGATATCACATACTCATCTGCTCTTACCTCCGCGCCGCCTCACCTCCCCCAGAGGCTTGCTCGCTGACGCTGCACCTTTTCCTGCCACTCCGTCCGTGAGGAAATCAGGAACTCATGCACGAGGAAGTTGAGCGCAACGGTTTCGACCAGGCGGCGCACGGCGTCCGTCTGAAACGGCTCGTGGCGGTCGACGGCTGAAACGTAACGGTAGGCTTCCTCGAAAGTCCAACGGACGCGGAGCTTCCTTCTGCGCCTTCATCATGCTCCTTTGCACGAAATCCCCCGAAAGCGATTGATGGAGATGCATGGCGAAGATTCGCTCCCGCATGGTGCCGAGATTCTTGACGTTTTGCAGGATATAGCCGACCGCCTCTTCTTCATTCTTCAGACGCGTCTCCGTATTCATCATGTGTCCCGTATCGAGCACGAAGCCCGTGCGCGCGTGCTGCGTCCTTTCAAGCAGGCGTGTAGCGAGCGCCGGCTCGGTCAGCGTCAGCCCCGGCCACCAGAGGTTTTCATAGAGCAACAGGCAGTCGTCGGGCAGGGCGGCAGAAACGGCGTTCACGACCTCTGCAACAGCGTCGATGACCTGCACCGAACCGTAGGTGAACTGCCTCCTTTTCAGCTCCCAGCTGCGCGCGTTCGCCACATGAAAGACGACGTAGCGCGCGCCGACACGAGCCGCTTCCTGCATATTCTCACGCCAAAGGTCGAGCCATGCGTCCCTGTCTGCCGCGAAGACAGCAGCGATATTTTCCTTGCTGCCGAACTCCCTCTGCAGCTCCTCCTCGTTGTCCAGCCAGAAGTCGAGCCAATTCGGCCAGAAGCGCAGATGAACGCCCTCGACCGCAGCCCTCGGAAAGAAATCCGGCTCACCATAGCCCGTGATCATCAGCTCGATGCCGGGAATCCCGAAGGAGCGCAGGATCTCTGCAAGATGCACCGGCTCGCCGCCGAGGATGCCCGCCGTATCGCAGGCATGATCCGAGATGTTCAAAAGCTCCTGCATCGCTTGCCTCTCCTGTCTGAAAGCATTAGGGAACCACGGATAAATTCACAGCCACCCATCTTCACGCATCTGGACTGACCTTAGAAAGTGTAGTTATAGCTCAGCATATAATTCGTCGGTGCGACGCGATAGTCCGAGCCAGAATGCGAGGTCACATCCGCTCGGTTCAGCACGTTCTCGACGGTCAGGCGAATCTCGCTCTTGTCGTCGGGGCGATACGCCGTGCTCCAGCTCGTGAGGAAGTAGGGCTTGCACGCATAGGCGGGCTCACTCGAAGGCGACTGCACGCGGCCGGCGAGGTAGGAGCCGGAAAGCGAGGATGTCCACTTGCCCTTCTTGTAGAGCGCACCGCCCGTGAGCTGCAGCTTGCCGAAGGTGCGCTCCCAGTCCGCGCCCTTGCTGCCCTTCGCTTCGGGGTTCTGCCATGTGACGCCCCAATTCCACGAGAAGCCGTGCTTGCCTTGAATATCGCACGACAGTTCCAATCCCGTGTTGCGAAAATCCTCATTCTTGTATTGGTAGTCGTTTTGCCGCGGCTTCCACATCGCCGTGATGTTATCTTTGACATCCATGTGGAAGAGCGCCGCCTTCCATGTGTGGCCGCCCGTCTTCGCCTTCCAGCCGATTTCGTAGGTGACGCCCGTCTGCGGCTTCAAATTCGGCGCAGATACGAGGCGGCTGCTCGCGCCGTACATCTGCGCGAACTTCGGCATGATGAAGGACTGGCTGACGGAGAGGTAGAGACTGTTCTCATGGTCGAGCTTGTGCAGCCATTGTCCCGAAGCGCTGAAGTTATGGTAGTTCTCATCGCGCATCGCCGCCGTCGTCCACGTCTCGCGCACGCCGAAGATGCCCGTGTCGCGCGCCGTGAATTTCTGCTCCCACTGCCCGAACACGCCCCAGTTGTTGCGCATATAGCCTGCGGGATTCGTCGTCGAATGTGCGGGCAGCGCATCGTAGACCTCGTGCTCCAGGCTGAAGCCGAGCACGGCGGTCGATTTCTCACCGAGATGCCACGTGCGCTGCAGGTCGATGCCATACGTCGTGTTGCGCTCGCGCGTGTTGTACCAATCGCCCGGCGTCTTCGCACCCGTGCGCGAAATGCCGGTCGGCCCCTTCGCCTCAACTGTTCCCGTGTTGAAGTAAAGGCTGCCCTTCCACGCGTGATCGTGGTAATTCAGCTGGCTGACGTATTGCTCCGTCGTGTACGTGCGTGCATTGAAGGGGTCGCCGACGGCAATCCCCGAGGTCGATCTGTCGATGCGGTCGACGAAGCGCAGGTAGGTCGCCTCCGTCTTGTAATAGCCGAAGAGGAAGTCCAGCTGCGGGTTGATATGGTATGTGAGCCCCGCGCTCGTCTTTTCCACATCGCGTACATCCGCGCGCGTCGAGCCGTCAAAACCGAAGTTTTTCAAGGCAACGTCTAGCTCGGCGATGCCGTTGAGATGCCCCCATTTGTCGTAATTGTAGTAGACGCCGAATCGATCGTCGCCTGCGCTCACGCCGTACTGGCGCTGTCCGAAGTTGCCGAAGCCGACATGCGCCCCGTTGCTCGCGCCCTTCTTCGTGATGATGTTCACGATGCCGCTCATCGCCTCGCTACCGTAGAGCACGGAGCCCGAGCCCTTGACGACCTCGATGCGCTCGATTTGCTCGGCGGGAATCTGGTCGAGGTTGTACTTGCCGCGCCACGAGACGGGGCTGCCGTTCACGAGCACGAGCGTGCCGCTCTTGAAGCCGCGCACGTTGAGCTCGTTGTTCATCGTACCCATCGAGGCGCCGGAAGGGCCGAAGGATTTGTAGGTGAAGCCGTTGACCTTGGCGAGAGCGTCCGCAGCATCGGCGGCGCCGCTCTCCTTGATCGCCTCTGCCGTGATGACCATGGTCGCCGCCGGCACGTCGAGGTCGGGCTTTTCGCGGCGAGTCGCCGTCACGACGGTATCTTCGAGTGCATGATCCGGCTCACCCGTTTCCACAGATGCGTCAACGGGCTTCGACTTCGACGCCTCTTCGTTTGCCTGCGGCACTGCAGCCGCCCAGGCGGGAACGGCTGCAGCGCTCCATAGCGCAGCGACGGCGAGAGCCAACATCTTCTTTTTCTTGCATTGCACAATATAACCTTCCTTCTTACTCAGTTCAAACGGAAATGAAATGTCTTCGTCCAGACGCCGCGCGCACCGCCGTCGCCGGGGTTGAATGTGAAGCGATAGCCCGCTTCGACGGCAGCATTGTCCATCGCGGCATAGCCCGAGGACGAGATGACGGAAACATCTTCGATCGAGCCGTCAGACGCGACGAAGATCTTGATCGTGACGCTGCCCTCGACGTCCTCCTCGATGAGGTCAGGCGGGTATGTGGGGCGAGCCTCCGAACGAAGGCTCGCTTCGATGCGCTCCTTGGGCGGCTCCGGTGGCGGCGGTGGGGGCGGCGGTGGCGGCGGCTCGGCGGTGCTTACGCCCGTGCCCTTGCCGCCCGTG
>ERZ772957.1174-NODE-1174-length-17735-cov-12.951018_pt1 | contig 17735 bp, 15 predicted proteins | sample MGYA00580682_ERZ772957 | MGnify/ENA primary metagenome ERZ772957 (study PRJEB29015, sample SAMEA2737921) | human oral metagenome | biome: human oral; feature: human-associated habitat; material: dental | place: China | collected 2025 ...
GGCCGCCCAGGCGGCCAACCAGGCTCTGAGACCCGGGGACCGCCTATGGCTCGACGACGGCCCCGCCCTGTTCCAGGTTCGCCGCACCCGGGCCGGGGACGCCTGGGAGCGTCACCAGGCCGAGACCTGCTCCGCCCCGGAGCCCGACACCGCCCCGGTGAGCCTGGGCATCCCCACCCTGCGCGTGGGCGCCCCGGCCTGATACCCATCCTTGCTCGTGGCCGCCCGGGCTTCGTCCCCGGGATGATGGCGAGGGCGAACGCCGCCTGGGCGGCTTCCAGGGTCTTCCGCGACACCGCCGTCTTCACCTCCAAGCGGCTCATCGTGAAGGATTCCCAGGGCCTGACCGGCAAGAAGGTCGAGATGGAAGGCCGACGATGACGGGAGGGAGGCGACATGCCCAACCGGCCGCGTATCTCCGGTTCCCCTCGTATCCCGGTCATCGCGCTCACCGGTTACCTCGGTGCCGGCAAGACGACGCTTCTCAACCATCTTCTGCGCACTCCGGGGGCTCGCCTGGGCGTCGTCATCAATGATTTCGGCGACATCAACGTCGATGCCGCCCTGGTGACCGGCGAGGTCGATGAGCCTGCCTCCGTCGCGGGCGGCTGCCTGTGCTGCATGCCCGATGCCGGCGGATTGGAGACGGCTCTGGAACGCCTGGTCGCAGCCCGTCCGGACCTGGATGCCATCCTCATTGAGGCCTCGGGGCTGGCCGAACCGGCCAACCTGGTCAGGCTCCTGCGCTCGACGGCATTGCGGCGTGTGCGCTATGCCGGCCTCATCGACGTCATCGATGTCGTCAACGACGAGCACACCGCCGGTTCTCATGCGGTCAAGGCCGCTGAAGGCATTGAGGGCGCTACGGCTCCACCGGCGCGGTACAGCGCCGCCACCCTCGTCGTCGTGGCCAAGACCGACCTGCTGGAGGCCGATGAGCGCAGTCGTGCTCTCGACCGCGTGACTCGACGCGTCCATTCGCGCAATCCGCGAGCGCTCGTCATTGAGGCGGCACACGGTCGCATCGACCCGCTTCTGGTGATGGATGTGGCTCACGAGGCGCCGCCCGCGGATGAGCTGCCTCTGGCCGAACTCACTCGCAGCGCGCGCTCTAAGACGTGTGACAATCACCATGCTCATGCTCACGCCGATTCCGTCACCGTTCCTGCTTCGCTGCCCGTCTCGCCAGGGGCTCTGGCCGATCTGCTGGAGAGCCCGCCCACCGAGGCCTATCGTCTCAAGGGCGTCCTTGATGTGGCTGTCGGCGCTGGGAGGTCGGGCTCCTCGGGCGGGGTGCGACGGGTGATCGTCAACGTCGTCGCCGGGCAGGTGCATCTGGAGACAGAGCGGCCTCATCGCAGCGTCCAACTGGGATTGGTCGCCATCGGAGATCACCTCGGCGAGGACGTGCGCCGCCGCCTGGAGAAGGCCGGACGCCCTGCCGAGGGCCCACCCGTATCCGCCGATGTCGCCCGCTTGGATCGCATTCGTCGGCGCAGTCGGGGGATATGAGATGGGCCGCCCGGACTCCGGGCGACAAGCCCGCTCATTCGGGTCGCTTCCCGGCTCCGCTCGCGGCGAGAGTGGCCCCCACCATGGCTTGCGGACTCCATCGCCACTGGTCCGGGCCGTTAGGCTGGACGTATGACTCGGTCCAAGTCCATGAGCGCTGCCGGCGCCCCTGCTCCCGCCGTCCCGGCACCGGTGGACGTCGACCGCATTATGGCCTGCGTGCGCGAGCTGGGCCTGCGCTTCTTCCTGGACGACGAGGGCGATATCGGCATCCCCTGGCGCTACGTCACCGTTCACGCCATCTTCCAGGACACTCGGGCTCTTCAACTGCGCGGCGTGTGGCACCGCATTGCGGACACCGAGCACTTGACCGCCCTGCGCCGACTGGTCGAGGAGTGGAATGCGACCCGCATCGGTCCCAAGGCATACCTGACTATTGCAGACGGCGGAGTCGTCCGGCTTCACGGCGAGGTCACCTACCCTCTTGAAGCCGGCATGACCGATGCCCAGCTCGAGGACTTCGTCTTGACCGGGTGCCGTTTGATCGTGGCGCTCATGCGAGAGGCCGAGGATCTTTTCCCGGACCCGTTGCGCGGCAGGCTGGATCCATGAGTCTCCTCAGCGATCTCCTGGCCCGGCTCCTCGGCCAGTCTCAAGAGCACGCCGCACCCGCTGAGCGACTGCACTCGGCGAGCGGCTCTGCGACCTCTCATCCGGACGACCACCCGATGGCCCGCAGCGGTGAGCGCGATTCGCCGACGGCTGTGAGCCCGGCGGCCTGGCGCGCACCCGGAGCCCGGACGGATGAAGACGCCGCCACCGCTCCGAACGCTCTGTCCGCCCCTGGCCCGGATGAGGAGGTGGAGTCCACCAGTGAACTCACACTGGACCGCATGGAGGCGATGATCACGGACACCATGGGCTATGGGGTCCAGCGCCATGCGGAGTCCGGTCACCCGTGCCTGCTGGGCACGTGGGACTCCTACCCCTTCGTCATCGAGATCCCCGATGGCCACGAGGGCTGGCTCCTGGTCTCCGGGGACTGGGAGGAACCGGTCGGCGCGGGGCTGCGCGATGAGCTCGCCGCCAGCGTCAATGACTGGAACCGTGACAAGTTCTTCCCGACCGTCTCGATCATCGACTCCCCGTCCGGCTCGATGGTGCGCGCGACCTACCTCATCGACCTCAGCGCCGGGGTCACGGACATCCAGCTGCGCCTTCACCTGGAGACTGCGCTCTCCTCGTGCACGCAGGCGCTGAGCCTGGTGCGGCCCCTGCTGCCCGAGTTGTGAGTGTGGCGCGGTGAGCCCATCCGCCGTCCGTATCGCCATCGTCGGTCCCACTGCCACCGGCAAGTCGGAACTGGCGCTCGACCTGGCCGATGCACTCGCCCGGGAGGGGAACTCCGCCACGAGCTCGGGCGGTGTCGAAGTCCTCAATGCGGATGCCTCCCAGCTCTACCGCGGCATGGATATCGGTACCGCCAAGTTGCCGCCGGCCGAGCGCCGAGGTCATCCCCACCATCAGCTCGATGTCCTGGATGTGCGTCAAGAGGCCAATGTCGCCACGTATCAGCGTCACGCCCGCGCCGACCTGGAGGGCATCGACAGGCGCGGTGCCCGTGTCCTCATCGTCGGCGGCTCCGGGCTGTACGTGCGCGCAGTCACCGATGCTCTGGAGTTCCCCGGTACCGATCCGGATGTGCGCGCCGACCTGGAGGCGCGTGCCCGCCGTGAGGGCTCGCGTCGTCTCTGGCAGGAGCTGAGAGATGCCGATCCCGTTTCGGCTCAACGCATTGAGCCGGGCAACACGCGCCGGATCGTGCGAGCCCTGGAGGTCCTGGCCGTCACCGGCAGGCCCTTCTCCGCGACCCTGCCCCGCTATGAAGACCTCGCGCCGACGCTCCACCTGGCGCTGCGAGTCGACCGGGCCGCGCTCAATGCGCGCATCGATGCGCGCACCACCGACATGTTCGACGCCGGGCTCGTGGGCGAGACCGAGGCGCTCATGGCCGCGGGCCTGGAGGAGGGCAGGACGGCGCCGAACGCGATCGGCTACGCCCAGGCCATTGATCTGCTCCGGGGCCGCATCACGGGGGCGGACGCCGTGGAGCTCACCGCTCGGGCGACACGTCGCCTCGCCTCTCGCCAGATCAAGTGGTTCCGCCGTGACCCGCGCATCCACTGGCTCGACGCGACCCTCGATTCGACCGGGGCCTGGTTGCCCGGCGAGCGCAGGCGGGTTGCTCAGCAGGCCCTCCGCCTTGTCGAGCAGGCGGACGAAGCACATGCCGGCGTCGCTTAAGCTGGGGGCCATGACTGCTGCCTCAGGCCTTGCGGGCCACGAGCTCATCAAGGGCCACGGCACGGAGAACGATTTCCTCCTGCTCATCGATCCCGAACGCGATGTGCCGGTGACCGCCACCGACATCGCCGCTGCGTGCGATAGGCGCGCCGGAATCGGGGCCGATGGATTCGTGCGGGTCGTGCGCACTCGATCGCTGCCCGGTGCGCAGGCCTTTCACGAGGCCGTGCCCGAGGCCGAATGGTTCATGGACTACTACAACGCCGATGGCTCCGTGGCGGAGATGTGCGGCAACGCCTCGCGTCTGTTCGCCGCAGTTCTGGATGCTGAGGGGCTCTGCCCGATGACCGATGGCGCCTCCATCACCATCGGCACCCGCGGGGGAGCGCGCACCATTACACGCGTGGGCGATCTGTGGACGGTCGATATGGGATCGGCGCGATTGACTCGTCCCGACGGCGCCCTGGCCGATGTCGAGGATGAGGGGTGGGATACCGTCGTCATCGTGCCGGGCCTGGAGGGCGAGCGTGCGGCCTTGTCGATCTCCATGCCCAATCCGCATACCGTGGTCGCCCTGGGGGAGGAGAGTGAGCTCGATGCCGCCACCTTCGCGGGTCTGACCGGTTCGGGGGCCCCGGTGGTCTATGAGCCGGTGCCGCAGGCCGGTACCAATCTCGAGCTCGTGGTGCCGCTGGGCCAGGAGGTGGATGCGGTCACCGGTGATCGGGTGGGGCGCGCGCGTCTGCGCGTACTGGAGCGCGGTGTGGGGGAGACCCGCTCGTGCGGAACCGGCTGCTGCGCCGCCGCCGTGGCCCTGCATGTGTGGGAGGGCGAGGGGGCGCCCGAGGACTACCGGTTGCTGGTGCCCGGCGGCGAGGTCGGCGTCCATGTGGGTGCCGCGCCTTTGGCCGAGGGATCCACCGTGCTGCTGACCGGGCCCGCTGAGATCACCGGACGGGTCTCTATCGGCTGACCTGATGCCAGTACCTGGCGCGGTATGAGGATGTGTAGCGCCATTGTCAGATTTGTCAGATTTGTCAGATTTTTCCTCACGGCTCATAGGACGTCATACTGACCCTATTCCTAACAAAGAGACAGGCACTATGACCTCAACGACCGATCAGCTCGAGAGCCCCAGTCCCGCTACAAGCATCGTCACCACGGGTCTGATGCTGTTCGCTCTCTTCTTCGGGGCTGGCAATCTTATTTTCCCGCCTCTGCTGGGCGCCGCGTCAGGCGGTTCTCTGCCCATGGTCATGATCGGCTTCCTCGTGACCGGCGTTCTACTCCCGTTGGCCACGATCGTGGCCGTGTCCACCTCCGGGGAGGGCATTCTCGGCTTGGCCCGCCGGGTCGGGCCGCGCTTCGGGGCTGTGATGCCATTGGCGGTCTACCTGTCGATCGGCCCTTTCTACGCTGTGCCGCGAGTCACGACGGTCGCCTATGAATTGGCTACTCTGCCGGTTCTGGAGCTCATGGGCATCTCCAATTCTCGCTGGGCGCTGGCTGCGCATGTGGCGGCTTTTCTCGGTGTCTCCATCCTCATCGCGCTGCGCCCCAGCAGGCTGGCCGATAGCATCGGCCGCTGGCTGACCCCGGCGCTTCTCCTGCTGCTGGTGGTGCTGTGCGGGGCCACGATTCTGACCGCCCCGGGGGTGGACCGACCTGCCATCGACCCCTATGCGAGCGCTCCGATGACGACCGGGCTGACGCAGGGCTATCTCACGATGGATGTCCTGTCCGCAAGCGTCTTCGGGATCGTCGTCATCAGCTCTCTGCGCGAGCGGGGCTTCACCGCCCCTGGCAGGCTTGTGCGCGGTACCACTATTGCCGGGGGCATTGCCGCCGTCCTTCTGGGCGCGGTGTACATCGGTCTGGCCCTGATCGGGACGCGTTCACCGGGCGATGTCACGAGTGAGACCACGGAGGGAACCGAGCTGCTGAGGGCTGCCGCGTCTCTGACGCTGGGGCGAGGCGGCGTGATCGTCTTCGCCGGTATCGTGGTCCTGGCTTGTTTGACCACAGCAGTGGGGCTGCTGGCCTCCTGGGCCGGTTACGCCTACACCGCCTGGCCGGCTGTCTCCTTCAATCGTCAGCTCACTGCGGGCACTCTGGTTTCCTTCGTTCTGGCGAACCTCGGCTTGAAAGCGATTCTCAAGATTACGGCTCCTCTGCTTTTCCTGCTCTACCCGTTGGCGATCTGCCTGGTGGTCGTCACGCTCGTGGACGCACTGGCGCCGGGGCGCCTGCGGGCGGCCTACCTGTGGCCGGTGGGCGTCGCCGGCGTACTCGGCCTGGTCTCCGCGCTGACCGAGGCAGGATGGACGACGCCCAGTGACCTGCTGAGCCGCACAGGGCTGTGGGACAACTCCACCGGCTGGATCGTTCCCGCTCTGCTCGCACTGGGTATCGGGCTGGTTCTGGACGTTCGGGCTGGGCGCTGGTCGACACCCGTCGAGGACGCCAGCGGCGCGTCGCTGGAAGTGGAGCACGCAGCCGCTTCCCAGCACTGAGTAGGCACCCGATGCAGGTACTCGATGCGGGCTCTGGCACTGAGTCCGCGTGCTCGTCGCGGCTACGACCTCAGCCGCCATCGATCTGGGCCGATAAAGACGCACACGATGATGTGCCTGGGTCCGATGTGGTGCAGGGATCATGCTGGATAAGGCGGTGGCGCGTAGGCTGCTCGGGTGCCTGAACTTCACGCCTCGGAACAAAGAGCCTCCGGGCAGAAGTGGCTCCTGCCGACCCTGCTCATCCCGGCATTCGTCTCACTCCTGGCCGTTTCATCCGTCAATGTCATTCTGACATCGGTCTCTCACAGCTTGGAGGCGGGCAGCAGCGGCCTTCAGCTCGTCATCTCCGGATACGCTCTGGTCTTCGGCATCCTCCTGGTTCCGGCGGGGCGCGCGGGTGATGTCCTGGGGCGCGGGCGGCTCTTCGCCATCGGCATGTTCATCTTCGGAGTCGGATCCCTGGCCTCGGGGCTGGCGCCGAACATCGTGTCACTCAATCTGGCTCGACTTGTCATGGGCGTGGGGTCGGGACTGCTGAATCCTCAGGTCACCGGCATGATTCAGCAGTACTACACCGGTGAGGCGCGAGGCCGTGCCTTCGGGCTATTCGGCGGCGTCATCGGGGTCTCCGTGGCCGTGGGGCCAGTGCTCAGCGGAGGCCTCATCGGCTGGCTCGGAGCGGATTGGGGCTGGCGCGTTTCTTTCCTGATCAACGTACCGTTCGCCCTGGCGGGGGTCTGGGCGGCGAGGCGCTACCTTCCCGCCTCGGCTTGGAGACGGCGGACCGCTGACGGCGAGTCGTCGCGGCCCGCCGGAGCCGAGACGAACCGGGCCGGGATGGATCTCGATCCCGCCGGCATGCTGCTGCTGGCTGCCGCCACACTCCTGGTGATGATCCCCTTCATGAATTCCTCAGGGGGAGGGTGGATCTGGCTGCTGGAATTGCTGGGTATTGCCGTTGCCGGCGCATGGGTGGCTTGGGAACGTCGCTACCGGGCTCGAGGGGGCAGCCCCATGGTGGATCTCCGCCTTTTCACCATCCCCTCCTTCGCCTACGGGTGTCTGGCGATCGCCGTGTACTTCCTGGGGTACACCTCGGTGTGGATCATCGTGGCCCAGTACATTCAGGATGGCCTGGGGGCATCCGCCCTGGCCAGCGGTGTCATCGGTATCCCGGCCTCACTGGTGGGCGCTGTTGCCGCACCTCTGGCCGGCAGACGAGTCATCCGTGTGGGGCGCGTCATCGTACTGGCCGGCATGCTCCTGGGAATCATCGGACTGCTGACGACCATCGGCATCATCCGCATGCATGCGATCGCCGGATGGAGTCCCTGGTGGATCGCACTGACACTGGTGGCACTCGGGGTAGGACAGGGAATTGTGGTGTCTCCGAACCAGACGCTCTCCCTGGCCGACGTACCCCTGGAGTATGCGGGGGCCGCTGGAGGCATCCTGCAGACAGGACAGCGTATCGGCACGTCCATCGGCATTGCCGCCATCACCGGGATCACCTTCCGCACGGCCGGCGCATCGGGATGGGGCACCGCCGCCCAGGCGGGGCTGCTCGCGGCAGCTGTCGCCATCGCCGTATCTGCGGCCGTGGCGATCGTGGACCTGCGCGCCTCGCATGCGAGCCGATCCGGCCGGCTTGCGGAGGCCGCAGGGAGCGAGGGTTTGCAGGACCGCGTCGACTGAGTCGACTGAGTCGACTGAGTCGACTGAGTCGACTGAGCGGAGGCGGGATCGCAGATCGCGCGGATCGTGTTGCAGCGCTGGTCGGTGCTGAGTGCCGTGAGGGTTCGCGTCATAGCGCCCGACGCGCTCGACCCGTGCTTCCCCGGCCTGCGGCGTCATCCGTTCCAGGAGGCCGGAAGCGGTCAGCGCGCGGTGGAGACGTGGAGCACCTCGTAGCCGGTCACCCGCGGGTCGGCCTGTTCGGCCGGCCGGCTGGAGAGTTCGACCAGTACGACCGTCCAGGTGGTGATGTCGACGGCGGCCAGACGATTGACGGTCTGGTCATCGACCTGCGTCAAGAAAGGTTGGGTGACGGCATCCAAGCACTGGGAAGGGGCCTCTCCCTCGGGCAGCTGCACGGTGGACATGGTCAGGCTTCTGGTTTCGGTATAGGGGGCGGGCCCCGGTACGAGTTGTGCAACGGTCCAATCCTGGATGGGCTGGCGCCCGAAATCGCGCACGATCGCCGAGTAACCGGGCTCGCCCCAGCAGAAGGAGCGCATGCCGTCGATGTCGCGCCATACGTAGAAGGGCGCGTAGGCATTGCGGGTTGCTCCTTCGGCCTTCTCGCGGATGAGGTAGGTCTTGAACTCCAGGCCGGCGAAACCATCCATGAGATGGCCGGTTTCCGCCACCCGATCACGGATGATCTGCATGTCGTAGTCGGCGGGCAGGTTGATGGCGTACTGCATGGCGTACATGTGGTTCCTCCTGAACGGGTTCCTGGTGGATTCGGATATGAATTCGGGTTTCTTCGTGTCGCTGGTCCGATGATGATTCTGCGGCGCGCGATGCGCGATACTCAGAAACTCTGAGATGAATTCTGATGAGTTTGTTTACCGGCAAGCCCAGCCCCGCAGCGTGGATACCGCGCCGTTGATGGCGGCGTCAAAGGCGGCTCGGTCCTGTTGCGCCCTGGCGAGAACGTAGCCTCCCTGCACTACGGCCGCGACTGATGAGGCAACGGCCGCAGGATCTGTGGAGCGAGGGAACTCCTCGCGATCGATGCCCTGGGCCACGACCTGGGCGATGACTTCGACCAGCCAGCTGAGTGCGTCGGAGACCGGTTGTAGGAGTTCGGGCGTATCCAGCACATCCGCGTCGTAGGTCATCCGCCCCATTCGGCAGCCCCTTAGACCGTCGCGCTGGCTTCGCAGGTAGGCCTCCAGGCGCGCAAGGGCGGTCCCTTCACCGTTCAGCAGCTCCTGGGCATCGCGGCGCATCTGCTCCGCACTGCGTTGCAGGGCCAGTGCGGCCAGATCCTGCTTGCCCTTGAAATGGTGGTACATGCTGCCCTGGCCGGCCTGTGCGAGGGCCTGGATGTCTTTAGGGCTCATCGCTGTGTAGCCGCGCTCCCACAGCAGTTCTTGAGCGGCTTCAATGAGCCGGTCCCGGGCGTCCATGCCCGCAGTGTACATACTTGTAGGTACAGAAAGTCAATCGCGGCTCGCGGACCAGTGAGGCTCGAGGAGATTGCAGGACGGTGCCTTGGCGGAGGCAATGCGGCAGATCTCAGCGGTGCACGTGCAGGACGCGGAACCCTTTGGAGGAGGCTTCGCGGGAGGTGTTCCAGCCCTGTGAGTTCAGCCAGGCCATCAAGGAGTCCGCGCCCAGATTCTTCTGCACGACGAACCAGGCCTCGCCCTTGTCGGACAGGAGTGCCAGCCAGGTCAACAGCAGGGAGTGCAGTGCCTCCTTGCCGATGCGTACCGGGGGATTGGACCAGATGAGGTCCACCGTTGCGCTGCTGCTGCGCAACTCGGCCAGCAGGTCGTCGGCCATCAGGGCGCGGATGTTGCCCAGCCCTGCGGCCGACGTATTGCGGGCCGTCAAGTCGACGGCGCGCTCGTTGACGTCCACCGCCAGGACAGTGGCCTCTGGAGCGGCATCGGCCAGAGCCAGGGCGATCGGGCCCCAGCCGCAACCCAGATCTAGGAAGACGCCGGTGGTCGGCGGGTCGGGGACGTGGCTGAGGAGGACCTGTGTGCCTCGATCGAGATGATTGGGGGAGAACACGGCCCCCGCCGTCGTCACCGCATGCTCTCGCCCGCGGATGAGGAAGGAGCGGGGCCGTTCTTGAGCTGCTGCGGTGGGGGAGGAGGTGAAGTAGTGCTCGCTCACGGTTCGAGGCTACCGGTTGGCTTCGCTCAGGGTCTCAGGCGGCGCGGCGGGCCAGAAGCGGCGTGGCACTGAGCATGATGGTGACAACGACGACGACGGGAACCACGAGGTGCTCCTCGACTCCGGCCGATGTCGGCGCTACCAGGGTCGTCACCAATGTGCCCAGGGTTGCTCCGCCTACATTCGCCGCCACCGTCACCGCGGTGGCCGACTGGGCCTGCGAGATTCCGTCGTTCCTTTGCCGCAATTCGACCGGGTCGGTCACGCAGCGAATGAGTGTGTCCTGATGGGTCAGTCCCATGCCGAGGCCCGACAGCCCCCAGCCCAGGTGCAGGCCCCACCATGGCGCCGCGCCCAGGAGGGCCGCAGCGAGGATGCCGCCGCCGACCGCGAAGAGCAATCCTCCCAGCCCTGTCCGCACCAGGTACACGTGTCGTTGCCGCGCCGGGTGGGCTCCGCACCACATGGCCACTGCGCTCCACAGCACTCCGGCTGCGGTCAGCGCCCAACCGACGGCGCCCGGCCCCAGAACGAGGACGTCATGGCTGGCGGGGGAGATGAGGAAATCGAGGGCGAAATAAGAGGCGCAGACCCACGTCAGGGTTGCCAGTGCCGCCCGGCGCCCGGGCGCCAATCGCAGCACCCCGGTGGGGAAGACCCGCGAGCAGGCCCAGACCGCGCTCGCCAGGCCGAGGCCTGAGGCCGGCCAGAACCATGGTGATGCCGCCGGCGCCAGCCCGATGAGAGCCACCCCGCAGGCCATGGCGAGAGCCGCCATGAGCGGGGCGTCGTTTCCATCGCTGCCACTGCCACTATTCCTGCTGTTGCGGCTATTGCCATTGTCGCCGCCAGATACCCGTAAGCCTTGGATCTGTCGAGCCATCACCAGCCGGGCGGCCACCAGTACGGGCACGTAAGCGACCAGTGCCCATCGCCAGCCCCACCCTGAGCTGATAGCGGCGGCGTAGACGGGGCCGGCCAGGGAGGAGACCACCCACATGGCCGAGCTGGCCGCCAGGAACGCACGTCGCCACGCCTCGGGCAATCCCGCGACCATCGCGCCCATGGTGACGGTGGCCAGCGCGCCCGCGGCCAGACCGCGGACGACCTCTCCCAGAACGTACACGGCTACGTTCGGCGCCAGCGCCCCGGCGGCAGCACCCGCGACCAGCAGTGCGGTCAAAACAGCCATGAGATGGTCGGCGCGCCACCGGGCGAGCATCGTTCCGCCCAGCGGCATCGTCAGGAAGGTCGGCATCGTTGCCGCAGCCGTCACCAGGCCGTAGTGGGCCCGTGCCCCCAGATCCACTGCCACCAGTGGCAGTACCGTCTGGTTGATGTAGACCTGCATACCCGCCAGGAGTTCGATCACCAGCATCGCCAAGGTCAGACGCCCCACTCGCGAGCCCACGAGTGCCTTCGCCGAGGGCGGCGCCACCCGCTCATCCGCTGAAGGATCCGGGGCCGGGGGAGTGCTCACCCGCTCAACGTACCCAATCGGCGCGGGTGCGGGTGCGACTCTCCAAAACCGATGTGTGTCTATGCGCCGGTTCGATCGGACATCATGCGTTAGTACCGGGGAGCCTCGGGGTTTGTGCTGTAGGGGCCGACTGCTTCGCCTGGCGTTCCCGCACCACGAGGACGATGTCGCGAATGATTGCGTAATGGCGAAGGTGATGAGTCCGCTGATGTGCAGATGCGGACCGCTGGGGGAGGAACTGCTGGGGAAGCAGCAGCTGGAACGCATGTTAGTGCGAAAAGGGCGTGAGATGGGCGTCGGCGTCGACCGGCCATGCGCTAGCATGACGCCATGTGGATTCTCCGTATGCGCTGAGCCGGTGGCCGTGACGCCATTGGCCCCCGATACCCGCACCCAGCCGGGCCCGGACCCCTCCGGGCAGGTCCGTCGAGCACCGCTCCGGGCCGTCGCATACGAGAAGGACATGCTGTGAACGAACCCCGTACCCCGGATACCCCTGCGTCTGCAGGCCCCGACAATCCTTACGCCGGTGCTGACGGTGCTCCCGGGGCTGATGATGCCGCCCCGACCGCCGAGGACGTTGTCGCCCGGATCCTCTCCCGTGCCGGAACCGCGCTGGCCTCCACCGCCGGCGGGCATGCCCAGCGCGAGAGCGATGATGACGGTCTCCTGGAGCGTGAGGCGCGCGCCGGCACCCGCCGCATCGCCAGCCTGACCACCGAGCTCGAGGATGTCAGCGAGGTCGAGTACCGCCAGATCCGTTTGGAGAGGGTCGTACTCGTCGGGCTGGACCTGCCTCGCGCCGCTGATCCCGCGGCCTCGGTGCTCGACGCTGCTCAAGACGCCGAGACCTCGCTCTCCGAGCTCGCAGCACTCTCCGAAACTGCGGGCTCCCAGGTCCTGGACGCCCTCATTCAGAAGCGCGACCACCCCGACCCCGCAACATACCTCGGGTCCGGCAAGGCCAGGGAGCTCGCTGAGATGGTTGGCGCTGTGGGTGCCGACACGGTCATCGTCGATGGTGAGCTCGCCCCCTCCCAGCGCCGCGCGTTGGAGGACGTCGTGGGCGTCAAGGTCGTGGACCGCGCCGCTCTCATCCTCGACATCTTCGCTCAGCATGCCAAGTCCCGTGAGGGCAAGGCCCAGGTGGAGCTGGCCCAGCTGGAGTACCTCCTGCCGCGTCTGCGCGGCTGGGGCGAGTCCATGTCGCGCCAGGCCGGAGGGCGCGTCGTCGGAGGCCAGGGCATCGGCAGCCGTGGACCGGGCGAGACCAAGATCGAGCTCGACCGGCGTCGCATCCGCCACCGGATGGCCAAGCTCCGTCGCGAGATCAGGGCCATGGCGCCCTCGCGGGAGGTCAAGCGCGGCTCGCGTCGTCGTGGCCCCATCCCCGCGGTGGCGATCGCCGGGTACACCAACGCCGGCAAGTCCTCCCTCATGAATCGGCTCACCGACGCCGGTCTCATGGTCCAGGATGCTCTGTTCGCCACCCTCGACCCCACCGTGCGCCGTGCCGAGACCGCCGATGGGCGCGTCTACACCCTGACCGACACCGTGGGCTTCGTGCGCAATCTGCCTCACGAGCTCATCGAGGCCTTCCGCTCCACCCTGGAAGAGGTGGCGGGCGCGGACCTCGTCCTGCACATCGTCGACGCCGCCCATCCCGACCCCGTCGGCCAGGTGGCGGCCGTACGGGCAGTGCTGGCAGACATCCCCGGAGCGCTCGACGTTCCCGAACTCATCGTGCTCAACAAGATCGATCTGACCGATGCCGTGACACGCGCGGCTCTGCGCACTCGCCTGCCCGGGGCGATCGAGGTCTCCGCTCGCACTGGCGAGGGGATCGAGGTTCTGCGAGCGCGCATTGACGCCATGCTGCCGCGTCCGAGCGTGCCCGTCGACATTGTCGTGCCCTATTCCCGAGGCGATCTGGTCTCCCGCGTCCATGCCGACGGGGAGATCGACGTCGTGGAGTACGTTGAGGCCGGCACCAGGATCCTGGGCCGGGTTGATGCTGCTCTGGCCGCTGAGCTGCAGACCGCTGCTCTGCCCGGTTCGGCGCCGGACTCGGCCCCTTCTTCTCCGTGACCTCTACCGCCCGCGGTGTGCCGGGCTCTCCGAACGGCATGGGCGCGGCGCCCGCGGCGCAGGGCGTCAGCACTGCGGCTCCAGAGGATTCGCGTGCCGATGGCCCCGACAACCCCAGCGACTCCGGCGACTCCGACAGCCCCGGCAGGCGCGCCCTGAGCGTCCTCGCTGCGGCTGTGGATCGTCTCGGCGCCGCCCCGCGCCCCGGACAGGTCGAGATGGCTGCTCGCGTGTCTGAAGCGCTGGATGATCAGGCCCACCTGCTGGTGCAGGCCGGTACAGGCACCGGCAAGTCCCTGGGATACCTCGTACCCGTGATGGTCCATGCAGTCGACTCCGGGGAGAGGGCGGTCGTGTCCACGGCCACGCTTGCTCTTCAGCGGCAAGTCCTGACCAAGGACGCCCCCTTGGCCGCCGACGCCGTCGAGGCCGTCACTGGGCTGCGACCCGCTATCGCGCTGCTCAAGGGGTGGCAGAACTACGTGTGCCGTCATCGCCTTCAAGGCGGTTATCCGGAAGCCGACGACGCCGACGATGCGCTTTTCTCCGCCGGCGCCGCGACCGTCTCGGGGCGAATCGGGGAAGCGGGCCGTCGCAGTGTCGGAGAGCAGGTCGTCCGGTTGCGCGAGTGGGTCGCCGAAACCACGACCGGTGACCGGGACGATCTCGTCCCGGGTGTGTCGGACCGCGCCTGGGCGCAGGTCTCGGTCACCAGAGCTGAGTGTCTGGGCGCCTCCTGCCCGCTGCGCGAGGAATGCTTCCCCGAGCTCGCCCGGGCAGCGGCGATGGCGGCCGACGTGATCGTCACCAATCACGCCATGCTCGGCATCGCCGTGTCTGGCAATCCAGGGGTCCTGCCCGAGCATCGGGTGCTGGTCGTCGATGAGGCACATGCGCTCGCCGACCGAGTCCGCTCCCAGGGCACCGTGAGCCTGTCCGCAGCTGCCATCATGCGGGTGGCCGCTACCGTACGGCGAGGCGTCTCGGTTCATGTCACCGAGTTGGAATCCGCCGGTCAGCGGCTGCAGCTCGCTTTGGCCGACCTGCCCGATGGGCGCTTGAGCGATGGCCTGCCTCCCGCTCTGCATGAGGCGCTCCTCGTGCTGGACGGCGCGGCTCGTCATGCTCTCACCGATGTGCGCGAGGCGGTCAAGACCGGGGAGAGGAGCGCTGATGCCGGTGGTGCCGGGGGATCCGGGGGAGCGGCACTGGCCCGGACGGCCGTCTCCGATCTGGTGGACGCCATTGCGCGCATGACGTCGGACTCGGTGCGCGAGCGCCGTGACGTCGCCTGGATCGAGCGGCCCCGCATGGGCGCCGAGCCTCCACGGCTCACGCTGGCGCCCGTCGACGTCGCCGGCTCCCTGGCCGATTCCCTGCTGGAGGATCGCGCCGCAGTCTTGACCTCGGCCACCCTGGCCCTGGGCGGAAGTTTCGAACCGATGGCCCGTGCCCTGGGGCTGACGCTGACCGGTGGCCAGTGGGATGGCGTGGACGTGGGTACTCCTTTCGACTATGCCCGCCAGGGCATCCTTTACACACCCACGCATCTGCCCAGACCGGGGCGGGAAATCTCCGAGGCGGCGCTCGATGAGATCCTCGCTCTGACCGAGGCCAGTCGCGGAGGCATGCTGGGCCTGTTCTCCTCGCGGCGCGCCGCCGAAGAGGCCGCCGAGGTTTTGCGCAACGCCACGGATCTGACTGTCTACGCCCAGGGCGATGATCAACTGCCAACCCTTGTGGAGGCTTTCGCCGTTGATGAGGACGCCTGCCTGGTGGGAACCCTCTCCCTCTGGCAGGGGGTAGATGTCCCTGGACGCACCTGTCGCCTGGTCATCATCGATCGCATCCCCTTCCCGCGCCCGGACGACCCCGTGGCCCAGGCTCGCAGCGAGGCCGTCGCAGCCGCGGGCGGCAACGGTTTCATGAGCGTGTCCGCCACTCACGCCGCACTTCTGCTCGCCCAAGGGGCGGGGCGGCTCATACGCCGAGCCGACGACCGCGGGGTCGTCGCCGTCCTCGATTCGCGCCTGCGCACCGCCCGCTACGGCGCTTTCCTGGCCCGATCCATGCCGGGACTGTGGCCGACGCGGGACCGTGATGTCGTCTTGGGCGCACTGTCCCGGCTGGCGGTCATGGACTGACGACGGTCTCCGCCGAGGGGCCCGCCGATCGTTCCGGCCGGGGCGAGATCCGTGCGCGGTCCTCTCGGGCCGAGTCCGGCTTTCGCCTTACAGGCGCAGCATCTTCCGAAGCCGTGATAGTGACGATCCTCCCCCCGCCCTGTGCAAACCGCGTACTCTTGCCTTGGCCGGCTCTCCTGCCGCGCCAACACCCTATTCGGAGGAAGACCGTGTCCGAGGCCACCATCACCAACAGTGCACAAGGCTCCTACCCAACGGCCCCGGGGGGCCGTCCATCCAAGGTTGCGATCATCGGCGCGGGCGCCGTGGGATCGACGCTCGCTTACGCCTGCGTGACCAAGGGCGTCGCCCGCGAGGTCGTGCTGCAGGATATCGCCAAGGAGAAGGTCGAGGCCGAGGCCCTCGACATCGCGCAGGGGATTCAGTTCACCTCTGCCGGTTCCGTGTCCGGCTCTGACGATCCCGAGATCTGTCGCGATGCCGATGTCATCGCCATCACCGCGGGTGCGAAGCAGAAGCCGGGCCAGTCCCGCCTGGAGCTCGCCGGAGCCACCGTGGGCATCATGGAGAAGATCCTGCCCAAGCTGGTCGAGGTCGCCCCCAACGCGATCTTCCTGCCGGTGGCCAACCCGGTGGACGTGGTGACCTACTGCGCCAAGAAGATCACCGACCTGCCCGAGAATCAGGTCTTCGGCTCCGGCACCGTCCTGGACACCGCCCGCATGCGTTACCTGGTCTCTCTGGAGACCGGGACGGCCACCCAGAACATCCACGGCTACATCGCCGGTGAGCACGGAGATTCCGAGGTGCCGCTGTGGTCGTCCTGCGAGATCGGCGGTGTGCCTGTCACCCAGTGGGGCAAGACCCTGGACGGCGGCGTCTTCGACGAGGCCAAGCGCGAGCGCATCGCCCACGACGTCGTCCGCTCCGCCTACCGCATCATCGAGGGCAAGGGCGTGACCAACTACGCCGTCGGCCTGGCGGTGCAGAAGATCATCGGCGCCGTCCTCAACGACGAGCAGCGCGTGCTCACCGTCTCCCCGCTGCTGGACAACTGGCACGGCATCTCGGACGTGTGCATGGCCGTCCCGACGATCGTCGGCCGCGAGGGCGCCGGCCGCCGCCTCGAGCTGCCCCTGACCCTCGACGAGCGCGACCGCCTCACCGCCTCCGCCCAGCACCTGCGCGAGGTCGCCCGCGGCCTCGGCTACTGACAGCAGTACTGCGAGTACGACGGCGGAGCCCCTATCCCGGAAAGGGATAGGGGCTCCGCCGATGTTGTGCCCCGGTGAGGCTCGTCAGAGCGCGCGCAGGACGGTGACGACCCTCCCCATGATCGTCGCGTCGTCGCCCGGGATCGGCGCGTAGTCGGGGTTGCGCGGCAGGAGCCACTGGTGCCCGTCCTTGCGGGACAGGACCTTGACCGTGGCCGAGGCGCCGTCGACGTCGTCGAGCATCGCCGCCACGATCTCCCCATTGGCGGCATCGGACTGCGCGCGGACCACCACCCAGTCGCCGTCGCAGATCGCGGCGTCGATCATCGAGTCCCCGTGGACCTGGAGCATGAAGAGCTCCCCGGAGCCGGTCAGCCGCCGGGGCAGGGCCATGACGTCCTCGACCTCCTGCTCGGCGAGGATCGGTGAGCCCGCCGCGATCCGCCCCACGAGGGGCACCGCCACGGCCTCGCCCTCGGCCACGCCCGGCAGGACGGGCGGCGAGGGGGGAGCGCCCCGTTCTTGCGGATGGGCGGGAACGGCCTCCTCGTCCTTCGGATCGGCACCGGGGCCGGGACGGTCGGGCAGGACGACCTCGAGGGCGCGAGGTCGGTTCGGGTCG
>ERZ772957.1176-NODE-1176-length-17702-cov-4.586105_pt1 | contig 17702 bp, 15 predicted proteins | sample MGYA00580682_ERZ772957 | MGnify/ENA primary metagenome ERZ772957 (study PRJEB29015, sample SAMEA2737921) | human oral metagenome | biome: human oral; feature: human-associated habitat; material: dental | place: China | collected 2025 ...
TATTGCAGCAACGGCAATTTACAACGATTTGACTTTAGTAACAAATAACACAAAGCATTTTGAGAATATTCCATTATTGAAACTGGAAAACTGGAAAAAAGAGCTTCCATAAAATTAGATAATATTCTATTTATTATATGTAACCGCATTTCGATTAATGCTCGTAATGTCCACGGCAGGAGATGATTTCTAAAGTATTTTTGCTCACTCGGTACACAAGCCTGTTCACTTCATCAAACCATATTTTTTTCATTCGCCCGTTTTGATCTTTCGTACAGGTTAGCTTGAAATCTAGTGTTTTTTGTGATATGATTAAAACAAGGAGGGTAAATTATGTCTTATGAACAGTATGCTCAAATAGAAACTAGTGTTTTAAATATGCCTTACAAGCAAAAAATGCAACTTCTCCATAAGATTGCGGATAATTTAAAGAATATAAAAGTAATTGAAACAGCTAATTTACAGACTAAAAAAACAAAACGACACTTCGGTATTGCAAAAGGAGAATTTTCTTATCCGAAAAATTTTGATGAAGATAATGACGAAATTTCAAAACTTTTTGGGGCTGTATGATGAAAATACTTTGCGATACTCATATTTTGATTTGGTTTTTAACAGGAGATGATCGACTTTCAGTAAAGGCACGTACCATTATAGAAAACGAGGAAAATGAAATTTATTTTTCTCTTGTGTCTGTATGGGAAATCAGTATAAAACATGCACGCAAGCCGGAACAGATGAGCCTGTCACCTAAAAGATTTATAGAATTGTGCGAAAGTCAGGGATTTGTAGAATATCCAATAAAACGGAGGCATATTCTTGCAGTCGATACGCTGCAGCGTCCTATACATACGCCGGAACATCATGATCCGTTTGATCAACTTCTACTTTCACAAGCAAAAATTGACAAATTAACCTTTATCTCACATGCTTCACTCATTCCGGATTACAATGAGCCTTGCATTGTTTCTGTGTAAAAGACCGGTAAAAATTATGCCACACTTATTATATTTTGTTGATCTCGTTACACAGTAACCGTATCAACTTTTATCTGAATAAATTCGCTGACACGAACTCCTGTAGCTGCTCTTGGTGAATAAACGTAAATACTTGTTAATTTCCATAACGACCTCCCAATAAACAAAATTCGTGATCTCTCGCTTACTGGAAACTATACTTGCAGTGTGATTTCTTGTTATTATGAGAAGTTCGACAGGAAAAGTAATGTTTGTATTAATAATGAGATTCCTTTTGAACTGCCGGCAAACTGGCAATGGTGCAGGTTTGGGGAAGTGTGTGATTATGGTAAATGCGAAAATATTGAAGTCTCTGAACTGAAACCAGAGGATTGGATTCTCGATTTGGAAGATATTGAAAAAGATTCCGGAAAAATAATCACTTTTCATAGTTTTGCAGAACGAAGATCAGAAAGCACCAAACATATATTCCGTAAAGGAGACCTTTTATACAGTAAATTACGACCATATCTAAATAAAGTTGTAATTGCACCAAAAGGCGGCTTTTGTACTTCTGAAATTCTGCCATTAAACTTCAACGGGGTTCTATTAAATGAATTTGCACAGCGACTTCTGATGTCATTCTTTTTTTTGTCAACGGTAAATATGCTGGTCTATGGCGTAAAGATGCCTCGCTTAGGAAGAGATGATGCAAAAAAAATATTCATCCCTATTCCTCCAATTCCAGAGCAAAAACGAATTGTTACTAGAATTGAAGAAATATTTAATGTTTTAGACAATATTCAAAGAGATCTCATCTAATTTTTTTATTAATGTATTGATAGTTCTACATATTTTGACCTGTTCATTTAACGGTGGAATTGGAATAAGAGTTTCTGCAATAAATTCTTTTCCAATTCTCTGTTGTCCTACAGCACCGGTAAAATTATTGATTCCTTCCTTTATGAAAGCATCTGTTTTTATAAACCAAAATACATATTCATTGAAAATATATTTATTGTTTGTTCGTAATATATGTAATTCTGTTGTTCCAGCCCAATATTTGTTCTTTCGGCATATTTTTGATAATAACAATTATCAGTAGGATTCCTATAAATATACGAATCATTCTTGCCGCGTTTCATCTCTCCGGCTGCGATTTTAGCTTTTTTTTCGGCACGAAGTTTTTCCAGCATCACGGATGCAGGTTCGTCGTCGGGGTCTTGCGGAACAAGCTTTCCATGAATTGCAAGGTCAAGAATTTTTGACTTTGCCTGTTTGACGGCTGTTTGCAGATCGGCTTTGTTTTGTTCCAGTAGGGCTATCTGTGTAAAGATTGCTTCAATTGCTGTAACGATGTGTTTTTGTTCCGATAAAGGTGGGAGAGGAATAATGGTTTTACATATATCATTTAAATGTAAATTGGGAACACCAATCCCTGTTAAATGACCATTAAACTGTTTTTTACAGAATGGAGAATTTATTACATAATGTAGATAATTAGGATGAACGACCTCTGCAGGACGCAATACTGCTAAAGTTACGTAAATATCAAAAATCTTATCAGTATCAACCAAAGCGGCTACGCCTGTTGTTCCATTTTTAGCTAATAAAATGTCATTTCTACATGGTTGAATACGTTTTTGAAGTTCCTCATGTAATTCTTTTGTAATATATTTTATTTTACTCCAGTCTATTTTTCTAGAAGTTACATCTTTAGATGATAAGAAAGGGATTCCATTTTCTTTATCAGAATAAGTTGGGGTTTGATGTGTTCCGTCTGTAATAGGAATTTTGCACAAATTTGGCAACCTACACCATACCCACCCCTCCGGCACGGCAAACGGGATTTCGTCCTCGATATCCTTCACCCTGCCGTCTGCGAACTTCTCATAGTGCCTGTTATGTTCCAAGCCCGCAGGATTGTCATCGGTTTTGTTTTCACCGGATGTGCCGGTATATTTAAAGATATACGAATCATTCTTGTTGCGTTTTATCTCTCCGGCGGCAATCTTTGCTTCTTTTTCCGCGCGGAGTTTTTCCAGCATCACGGATGCAGGTTCGTCTGCGGGATCTTGCTTCACCAGCTTTCCGTGGATAGCGAGGTCTAATATTTTTTGACGTAATGCATTTGTGTTCACTTTATGATCTCCCAATACCGCCTTTATCAGTTTCCGCTCATTTCGAGAGAGGTTTTATATTCTTCTATCTGTTCGCTCAAATTCCGGATATGGTGTGAAAACATAAACTGTAAGAAATCTGACGCATCATCTTTTTCTTGCGAAGAAGCAAGACTTTGAATATATTCTGCCCGGTTTTCTTTTTTGATTATTGAAGGCACTATCCCCGCTTCATATTGGATAAAATTCATTAAAAGCCGACTCATCCGACCATTCCCATCAGCCCAAGGATGAATGTGAACAAGTTTATAATGAGTGAGAAAACTAAAAACGTATTGAGCTTCTATATCTTTTTCTGCAATGCTTTTTCTTTCCGCATTGAGCCAAGCACAAAATTCTTCCAGTTTTTGCGGAAGCTTCTGCCATGCCATATAACTCTTCCCGCCTCGTCCCGCACTGACATTTAAAAGTCTCAGTTCTCCTTTTGCAGAAGAAAATGTTCCTCCGATGGTATTGTATACAGTGCCGGTGTTTTTCATTACGAGAGACGAAAGTTCACAGAGGATTTCCGGTGTCATTTGGGTGTGCTGTTTTGCAAATTCAAAACTTCTTTCATACGCGGCTTTTAAGTCAAGGTTCATAAGCTGTTCATGAATCGGTTTATTTGCACTTATCCCTTCGTCAAAGAGAAGCTGATTTTCAATTTCTGTGACGGTAGAACCTTCTATTGCCGTTGAATGCGTGATAATCGAATATAAATAGAACTTATCGTAATCAAGCTGTTGAGCGATGTGCAGCCTATTGTATTCATTGATAACTTCCGAAAGTTGAGTGAAGTTCTGCTGTCCGCTTTTCTGTATCATTCTTCAATACCTTCAATTAGTTTGGAAAGTTCGGTAACAGCTGCGGCAATATTTGCGCTTTTCTCTTGAATGGTTTGAATCAGTTCTGCAAGGGAACAGTCTACTGTATCGGAACCGTCTTTTATCCAAGAAATATCCAGACTGGTTTTATCCCGTGCAAGCAGTTCATCGACGTGATATTTACGCCATCTGCCATTCGGATTTTCGGGCGACCATGTTTCTTTACGGTCTTCAACATGCCCTGCACAGTAGCAGGTTACAAAGTCTTCAAGGTCGGAACGTTTAAGCGGTTTCGTTGCAAGTGTGTGTTTAATCCCTGTCCGGTAATCGTAATACCATGTCTCTTGTGTCGGGCTTCCTTTTTCAAAGAACAGTACATTTGCTTTTACGCCGTTTGCGTAGAAAATACCGGTCGGCAAGCGAAGAATTGTATGAAGATTAAAATCTTTTAGCAGTTTTTTGCGGAGAATTTCTCCGGCACCGTCTGCAAAAAGCACATTATCGGGAAGAACGATTCCGGCTCTTCCGCCGTCTTTTAACATGACCATCATGTGCTGTAAAAAATTTAACTGGTTGTTGCTTGTCGTTACAATCAAATCGGAACGCATGGTCGAAATATCGACGCTTCCTGCAGGTCGAGCGCCAAAAGGCGGATTTGCAAGAATTACATCTACAAGATGTTCGGGTTCGTGTTCCAAACTATCTTCACATTTAATCGGTGTTGTGTCCGCTCCAATGTCGTGAAGATAAAGATTCATAGAAGCCAATGTTACAACAAGCGGCGTAATGTCATTTCCTCTCAGAGCCTTCGTTTGTAAGAACTCCACTTTACTCTGTTCGTCGCTTTGTTTACGCATATAGTCATACGCAGCAAGCAAGAAGCCTCCGGTTCCGCACGCAGGGTCGGCAACGGTCTCCGTAATTTTCGGCTGAACAACATCAACCATAGCATTAATCAAGGGGCGCGGCGTAAAGTATTGCCCTGCTCCGGATTTTTTATCCTGTCCGTTTTTTTCAAGAATACTTTCGTAAATTGCGCCTTTGAGGTCTCCGTCCATACTGAACCAGTTTTCTTCATCAATCATTCCGATCAGTTTTTTAAGAAGAGCCGGTTTTGTAATCTTATTTTGCGCTTCTGTAAAAATTGCACCGATAAGTCCGTCAGTTGCCTGTAAAACTTCCAGAATCTTTTCATATTTTGCAAGCTGATCTGGTCCATCCAGTTGAACGATATCTTTCCATTTACTTCCGTCCGGAAGTGCACTGCCTAAACCGTATGATTCTTTTTCAAAATCCATTTTTAGAAATAAGAGATATGTCAGCTGAATAATATAATCGGTAAATCCGATACCGGCTGCCGCAAGAACGTCTGCCATGTTCCAAACTTTTTTCGTAAGCGCCTGTTCCGGTTTTGGCGGCGTTGTTTGTTTCTTTGCCATTTTTATGCTGCCTTTCCGTAGAATAAATATTTTGAGATTATCTGCATTTCCGCATTTAGTTTGTCGGCTCCGAAGATTGGAACGGCTTTTACAAATAAATCATGTTTTGCATTGTTTAATTCAATATTCGTGATACAGCCGTTTTGTACAATGTATTCTGCAATCTGCCGCACAATTTCAATTTGTTCCGGCGTAAATTTACGCCAAGCCTGTCCGCAATAAAGGTTGAAATAGCTGCCGAATCGTCTTTTAAGGGACACAAGTTCATCATCCAACTTGTACCCGTATCTTACCAGTTGAATAAGATTGGTAAAAACACCCAGCTCCGTTTCTCTGTTTAAGGGTTTTACTTTCCCGCTTTCTCCGTCCAGTGTTTGATAGCATGTCCACAAGAACTCCGGTGTAAACTGGTTGTTATACGCAATCAGTTTCTTTTCCAAATCTTTAAGCATCGTATACGTGATAGCGACTTTTTCCTGATTATAAAGAAGCCGTAACGCTTCAATTTCATCTTTATTGTCATCAAGATAGGTTTCAAATGTCGCGATATATTCTTTTGCCTGTTCTTTTGAAAATCCCGCATACAGTAACGTGTCCTGTTTTTCAACGGCAATTTTAATAAATCCGGCATTGATTTCCAAAAGTTTTTTGCGGGCTTTTACATTGTTTATGAGCGGGGAAATCAAAATCTTTCTTTCCGTATTCGGCTCGTTAATATCGTTGTAGGGGGGTAAAATGCAAGACTCGGGTGCGATTGATTCAAAAATAGTTACAGCCAATTGTTTTACGGTAATAGTACCGAGTAACTCATTAAGTTCGATAATATCTTCCGATTCGGCTTTTCTATTTACGCGTGAAAGATAGTCTGCTAACAGTTCTAAATTGTTATCGGATAATTCTCCGTGTGCAAGATGTTCAAGCAGGTCTTTGAGTGACAAAACTTTTTTTATATCGCTGTTTCCGTCCGGAGTCGGCATTGATTTTTCATGCTCCGTTACACCAACGGCATCCACAAGATAATAAAAGTCTTTTGAGACCGCATTTGTGGTTACGTTTCTTAGTTTATCGTCGGCAAACGTTCTGCATCCACGTCCCTTCATCTGAGTGTAGAGAACTTCGGAATGTATATCGCGCATAAAAACAAGAATTTCCAAAGGCTTGATATCGGTACCTGTTGCAACAAGTGTAACGGTAATTGCAATTCGAAAATCTTTATTATTTCTAAAATCGCTAATCAGTTGATTTGAATTTCCGGATTTACACGTAATCAACTGGGCATAGTTTTCGGGGGTTTTCCCGTTAGGAAATTCATTTTTGAAAACTGTTTTGATTGCTTCTAATATATCTTGTGCATGGCTTTCTTTTTTTGCAAAGAAAAGCGTTTTTGGAATCATCGTCCAATCTTTTTTTCTGTCCGGATACAAAGACTCATAGATGGAATCTTTATATGCTTGAACAACTGTTTCGATTTGTGACGGAATTACAACACTTCTGTCTATGTCCGTTGTGGTGAATTGCCGGTCTTCATGCTGCTTTTGCGTTTTTCTTTTACCGCTCCAGTTTGAAATTTTTTTAATTTTTTCACCGTCTTTGATGGTGCCGCCGGTTTCCGAGATTTCGGTTTTAATTCTATACACACGCGGAGGAACATTAACGCCGTCTGCAATGGATTTTTCCAAAGTGTAATTTGCTACTCGGTTTTTATTAAAAAACGCTTCAGCTTCCGGTGTCGGAGTTGCCGTCAGTCCGATGATTTTTGCATTTTTAAAATAGGTAAGAACCTGCTGCCAATCTCCGTAAATCGAACGATGGCATTCATCAATGATAATTACGTCAAAGAAATCCGGCGGTAAAAGTATGTTTCCGGTAAATTGAATCTGTTTTTCCGGTGCGTTTTCATCATAATCCATTTCTTCGTCATCGCCGGCATCGTTTATTTCTTGCCCCGTGAGCACTGCAAAAAGCCGTTGAATCGTTGAAATGACGACACTCGCATTTCCTATTTTTTCAATGCTTTTAAGCCGATGAACAATGTATTCATCGGAAAAAGGATTACCGGTTTCTGTAAGTTTATAGGTACCGAACTCACCTTCGGCTTGCTTCCCAAGATTGTTACGGTCTACAAGAAAAAGAACCCGCTTTGCAGAGGTATAATTCAAAAGCCGATATGCTTCCGTACAGGCGGTAAATGTTTTTCCGGCGCCCGTAGCTAAAACGATAAGAGCCTTTTTAAATCCCTGCTTAAATGAAAGTTCCAGCTTTGTGATTGCTTCAAATTGACATGCTCTTAAACCTTTTGCCCCTACAGCGGGGACGGAAGGAAGTTTTGCATATTCCGAATCAATGTCGTCGCCAGCCAATGTAACAATATCTTTCGGGGTGAGCATTTTTTTAAGAGCTTTATAACGCGGTTTTTCGTCGTACATATCCTTAAAGAGTAAAGTCTCACCGTTTGAAAGAAAAATAAACGGAAGCGGAGTTTTCCATGCTCGTATCCAATTAGGCAGAATGTTTCCGTAAGCTTGAGCTTGTTCTGCAACTTCAAAACCTAAATTATTCTCTTTTCTTTTTGCTTCAAGAACCCCTATAGCCTTTCCGTCAAGATAAAGAATGTAATCAGCTTCTTTATTGCCTTTTAAGATATTTTCACGGACGGCTTGCGCGTTTATCGCTTCGGGAACAAACTCATCCCGGTTGACTACCGTCCAGCCGGCATCTTCAAGATATGTATCTATATGCACACGTGCTTTTTGCTCAGGCAATAAGTCATCATATCTGCAATTATGATTGTTTTTGTATTCCGTCATAACTATATCCTGATGTTCCGATAAGCAACATTATGAGACGTAATAAACCTGTTCGGAAACTTCAGTTTCAGAACAGGTTACCTTGAAATGCGATGTTCAAAATCGTGCTGTCCGTGCGATTTTGAACTCGTCGCCCTGTTCGATAACAAACTTATCGAACAGGGCAAGTATACCACAGGTTTACAAATTTTGACAGGTCAAGATTCGAGTTTTTTCTTAAAATCGGAAAACCGGAGGGGCTAAAGCGCGATGCCATGCCCGCCCTGCAATATTTTTTACAGGCCTGCTTTACCGCTATCATCGGATTGCACAATCAAGGAAATTATTGTATATTTTGCGGCAATAGATAGGCATCTCTAAAAACCTCAGTTTTTAGAGATGCCCAGTAATCTATGTGAAGTAGGAAATGCATTATTTGTATATAAATTCGATTATGGAGAACCCTTCTTTATGCGATGGGTATGGATATAGAACGGTGCTGTTTCTCCAAGGTTGTATGCGGCACTGTAAAGGCTGTCAAAACGAAAGCACATGGGATAAAGCTTTAGGCATAAAAGTCGAAGTCGGTGATTTGGCTCGGAAGCTGCGGGAAAAGTGCTTTAATAAAAAACTGACAATAAGCGGTGGAGAACCCTTGCTGCAAAAAGAGGCGCTTGTTGCATTGCTTGAAAAATTAAAAGATTTTGATTTGTGCATATACACGGGCTATAATTTAAATGAAGTGCCGGCGGATATATTGAAGTATTTGAAATATATAAAAGTCGGACCCTATATCCAAGAGTTTAAAACAACAACAAAACCTTTTGTGGGATCAGAAAATCAAGAGTTTTTGGAGGTAAGTAAAATTGAACCGACAAAATAAGAACGACAATGCAGCAAATAGAAAAAGCTATGTCGGTGAAATATATAACACTGGAGAAAAACAAACAAAAGCAGTTGTTCTGGATTCACTAAAGCCGGAATGGGCAAAGCTGCATCGTGAAGGATACCTCTACATACACGATTTGGATGCTTACGGATTAACGTATAACTGTCTAACATTTGATATTTTAAAAGCATTTCCGTACACGCGATTTGCAGGTTGTTCCGATATTGAAAAAATACTTTTAACATTTGACTTTATTAAAGAACTCCTTGCAAAGATGGGGAACGAGCAGTCCGGTGGAATGTCTTTTGCCAATTTTGATAACGACTTTGCAACAATATTCTCTAATATGAATATTGATTATAAAGATTATGAAGAAATATTTGCTGCATCAATTCGCTCTTTAATTTTGTGGTGCAATAATATCCATACACGTATGGGACAAACTTCTTATTATGTTACTTTTAATATCGGACTTGCAAATAATAAGTTTGCGAGGTTTTTAGCGTTTACATTGATTGATGAGTTTTATAAAAGCGGCTCGCATGTATATAAGCCGAATATTGTATTTAAAGTTAAGAAAGGAATAAGCAGAAATAAAGAAGATGCAAATTATGATTTATTGGAAAAAGCACTTCTTTGCACCGCTGAAAAAATGATTCCTACCTATCTACTTTGTGATTGCGAATCTGATAAAAATATAGCTCCCGAAAAACTTTCCATTATGGGGTGCCGAACGAGGGTTGCGGATGATCTTTTTGGAAAAGAAGGCGCCGTTGGAAGAAGTAATATTGACAATATATCAATTAATCTCCCCAGATTGGCTTTAGAAACGGAGAGAGACAGTAGCAATGAACTTTCTATTGAAAACAAGTTTGACTTACTAAAGAAAAAATGGATTGCTGTTGCAGATGTTGCAACTGATATATTATTGGATAGATTTTATAAAACCTGTAAAAGTGATAAGGATTTATTTCCTACCAATCTTGAATATAATCTTTGGTGCGAGAATTTTAACGCAAATATTTTGTTCGATATTTTTAAGCATGGAACTTTATCGATCGGATTTATCGGCTTAACCGAAGCGGTCGAAGTGCTGACAGGAAAAAAATTCTGGAAAGATGATAAAGAAGCATACACAGTAGCATTGGATTTTGTAAAGTTTATGCGTAAATATGTGGAAGAACAAAAAAACAAACATCAGCTCAATTTTTCATTATTGGCGACGAGCGGCGAATTAATAAGCGGGTCTTTTATAGCAATCGATAAACAGTCTTTTCAACATGATATTTTGACTAAAGACTATTATACAAATTCATTTCATATTGATGTAGATAGTAAACTTCCTGCATATAAGAAAATTCAGCTGGAAGGGCCTTTCCATGTCTTTGCAAATGGGGGATCTATCACGTATGTGGAACTTTCGGAAGCGCCGATTGGAAATGCAGTAGGATTAAACGAGCTTGTTGAAATCGCTGTAGAATGCGGTGTCCATTATTTAGGTTTTAACTTCCCGAAAGATGTGTGCCAAGGGTGCGGTACGTCGGGAACTTTTGATGTTTGTCCCGAATGCGGAAGTCGTAATATTATGAGGATAAGGAGAGTGAGCGGTTATTTGGAAATACAAAACTTTTTCACGCCGGGAAAAATGAAAGAAAGTTTAAATAGGAAAAAAAACTGATGATTTATGATATTCCGGATATTGATGATCGAAAAACATGTATACTTAGAGGGAAATGAACATGAACCATATATCAATTGAAGGTATGGATGGAGTCGGGAAGTCAACTACATGCGAAATGCTGGCTGAAAGGCTTGGATACAAGTTTGTAGAAAAACCTCTGCATTATTTATTTGATAGGACAGAAGGAGAAATCAACGAGTATATCAGAATTAGAGATAAGGTTAATGCCAATCCCAATCGTATTTTTACTTCTTGGTTTTACGGACTCGGGAGTATTTATATGTACGAGTTGTTTAAAAATGAAAACATTATTACTGATAGGCATTTTGCATCTAATTATGCGTGGAGCGGTAGTGAAAATAATTCCGAAGTATATGAATTGCTGATACAAAAACTCGGTGTGCCTACATTGACTGTTGTTTTATATTCTCCATCAGAAATAATAGTTGAACGCCTTCGCTCAAGAAATAAAAATGACAGCGATATTTCTAAAGCAGAAAAATCTGAAATAATATATAAGCGGATGATAGAATTTTGTAAAACTAAAAACCTTCCATTTATTGTTATTGATACATCTAATTTAAAACCTCAAGCAGTGGTTGAAAAAATAATAAAGGAATTGTCCCTAAATGGCCGGATTAAGTGATGTTAGATTAAGTAAAAATATGAAGTATACTGCTTTGTATGTAGCTATGCGTTTTTTTGAACATGAACCGGATGTTTTTGAAAAAATATATGAAAATGAAGTGTATATAAAGATTAATGCATCTAGTCGAAAAGTGTACATCAATAGTGAAGAAGTATTTGAACTGGATACACATGAAAGTTTTGTAAAGTTGGAATGTATCAACAGACTGTTAACTCTTGGTTATAAAACCGATGACTATAAGCTCCTTGACGATCCAACTAAAATTTATTTTAAAGGATACGAAATTATATTTACAGTATGGGATGAGATATTCAATTTAGATGGTTTAACCGATAAAAAAGTTCTTTACAAATCAAGGCTTGTAAGCGGGTTGCTTGAATATAAAACCAAAATAAAAAACGGTAGTATTTTTGATTATGGGTTGTTTGAAGAAAAAGAAAATATTAATCTGAGAAAGCGGTTGATTACTAATTATGATGCTCCTGATTTTGTTATTGAAGAAAATAGAGTTATGCAATATATTGGTAAATCAAAGATTGTTATTGTACCGGACGGAATAGAAGAGCTTGAGTCTTCAGCCTTTTGGGATAATCAGTACATAGAAGAAGTAATATTGCCCGACTCATTAATTAATATGGGCGGCGACACTTTCTATAATTGTAGAAATTTAAAAAAAGTAAACATACCAAAATCGGTTCTCTTAATGGGAAATAACCCTTTTGCGGGCTGTCCGGTAATTGAAATTACACAGCAATCAAATGCTTATGTATATGAAAATGGTGCCTTATATACTTCCGATAAAAAAACTTTAATTTATTATTCGATAAAAGGTGAGGAAACGGAATTTGTAATTCCGGAAGGCGTTATAATAATTTGTAAACATGCTTTTTATTTGTGTGAAAGGTTGCAAAAAATTACCTTGCCCGCATCTCTCGAAAAAATGGAAAACAATCCTTTCTCCGGTTGTTCAAAGTTGAAATTGATTAATTTATCTAAAGCTTATTATATTAAAGATGATGTCATTTACAATAGTTTTAAAACTTCGGTTGTAGGAGCATTGAATAAAATAAAAACAAAACGGCTTGAGCTTCTCGATGGAATTAAAACAATAAATAGAAATTCCTTTTGGAATTGTAAAGGAATTGAGACTATAGTTTTTCCGGAATCATTAAATGATATCGGTTACAACCCTTTTGTCGGTTGTACAAATATTCGGTTTGAATCAAAAAGTCCGGATTATAAAGTCGTTGATGGTGTCCTTTACAGCAAGGATATGTCAAAACTTATATGTTATCCGGCATGGAAAGCAGTAGGGACAATAAATATTCCTGAGTCGGTGATAACATTGGAACGAGGAGCATTTTCCGGTTGTAGGGCGATGACTGCACTTAATTTGCATAATGTAAATATAGTAAACAAATCTTGCTTTACAAATTGTACTTCTATAAAAAATTTATATTGTAGTGATTTAATCACATACATTGGTGAATGGGCATTCGCTTATTGTGAGTCATTACAAACCGTATCGATAAATCGAGATACTATCGTTGATAATAATGCTTTTTCAAACTGTCCGGCACAGCTGGTGTTTAGGGAGAAATGGAGTAACTACTTAATTGAATCAGATAATAAATTTACATTGTTGAGTATGCAAAAAGCCTATAAGAAAAAGATTGATTCAATTTTAATAGATCCGCCATATAATTCACATATTGATTATATCGGGTATAAAGATGGAGACTATGAGGAAGGTTTCCTCAATTTTATGGCATTACGGCTTAATCTTTCTTATACACTGTTATCGGAACAAGGTTTTCTTGTAATAAATATTGATGAGGGGGAAGTAAAGAATCTTGCGAAATTATGCGTTGACATATTTGGCATAGACTTAGTTAAAGTATATAAATGGAAAAAGCTGCACGATTTTTTTGATGCTAATAGAAATGTACGACCTGATAAAAAAGTTGTTTTGCATGAATATATTATTATTTGCCGCAGAACTGAAAAAGCTTTGCTAAATAGAATAATGCAGCCGTATATTGAAAATGGTGTGCTAAAAGAAAGAACAAGTGATATTCCGCAAATATTTGATTGTTTTGGCACCACCTCATCGGCAAAAGACGAGATAAAAGAATTATTTGGCAGCCGTGAATATTTTTCTACTCCGAAACCTTTAAAGCTTATGAAAGAATTGATGAGGGCTACAACTAATAAAAACTCAATCGTTATAGATTATTTTGCGGGCAGCGGAACGGTAGGACATGCTTGCGTAGAATTAAACAAAGAGGATAAAGGAACCCGTAAGTTTATATTGATCTCTAATGATGAATCTAATATATGCAGAAATGTAACTAAAAAAAGACTGGACTTAATGAGCGCGGATTATGAGTTTTTAATCTGAGTTTTGACAAATTCAATCATTACAAAGCCTCCAAATACGGAATAAGCCTTTCATTCTTGAGGATTCTTGTACGGTTGAAATGATTATTTTCTTTTACATCTATCGGATCCGGAATATGTTCGATAACCAACTTATCGAACATATCAAGTATATCATAGATTTACGGATTTGTTCGGAGAAGCTATGCTGATGAAGCATCTTCTAAAAGCTAACCGAGTGTTTAGAAGATGCCCAATGCTATCTGCGGCGGCGCTCTCATAGCCTGTCCCATATTATTTTTTAATAAGCGGGCACCTTCTAACACTCAAGTTGAACATAGCTCATCGTGTTTTGAATAGAGATGCCCGAATATTTTTATTTTTTAGCTTGTATCTTATCTTTTTCCTTTCGTACTTTTTGATCTAAAACATCCATCAATTTATTGACCCCTGCTTTAAAGTCATAATCTTCGGTGGAAACGTGTGCGGTTCCGCCCTTAAAATTGACGGTACATTCGTAGGTGAACTTTTTGTCGAATTTTATCGTGCAGAGGACATCGACAATTAAATCTTCCGCATACTTAATCCGTTCAAATTTCTTGTGTACGAAGGTTTTTTGATCTTCGTCCAGCGTAAATTTTACCGCCTGTAAATTGATGTTCATACGAGACCTCCTATACGGTATCAGGTGTGTGAAAACGCCGCAAAAACAACTGCCTTTTGAAGCGCTTCTTCTTTCAGGTCATTCTAAAAAGGTTGATCACGTTTTTAGAAGCCCTCTCTATTAAGTATACGTAATAAAATGCAAAAAGTCGAGGAAAATCCGCACACTTTCGCGAAAACTAATGGATAAGGGAAGGAAAGACACTTTTTTCGGATAAAAGTTTCTTCACCTCGAAACTTCGTTGGTGGTTCCCTTCCCTTCGACCCTTCCTATCTTCAAAATAACCGCTTAGGGTTATCACCCTAAGAACCCGCCGTTATTCTTAGGTGCTTAGCTTTGAAATAAAAGTTCACCGGTTATGTCTCTCACGAAAAATATGTTTCAGCACGTCCAAGGCTTCCGAGACAAAGAGGTATTCGTGCTGCTGCTTAAACCACTGCCATTTTCGTATTTTTACCCTAACTTAATAAAAAAGGTGATTTTTTCTTCATTTCTTTAGCCGTTTTACTCCGAACATCGCATAAAGACTGTAGGAGGCAAATATGCAAAAATTACCAAACATTCCAATGAGTTTTACAGCTCGAAACGATTACGCATTTAAAAAGCTCTTTGGTACCGAAGAAAACAAAGATATTATGATCGAGTTTATCTCATTGGTTACGAGCTTAGGTACAGATGATTTTGAGGATGTCCGTATCGAAAATACCGAACAGCTTCCCCGTTTCTATAAAGAGAAAACCGGTCGGCTTGACATAAAAATCCGTTTAAAAGACGGCCGCAAAATCGATGTAGAAATGCAAAACACGTACTTTGACTATTACCCGAAGCGCAGCATCTTCTACTGTTCTAAACTGATTCATGAGCATTTCAGCAGCGGTTTACAGTATGAAAATTTAAAAAAATGTATTGCAATCAATGTACTGAATAGCTCTTTTAAATTGAGTCAGAAAGTCCATTCGGTCTATCAAATACGGGAAAGTGAAGAGCAAACACTCTTGGATGAGCTATTAGAGATTCATTTTTTGGATTTAACAAAGCTAGCAAAAGATAATTTGACAAGCTTAGAGAAATGGCTTATGTTTATCAAAACAGACAGCAAGGAGGAACGGTCTATGCTCGCACAGGGAAATCCGGTAATGACGAAGGCGAACCAAGTGATGGATATTTTTTATCTTGATGAGCAAGAACGGAAACAATATGAAGCAGCGTGGGAGTATGAAAGCGATCGGTTATCGATGATAAGCGAATCGGAGAGAAAAGGACGTGAGCTTGGCATTGCCGAAGGTTCACGCCAAGCAAGGCTCGAAACGGCACGGATATTAAAAAAGCTCGGCGACTCTACTCAAAAGATAGTTCAAGCAACCGGCCTTACCCAAGCAGAAATCGAAGCAATTAATTAATTCATAAAGAATGCATAATTCTTAATTGGTACTTGGTTGCCTCGGTGATGATATCGAGTTCGGTAAATGGGAGGAAATTCTTAATTCTTAATTAAGACTTATCCCCCCTCGCCTCTTTACTTATACAATATCCCTATGCTTAGCTACCGCCCTGTATTTCCGCAGCACCAATCTCCTCTCCCCAAAACGCAGTCTTTAATATCAGGGCAGCTGCCTTCCGTAAGCCTTTTGCAAAGATGCGGAGTAGATGCTAGGAGCCTAGCCGAAATAAAGCGGAGGCGTATCGGGTATACATCGAGCATTTATTTCGGCGTAGCGACAACGCAGATGCCTGCATATTTGCAAAAGTAAAGGGAGTATATGCTGGTAAATACTATTGAGCGGGATGCACGGAATGACGGATGGAAAGCAGGTATTGCGAAAGGTCTTGCCGAAGGTTCCCGTCAAAAAGCGCTGGAAACGGCAAAAACCATGCTTACTATGGGCTATCCGCTTGCCGATATTTGCAAGATTGCAGGACTATCGAGCGCAGAGGTGGAAGCGCTAAAGTAATCGGTAATGCAATAATTAAACGAGGGGGTAGCGGAGGCTCCTTGCCACCGATTATATTAAACAGAAGCAAGATTTGAGGGAAGCCGAAAATCCTTGGCTCCGATACAGCAGAAAAGGCGGCAAGAGCCGGAGCTCAGGGGGAGACTTCCCCCTCCTTATAGATGAGGAAACACAATTTACACAAGGCGGAGAAATGTTAAGCATACGGAATATTTCAAAAACGTACGGGCGTTCGGACGGAAAGGCGGTTGACAATCTTTCTTTTGAGGCGAAGAGTGGGGAGATTTTCGGGTTTTTGGGGCCGAACGGGGCGGGAAAGACGACGACCATCAAAATGATTACCGGCGTCATTGCTCCGGATGAGGGGGAGATACTTATCGGCGGCGCCGATATGCGGAAGTGCCCGCTGGAGGCAAAGCGGAAAATCGGCTATGTAACGGACAATCCCGAAGTTTTTGTGCAGTTTAAGGCGCTTGAGTATCTCAACTTTGTAGCGGATGTGTACGGGGTTTCTACCGAAGAGCGGCAGAAGCGGATTACGGAATATACTGCGCTGTTTGAGATCGATACGGCGCTGAACACGCGCATCGGGAGTTTTTCACACGGAATGAAGCAAAAGCTGCTCATTGCCGCAAGTCTTATCCATCAGCCGGAATTGTGGATTTTGGATGAACCCATCGTCGGGCTTGACCCTCAATCCGCGTTCCGCCTGAAAACCCTGATGCGGAGCTACGCCGATTCGGGAAAGACAGTGTTCTTTTCCACGCATATTATGGAAATTGCCGAAAAGGTATGCGATAAACTCGCGATTATCAGCAAGGGGCAGATGCTGTTTTGCGGATCGCTGCATGAACTGCAAGCGCAGCGCGGTACGAACGATTCGCTTGAGCACCTATTTTTGACAATGACAGAAACGGCCGATACCCATTAAATGATACATCATTCGGAAATAATTATCTTAGGACTGGGTTCCAATCGAGGGGATTCAAAGGCAATTCTGGCAGGAGCGATCGGCCGACTGGCGGCGGTTTTAACCGATATTCGGCTCTCATCTTTGTACATCACAAAACCGCAGGATTATCTTGATCAAGATGATTTTCATAATATGGTGATAGCGGGGCGTTATGCGGGGTCGCCTGTGTCGCTGCTGACGGAGATACACCGTATCGAAGCGGACTACGGCAGAAAGCGGGATGCTGAAATTCCGAAAGGCCCCCGTACTCTCGACATCGACATTCTTTTTTTCGGTAACCGGCACATTGAGCAGGACTCCCCGGCGCTCACGATACCGCATCCGGCGGTACGGCAGCGCGCCTTTGCGCTT
>ERZ772957.1177-NODE-1177-length-17698-cov-5.852973_pt1 | contig 17698 bp, 16 predicted proteins | sample MGYA00580682_ERZ772957 | MGnify/ENA primary metagenome ERZ772957 (study PRJEB29015, sample SAMEA2737921) | human oral metagenome | biome: human oral; feature: human-associated habitat; material: dental | place: China | collected 2025 ...
AAAGGACCATTGATACACAGCTTACTCTGTTCTGAATTCGTCGAACTCACGTTAATATATAATACATCATAGAATTTCAAAAGGCAAATGAGCTTCAGATGGTTCCGCCAACCCCCTTAAATCTTTCGACAAAAGCTACAATTTTCTGAAAAACTTGATACTTTTTCGTTAGATATTGTGGATTAAGTGGGCTCATCTTTGGGAGAATTGCATTCAGGTCTGTTCCATTATCACTGGCGAACTCATGCTTCAGAGACGTTTGGATATTTCAAATTAGGGTTGCTATTCGCGCCCTTAGCAACGTTTACGAATAATTGGTTAGGATAAATAAAATATCCTTTGCTTTTGATGGCATCATCTTTTATTGCCGGCGTAATGGCACTATCGGGAAAATGCGCATAGTCTATGCTCTCATCTCCCGCTTCCATAAAGTTAGAAAAGTTTTCACTGATGAAGCGATAGAATAGCGTACCCAAGACAAATTGCTTAAAATCCCAACCATCTACAGCGCCGCGCACCTCGTTGGCAATCTTCCAAATGGCAGCGCGCAGTGCTTCTCTTTGCATGATGCTTGTCATTATTACTTTCGGTTTTTATTTTTAATTGACCTCGCAAATTTACGATTTTAACCGCGTAAAACGAAGGAAAAAATAGCTTTAACATGTATAGGAGCTACTTTTTAGAAATCATTGCTGCTACTTATGCAAGATTGAAGCACATAAGAAGTCGCTATGGGGGACCGTCAAAAACAAAAATGATGACGCCCACGCTGTGGCACCATCATTTCTGTTCCTTCCGTAATTTAAAACAGTATCACTGCTTTTAGCAAATCTCCACACTCCTTTAAAACGGAAACAGCAACGGCAACACAAAGGTCATCACGATGCCGATGATGAGTTGCAAGGGCAATCCCACACGCACATAATCCATAAAGGTGTAGTTTCCGGCTTTCATCACCAAGGCATTGGGCGGCGTAGAGAACGGAGAGGCGAAACACATGCTGGCACCTAACGTCACTGCAAAAAGGAATGCATAGGGACTAACACCCACTTGCTGGGCAGCAACCAAAGCAATGGGAGCCATAAGCACAGCCGTTGCGGTGTTGCTGATGAACATCGTGAGCAGCGAAGTGGTGAAATAAATGCCTGCCAGCAGGGCATAAGGGCCGAAAGCACCTAAACTATTGACCAGCGTTTCAGAGACCATTTGCGACACACCTGTTTTCTCTAAAGCCGTAGACATGGGCATCATCGCACCAATAAGCACCACACTTTCCCAGTTAATCGTTTTATAGGCCGCATCGACGCTGCGGAAACAACCCGTCAAAATCACAAAGAGCGAGGCAATTAGCACTGCCGTCACGGGTGCAATGGGGATGAAATCGAAGACCATTGTGAGCACCATCAGCAACATGATGATGGCGGCAACGGGCGACTTATAATCAAAAATCACCTTAGCAGCCTTCATGTCTGGGCGCCCAAGTGCCACCCAGTTTTCATTCTCTTGATTCATTTGAATAATAGCATCCCACTTACCTTGCACCAACAAGATGTCGCCATTGTGCAAGCGGTGGGCGCCCAAATCTTCCGTAATGCGCTCTTCATCACGACGGATGCCCAGGATGTTGAGTGCATAATCTTCACGCAAACGCGAGTCTTTGATGCGTGTACCAATGAGACGAGAGGTGGGGAGTATCACGATTTCAGAGATGCCGATGTCGTAGAAATCGAGGTGGGAGCCACGTAAATTTTGCAGCCGATAGTCGGCAGCCAATCGCTGCATACCCGCTTGATCACCATAGAAAAACAAAATATCGCCATGACTAATCACACTGTCTGCCCAGGCCATGTGTTGGTCTATGACCTTGCCAAATGCACGCTTGCGTTCGCTTCGTATCTCAAGCAGCGTCAAACCATAACGACGTTGCAAATCGAGTTCTTTCACACGCATGCCATTCAGTTCACGTGCTTCTTTGCCCACATGATATTTATAAATCTTCTCTGTCAGATGATATTGCTTGGCCAAAGCCGAAAGTGATTGCCCCTTGCGTCGTTTTTTACCGTCAGCCTTTTTAATAAGCCACAGACTCAAGGGCAACAACACCAGCACACCGATAACAATCACAATTACACCTGTAGGGAAAAACGAGAAAAAGCCCAATGGTTTGAAACCTGCTCGCTGCAGCGTCTCACTGATAACAAGGTTGGGAGGCGTACCAATAAGTGTGAGCATTCCGCCCAAACTCCCGGCAAAAGCCACAGGCATGAGCAAACGAGGGGCACGGATGTTCGACGTCGCAGCCATGCTCATAATGATGGGCATCATAATGGCTACGGTGCCGGTGTTGCTCACAAATGCACCAATCACAGCTGTTGCCAACATCACCAATACGAAAGCACGCGTCTCATTGCCACCCGAAAGGCGTGCAATGCTGTTGCCAACCGACTGTGCAAGTCCTGTTTGCAAGATGGCGCCTCCCACAATAAAAAGTCCCACCATCATCAATACTATCGGTGAGGAGAAACCGCTTAGCGCTTCTTGTGTGGTTAAAACACCTGAAGCAGTGAGCACCATGAGTGCCATCATTGCAACAATATCGCTGCGTATGCGACCCCAAATGAAAAACACAATGGTTATCAGTAGCGTGATAATCGTCAGTACCATGAAAATAAATAAATGCAGTTAGTCCTGTGAATCAATAATGTTGCAAAGATAATAAAATCAGGCGAGTTGACCAAATGGATGGAATGCCCCGCAACAAAACGAGGCTATTCGTTCAAAACATCATCGGGATGCCACAGCGATTGCCGCAAATCCACACAGCCATTGGCCTTAAACGTCACACCTTCGCGGCGCAACAGTGCGGCCTGTTCGTTCCACATGGGTGCCAATCGCCCCGAACTATTGACCACACGGTGGCAAGGTGCTTGCGCTTCTCCAATCTTTTTAAGCACTAATCCCACTTGCCGTGCGTGTTGCGGATGACCAATGAGACGTGCGATGTGCCCATAGGTGAGCACCCAACCTGGCGGAATGGCACATACCACTTGCTGCACCTCGGCCTGAAAACGTTCATCAATCGCAACAGATTTCATTTCTTTGACGGGAGTTTTTTGATGACATGACACGGATTTCCTACGGCAATCGAGTTGGCGGGGATATCTTTTGTCACCACCGACCCTGCGCCAATAGTGCATCGCCGGCCAATGGTCACTCCGGGGAGAATCGTCACATTGCCCCCTATCCAAACGTCATCGCCTATCGTAATGGGCTTAGCCCACTCCATCCCCAAACGTCTTTCTTCAGGATCAATGGGGTGACACGCCGTAAAGAGGCTCACATTGGGGCCGAGAAACACATGGTTGCCAATGGTCACTCGCGCCTCATCGAGGATTATAAGATTGAAATTGGAAAAGAAATGGTCGCCCACATGAATGTTACAACCAAAATCACAATAAAAAGGTGAGTTCACAACAGGCTGCACACCGCAATGCCCCAGAATGCGTTTGATACAGGTTTCGCGCGCTTCTAACTGCGAAGGTTTGAGCTGATTGTAGGCCCAAACGGCATCTTTGGTCTTAAAAAGCATCGATAATATTTCGGGATCGAGCGCACGATAGGGCTCACCACGCAACATCTTTTCCCATTCTTCATTCATCATCCTTTTACTATAAAAATTAATATTCTTCGGTGTGCGCAAGCCTCAGCTGATGCACCTCTCATTAACCACCGAAAACAAAAGGGACATCCATAAAGCCAACGGGGACATAATCCGAACATCACGCACCACACCTTCTCTTTGTTCTTGCCACAAAGATACGTATTTTTTTGCTGCAATAAGCCGACCTGCACCTTTTTCCATAAACATTTCGTACCACATATTGCATACAGCACTGGCACAACAAATGCTCGTTTCATCCATAATTAGCGTAAAACAGCATAAAAAACAGAGGAGTAATCGTCACAATCAACCCCTATCTATGGAGGCACTGACGAGGTCCATCGCTACATGAAGCGGCGAATGGAATGAAAAAGCATGCAGATTGATTGGAAAATGAATAGCAATTCCGTTGTAAACTCAATGTATTTGTCCGGTAAACTCAATGTGTTTGTCCGGTAAACTCAATGTGTTTACCACCTAATATGCACCATTTCACACTGGCTACCACAAGGGCACAGCTTCCAAAAGAATGAATTATGGAAGGATAAAAGGTTCATTCGATAGCATCTATCACAAGTCTATGCTTCCAAAAATCATGATTGTAAAGAATAAGAGGCTTAGTCTGACTGTATATATCACAAGACTGTAGCTCCCAAAGACCACGATTGTAAAGGACAAGAGGCTTCGTCTGACTGTGTATATCACGAGACTGTAGCTTCCAAAAATCATGATTGTAAAGAATAAGAAGTTTCATCTGACTGTGTATATCACGAGACTGTAGCTTCCCAAAATCATGATTGTAAAGAATAAGAGGCTTCCTCTGACTCTATATATCACGAGACTGTAGCTTCCAAAAATCATGAATTTTAAGAGTAAAATACATCCTCCTACGGCACTCTCCAGCTTTTTTGTTGACACAAGCGGTAAACCTCAGTATAGCCCTTCCAGCATACAGAAACACTCTTGTCAACAATGCTTTTCCGAAAAACATAATGAAATATTTGTGATTTCAAATAAATTCTCTTACCTTTGCAGCGCTTTTCGAACATATTCTATACGAAATTCTTTTGGAGAGATGGTAGAGTGGTCGATTACAACGGTCTTGAAAACCGTCGTGCCGAGAGGCACCGGGGGTTCGAATCCCTCTCTCTCCGCAACAAACGCTGAAAATCAGCAGATTGCAAAACAAACACCCAGTTTTGCACCCAAGAATGTAAAGTCGGGTGTTTTTGTTTTATTTAAGATAATACAACCACTACATAATAAAAGAGTAGCGATATTAAAAGAATCCGATGAGAAAAGACTAATATTTATCTATCCATTCAGTTTGATTTTTCAGGACTTTACATCGTCCTGAAAGTATTTGTTATTGTATTCTAATGTCAGGAGTGGATTATAATACAAGTTTTTTGTGTGGATAGAATTTCGTTTTGCTTAATGTACGAAAGTACTTATCTATAAACGCATGAAATATTAGCACAATGAATCATTGGAAATCAACTTTGGCCGTGATAGGAATAGGCCAACTCATATCTATTTTAACAAGTACGATTGTTGGCTTCTCCATTATTTTTTGGATTAGCAACGAATTTAAATCCCCGACAGCTTTATCTCTGGCTATTTTAGCTGGATTTTTACCACAATTTGTATTAGGCTTGTTTGCCGGGGTCTATGTTGACAGATGGAATCGAAAGAAAACGATGTTTTATTCGGACTTGTTCATCGCGTTCTGTACCCTATGTCTTTTTATTGTGATAACCAAGGGTTATAAAGACCTTTCTTTTTTTTATCTATTGACTGCTTGTCGTTCAATAGGCAGTACGTTTCATGCACCTGCTTTACAGGCAAGCATCCCTCTACTGGTTCCCAAGCACCATCTTGTCAGGGTATCAGGTTTGTACCATTCCATTCAATCCTTCAGTGAGGTGATAGCTCCCGTTGTAGGGGCAAGCCTCGTTGTTTGGCTTCCCATACAGTATATTCTGCTCATAGATGTGATCGGAGCTGTTGCTGCTTGTCTGACCTTACTTTGTGTCCAGATTCCTTCTCTTCAAAAAACGAAAGTTCTTCCAGATTTCAAAAAAGAACTGACGGAATGTTGGCATACCTTGCGGCGTACAATGGGCATTTTGCCTTTATTCGTATGCTTTACGCTGGTGACTTTTGTCCTTATGCCTGTTTTTACGTTATTTCCTTTTATGACGCTTCTGCATTTCAACGGAAACATTTTGCAAATGGGAGTTGTGGAAATGGGTTGGGGCTCAGGGGCATTGTTGGGCGGTTTAGTACTTGCCTGTAAGGCTTTGAAAAGCAAGCAAACATTAGTGATGCATACGGCTTATGTGATATTGGGATTGTATCTGATTAGCGCCAGTTATTTACCATCAAGCGCATTTATAGGTTTTGTTTGCCTAACATTTACAGGAGGCATAGCCTATTCCATTTACCATGCGCTTTTCATCGCTATTATTCAGCAGAACTTGGCTTCGGACATGCTTGGACGGACTTTTTCTCTCATCTTTAGTTTGAGTACCTTTCCATCAATGCTGGGTATCGTAGCTTCAGGATATTGGGTGGAAGCATGGGGTATCACATCCGTCTTTATGATCAGCGGATGGGTTATCTTTCTGATTGGAGTGGGTGCAAATTTTATTTCTTCAATCAAGCAGTTGGATAATTACGCATAGTATTATTTATTAAAGAATTATTATATGACAAAGAAAGAACACACTACGATTACAGAGTTATTTCAAGTTTTGGACTTGTTGGAAAGCCTGGACATGCAGTTTTGGTTGGATGGAGGCTGGGGAGTGGATGTCTTGTACGGACAGCAAACCCGCTTGCATAGAGATATTGACATTGATTTTGATGCCAATTATACAGACCAACTCCTTGATCTTTTGCAGGAGAGAGGATATCAAATTGAAACAAATTGGTTGCCCACCCGTGTGGAACTGTATAGCAAAGAATTAGGCTATATTGATATCCATCCTTTTGTCTTGAATGCGGACGGCACTTCCAAACAAGCCGACTTGGATGGAGGCTGGTATGAATTTCAACCGGACTATTTTGGAACAGCAGTCTTTGAAGGCAGAAGCATCCCTTGCATTTCTGCAAAAGGGCAACAAGTATTCCATTCGGGCTACGATTTAAGAGAGAAGGATATTCACGATTTATCTATAATTAAACAATGTATAACAACAATGAGCCTAACAATTAGATAATTCAAGTTTCGCAAGTACTCAAATAATGTAATAAAAAAGGCTAAAGAGTTTGATAATTCGATGATTATCACTATATTAATGTCGCCAAACAAACGATATAGCACCCTTTAGCCATGAACAAAAATAGATATATTATCGGTGAACTCCAAGAGTTTTTTGCAAAGAATGACTCTAGCAAGGCAATAAACAGCATATCAACCATTATGAACAGCATAAGGATACAAAGCAAAGTCATCGGGTCAGTTAAGAATCCGAATTGCAAATTCACCTGTCTTCAGGTGTTGCAGCTGCTTGTTCTGTTCCCGTTCTTTTCAATTAAGAATGCTGCCAACTATTCGTCTTCTGCCCTGGGCAAGATGTTTGTCTGCCACAAAGATATGTTCTATCGTTTCATGAACGACGGCAACATCAATTGGCGACGTATAATCTACTCGGTTTTCAGGCAGGTGTATTCACGTGTGAAACGTAGAACGACATTGAAGTCGGACATCAGGTGTGTCATCATCGATGATACAGACCTTCCGAAGACCGGATTCAAGACCGAGAAGATTGGCAAGGTATTCTCTCATACCCAAATGAAGCCTATACTTGGATTCAAGGCAATGTTCCTCTGTTTTACGGATGGTGTATCCCAGTTTCTCCTTGACTTTTCTCTTCATGGAGAGGAAGGAAAACGAAGCGATAAGCCACAGGGTTTATCCAAGAAACAGACGGAAGCTCGCTACTGCAAGGAACACTCAGAGGATAAGCGTATTGCCAGGCGTAGCGCTGAGTATTTTGCAAGTAAGATTGAGACGGCCATCAGTATGCTCAAACGCTCAATCATAGAGGGCGTACGTTTCGATTATCTTCTTGTTGACAGCTGGTTTACCTGCTCTGAGCTTTTGAAGTTCGTAGTCTCAAGGCACTTTGGATGCCACCTTATCGGAATGATAAAGATGGGCAAGACCAAGTATGAGACAGATCTTGGAAACAAGACAGCGCCTGAGCTTATCAAGGCTCTCCAGAAATCCAAGAGCGTAAAGTATAGCCGCTCAATCGGTTACTACACAGCAACTGTCTCTGCTAAAATCTCCGGCATTAAGGTCAGTCTGCTCTTCTACAGAAGAGGTAAGAACGGCAATTGGAATGCTCTGCTTACCTCTGATCTTAAACTTGATGCAAAAGAAGCCTTCAGACTTTATTCAAGAAGATGGGTTATCGAAGTGGCTCATAAAGAGATGAAGCAAAACCTCAAACTCGGAAAGAACCAGTGCAGAGACTTCGCCGGACAGATTGCAGGCATATCATTGTGCGTACTACAGTACAATATACTCAGTTATGTCAAACGCAATGAGTCATACGAAACTATCGGAGGACTCTTTGCTGAAATTTCAAAGAACTCTGTTGAACTTTCAGTAGCCGAAAAAATTTGGCTGCTGATCGTAGAAGTTATAAACGTCATTGCCGAGGTACTTAACTGTGATGCAATGGTTCTGACAGAACAAGTAATATCAAACGATAAACAAATCAAAGCAGTAAAGCAGGCTTTCGACAGACTGACACCAGCCGCCTGAGGAGCTACACTTTACTTGCGAAACTTAAGTTAGATAAGAACAAGAAAATGACAGAAAAACAAATTGTCTGGTATATCTTACTTACAGAAGTAAAGATAGACAGTGACACCCAGTCTGTCACATCCCTGAGTGTAGCTCCATTGGCAGTCTTGCCGGAATTCCAGCGTAAGGGAATTGGGGGGGGGATGTTGATTCAGTAAGCCCATCAGAGGGCAGCACTTTTGGGTTACGGCACAGCAGTCGTATTGGGGCATAAAGAGTATTATCCTCGATTTGGCTATCGCAAGGCTATCGATTTAGGAATTGAATTTCCTTTCGAAGTCTCTCATGAATATTGCATGGTGGCTGAATTAATACCTGGAGCTACTGAGAATGTGAAAGGTATGGTTTGTTATCCAACTGACTTTAAATAGTTTAACAAGTAAAATTCATTATATAACTCGGACTGGGTATTTCAATTTCCCAGTCCGTATTCTGATAGTACTTATTCAATTGGAAGATTGTGTTGCTTCAAGAATGAAAGTTTATCCCAATACCCTCTTTGAAAGACGATTTTGTTATCTTTTACATGAAAAAATCCGCATCCACGAAGTCCAAGAGAGTCTTTCCATTCCATGATAGCCCATTCGCCATCTTCAAAAATATTTTCCACCATACAAACCATTTTAGCAGTGGCAAATTCATTCACAAACATTTTGTAGATTGATTCTTTACCTATTATTGGTTCGTTTGCGACTTGATGATTTACTGCATTAGTAGCATACAGCTCTGCTATATGATAAGCATCTGCTTTGTTAAAGCAATCTATCCATTTTTCCAAAACTTCTTTAGGCTTCATTTTTTATAAATTCTTAGGATTTTGATTCTGTAATAAAAACAATCTGTTTGGATGCATAGATACTTGATTTTATTAATAATAGGCTATTCTATATTCTAAATCCTCTGGATTTTTGCTCTCTCTGCACCGAGTTACGTAGATTCTGCTGTAACTTTTCCCATTGTTCCTTAAACCATTGTACTATGGGTTGTCGGTTTATGGTCAGCATAAGCTTACCACTATCCATCGGATGTTTCTCAACCCTAAAAATATCATTCTTGATGTCAAATTTCCACCTGTGTTCTTCGGAATAAATTTTGCCACTACATTGTATGGATTCTTTCTTTGTCAAGAGGTTTTCTATCATGTCTTTGGTAAACCCGATAACAGCGCATAATTTTTCCATTCTCAACATCTCTTTGAACATGGGAAACCATTTGTGGGCTTTTTCAAGCAAGGTGCTCAATCGTGATATTTCCTTGTCTTTGGCTTCAAGTTCTTGATTATGTATTCTTTGAAGATTACGAATTTGTCTGCTATGCTGTTCCTGTATTTGTTGTATCTGAATTTTTAATTCATCAGTAGCTTTGTCCCGTTTGGTAATTTCCTGATGTAGCTGCTCGATGTGATGTTCCAGTTCTTTCAGCTTACCGCTTCCGAAAAGAGAACCTACACCGCTTGCTATGGCGGTAGCAGCATTGGTAGCTGTTTTCTTTAGTTTGTCCGTGCGTATCTCTGCTTTTACCTGTTTGAGTTCCTGTTCGGCAAGGCTTACTTGTTGTTCCTTGTGTCGCTTGGTTTCCTCTATACGTTGCAGTTCGGCTTTCTGCTTCTCAATGATGAAATCATTTCGTTCCAGATGCTCTTTACCTGTGACAGCTTTTGCCTGTCCACGTTCCATCAGGAGAATATCGGAAGCAAGGGTCTGCATGGTTGCCATATCCTCGTCATTGAGCTTTCGGCTCTTTCCAGTTTCATGGTTCATCCAGTCGAATACGACATGAGCATGATAATTTGGTTTGAACCATCTGTTACCGACTTGGAAGCTCTCCTTGTCTTCTGCTTCCGGCTGACCGTTCAGCCAATGCCCTTCGTCTTTATGCAGGAAAATCTGTAGCGGAGTGATGCCCCAGCGTCTTTGGCACTCTTCACCGAATTTGCGTACATCAGCCAGTGTGGTGTCCGGTCTGATAAGCAATACTCCTTCACGGATGGGTGAGCATCCCGCCACCTTGATAATCTTTCCATTCTTTCCCTTGCGTTCCCTTTCCTTTTCCTGCATGGCACGTCCGGTCTTTTCCTTGACCATTTGCTTGATATTGTCATAATGAGTTCGCAGTTCGGGAGTGCCGAAGTCGGGATTTATCCACTGTTCGTTATCGGTGGAAAGTTCGGGAACGACATAGATTCTGGACTCCCCGATATTACGCATATACTCGGCAGTCCTTCGGTTGTGTGCCTCGCTCGATGCGATGTTGCAAGGCTTGATATGTATGCTTGATTTTGTTGCCATAGCTTCTTTCCTTTGTTTACAATTGATTTACTTTGCTCGCTTTCGCAGAGGGGTTCTTAGGGGTAACCCATAAGCGGAGATTGCAAAGAGAGGGTCACTCTTTGCTCGGGGTTCTCAGGGGTGAAACGCCCTGAGTGGGTCATTAGGGCAAAGCCCTAATCCCCTCGGGAGAGCCCACAACTACGAAAGCGAAGCGTGTAGTTATAGTGGGCTATAACCGGAAGCCTTTCGGTTTCTTGGATAGTGTATCATTCCTCTTTTTGACAGATTGCGCTTGCTCTTTCCTATCGGCTATTCATTTCTGTAAATATTCGTTCAGATCTTTACATCCACTGTAGATTTGCGAGGCGTCACGTATATACCGGGTAGCATCATACTCCTTTCTGATTTGCTGTATTGCTTCCATTCCTGCACGGTCATTGTCAAAGAAACAGTGGATGCGCTCATAGCTTCCCAACGGATAGAGTGCCTTGGGAACATTGGCTACGGAATTAAGAACTATGTAATCCTGTCTGTCGAAGTCGGGTGATTGCGGACAGCTTTCCAGTCTTAAGGTCAGAAAGGAAAGGTAATCCATAAATCCCTCAAAAACGTAACATGCACTCCTTGGCTTTCCTGACTGTCTGATATGGGATATTTCTTTTGGTGCGATACATCCCTTGAAATATCGGTTGCGGATTTCATATCCACCCGATATGTTCGGAAAAGCAATGGCGAAATAACGTTTGCCGTTGTGGGTGAAACGGGCTTCCTTACATTCTCTTTTCGCCAGTGCCGTGTTTATCCCTCTTTCCTGTAGATAGGCAAGCAGGGCAGGAGAAGTCAGCTGTACAATGTCCAACTCCTGAAAACTCGGTTCGGAAAATGACTGCTTGCCAAAAGAGAAAGATACGGGACGGATGTGCGGAGTCTGTTCCTCGATTTTCTGTAGAAGATAAGGTACATAGTCGGAATAGTAGAGTTCCTGTGCCAGTGCAATGATATTTCCACCTTTACCAATTGCAAAATCATACCATTGGTTGCGTTCGGTATTTATTTTGAACGAGGGCTCTGTCTCTTCCCGTAACGGGGATTTATACCACAGGTTGATACCTTGCTGCTTGACGGGAGAATGTCCCAAACTGTACAGAAAATCCGCTATCCTGATTTGTTTTGCTGTTTGTATATCCATAATAAGATGAGTGTTTGAATAATGGTTGGAATATTTATTTCTCTTTTCGCCCGTACCTTTTTATGAAGTACGGTCTGTATAATCACTTCACTTTATTTTCGTATATATAGGATACGGTAATAAAGTGAAGCGGTTTTACATTCTCTGCAATCGCTTCGCTTTATCCTTAATATATAGACCTGCCGAATAAAGTGAAGTGATTACAGGTTAGACGGTCTAATAGTGAAAGTCTGGCTTGAACGTGTATTTCCTGCCGTTCTCCTGTACTATCATCCGTTTGTTCCGGAGCATGGTGATAAGTGATACCGCCTTTTGATGGTTCAGTTTTACACCTACTGACATATAAGACTTGATTAAGGCGGTTTCCAGATCCTTGTAGCCGTATTCCTCTTTCAGTCCGAAAGCCGCTTCTAGTGCTATGCGGTGCTGTTGTTCGGTAATATGCCTGTAAGGGTCGAACTTTTCCTCTTCCGGTCTTCCGGGTTTCTTCGCTTCGGGTCTGTACCCCTCTATGAGTTCAGGCAATGCATTGTCGTTGATACGGAAAGCGAAAGGCTCGAAATCCATTGCACGTATGTGCATGGCCGAAACATTGCTTATATCCCCGTTGCTCTTGTCCTTTTCCACGAGAAGAACGGTTTCCGCCTTGTTGTTCAGCTCCGTACCGATATGCCCTCTTGCGTTTTCATCGCCTTTGTTCTGGTGGAGTATCGTATGGATGTGTATTTGCCTGTCATCCGTCCACTGCATCAACTTGGATATGATGCGTGTCGATTCTCCCGGACTGTTGATGTCATATACCATATCACGGATGCCGTCTATGATTACAAGCCCTATGTCCGGTGTATTATAGATAGCCTGTTCGACAATCCTGATGCGCTGTTCGGGCGTGTATTTCCTCAAAGCGAGAAACTCCAGATGTTCATTGTCCCTGTCATCAGGAAGACCGGCCAGCCGTAAAATACGTTTCATGACTTTCAGGCAGTGATAATGGCTTTGTTCCGTGTCCACATAAAGGACTTTCCTTTTGTTCTCCGGAAGTTCTGCCACATACCGTAGTACCGTACCGTTTTTCAATGAGGCGGCTACAATAGCCGACACATTGAAAGTCTTTTTACTTTTGGCTTTGCCTATGGATGCACTGAAATTGCCCAGTGTGCCAATGACCGAACCTTGCACTTTTAAAATCTCAGGTGCTTTCTCATAGATTTTCGATAGGCTCAGACGTGAGGCTTGCCAAAGGATTATCGCCTGTTCTGCAGATATTTCCTTTATTTCTCTCATATAGTCCATAAGCATACCTCCCATTATTTCCGTCCTCCTGTTTTCTTTCCGGCAAGTTCAAGAGCCAGTTCTGCATCAACTATAATCTTGCGCCCTATCTGGGTAATCGCCTTGTCTATCTTACCGCTTTTCTTTATGCGGTTGGCAGTGGGCAGACTGCACCCGAACAGTTTGGCTATACCGAGTATTCCGTACACATACTTCTTTTCCGTGTCTGTAACGGGTTGCGGCAATGCTTCGGCCTGACCTGAAGCGTGCTTACTCAGGAATATGAATTCTTCGCCTGTCATTTGCCAGACGGGTTTTGATAATAATTCTTGGATATTTGTCATCGTCCAATCTATTTAGTCGTTAAACAATCAGCCCTGCGCACTGGCTGTTATTTCTGTTCTCGAACGATGCAAAATTAGGTAGGGTTATGAGTGGTAAGGATGGGGACGGTACAAACTGAATATCATTGTATCTTATTGAATATCAAAAAACAAAAATACCACTCAAAAATTATTTTGAGTGGTAAAAGTGGAACTTTCGTAAAGTATCAGGATATATCACGGATTATCTGAATATATGTTCCATTTCCTTGGCGAAATTTTGGTTGCTGTCACTGGGGAAATCTGAAACAGGCTCCTTGTACTTGGATTTGTAGTAGCTGTCGTCAATATCCAGCAGTTTCAGTATTCTGTCTTTCCATTTGTCCCTGTCCTGTTTGGAGAGTTTCTCGCTCATCAGGAATATCAGATAGCATACACGTATTTTCTCTCTCGGTTTTATTTTCAGCTTACAGTTGCAGGGGTGAAGATTCATATTGGCATAGAAATCTGGTGCGGAAATTTCTTCGAACTGTTCTCCTTCGCACACCTCATGAATGAGCGAAAGTAATTTCATGCTGAAATATTCCTGTTGTTCTTCTGTCGTTTCCTGCTGACTGATTGGCTCGCTTGATTTATTCTCTTGCTTTCCGTCAGGAATGTATTTCTTCAATATATCCAGAAAAAGGCAGCTTTGACGGTATATGTCCGCACAACAGTTCTTCATATATTGGAATGCCTCTGTTCTTGTAGCCTTTTGCTGGTCATAGAGTTTGTTCAGTTTGGCTTTTTCCCTGTCATATTCAGCCTTGCAGCGTTCATATTCTTTCTCTGCCTGTTTTTCCTCTTCGGCTGTATGCTCCCTGTAACCAATGGAATCATACCTGTTGTTGGCTTCATTCAGCGGCTTGCTCAGACTTCTTGTAACATCCAGCTGGGCTTCAATTTCCTGAGAATACCTTTCCATGTGCTGATAGCAAGCACGTTCTATGGCTCTGTCACTTAACGGGCGTATCTCATAAGCCTGTATGCTCTTTTCTATTTCAGTTTTCAGACTGTTGAGTATCAAGGTGTATTGCTCTTTTTGCTTGTCAAGCACCAGTTCAAGGATAGCGGCTTCAAAGGATTTCATGTCATTATACTCCTGATAGAAATCCGATATGAATTTCTGCCTGTCAAAAGAAAAAGCGTAATTATCTATATAGTCTCTGTATATTCTGTTGAGTTCTCCATATTGGGGAATCATCGTCTGTATCTTTCCTGCCATATACTTTATATTATGGGTTCTTGTCCTTGTCAAGGAATAAGGTCAGTTCTTCTTCCACTTCTTCTATACTCGGTAGGGCAGATTTCAGATTTTCGGGTACTGCCTTGCTCAATTGATAGTCGCTGATACCTATCGGCTGGTCATATCCAGCCAAGGCATATTGTGCCACGACCTCATCCTTACCCCTGCACAGCAAAAGACCGATGGTCTTGTTATCATTTTCTCCCCTCAGTTTATCATCTACAACATTGATATAGAAATTTAACTGCCCTGCATATTCCGGTTTGAATGGCGTTGCTTTCAATTCCACGACGACATAGGCGTGGAGCTTGATATTATATAGAATCAGGTCGGCGAAAAAGTCACTGTCCCCAATCTGGAAATGTTTTTGTCTGGCAACAAAAGCAAAGCCGTTACCCATTTCCAGCAAGTAATGTGTTACATGCTTTACCAACTGTTCTTCTATATCCCTTTCGTCAGCCTTTTCCTTTGCTCCTGCCAAGTCAAAGATATACGGGTCTTTTAACAGATAATTGGCAAGATCGCTTTGAGGTGCCGGAAGTGTGGCAGTGAAGTTGTTTACCTTGTTACTCTTGATTTGTCTGTCATACAGATTACTTTCAATCTGCATTTTCAGCACATTACTGCTCCAACCCATTTCTACAGATTGTTTCATATACCAATACCTTACACCTAATGGTAGCGGATTATTGAGTATGACCATATGGCTTGCCCAATTTATTCTTGCAATCGGTGACGCCAAGAATAAATCTTCTATATCCTCTATTTTTATTTTATAGATGGTTGCTACTGTTTTTTCTACATTCTGAAATTGCGCAGGAACCTCCTGCGTAATTTCTAAAGATTGATTATCAGCTGATTGTATTTGCGCAGTAAGCTCCTGCGTAAATTGCCCGCTGTTGAGTTTAAGGACTTCATTAGTAATGTTTTGAATATTAGGGACTGACAGTATTGAATCTGTTTCAATAAAACTACGAAGTACATTTAACGGATATAAACGGGCAAACTGGCACATATAAGTAAGATTACGCTCCGAATATCCCTTCTTTTCAGGATAATTGAATCTGATTGCCTGTGCCAACTTCTTGATAATTTTACCACCCCAGCCATGCAGGTTTTGGTGGTACAGTATATAATTGCCCATTTTCCAGTAATGGAACAACATCTGGGCATTGGCTGCGGTAATGAGCCGGACTTGTGCCTGTTCTATTTCCGAACCGACAGCATGGACAAAGGCATCAAAATGACCTTTCTTTATATTATGTTCGTTGTTATTTTCCATATTACTAACTATTACTTAACAAAGATAACTCTAATAATGGATAATCTGTGAAACAGACTGATACTTTTATAGTTGGTTAAACTTGTTCATTGCATTAGCCTTAATATCATCGGCTATGTCAATGTAGGGCTTCATGGCTTTATAATCACTGTGTCCTGTCCATTTCATTACAACCTGTGCCGGAATACCTAGAGCCAGCGCATTACAGATGAATGTTCTTCTTCCTGCATGAGTACTGAGCAATGCGTATTTCGGGGTAACTTCATCTATGCGCTCATTCCCTTTATAGTAGGTTTCACGTATAGGTTCGTTAATTTCTGCCAGTTCTCCCAGTTCTTTCAGATAATCATTCATTTTCTGATTGCTGATAACAGGCAATACCATGTGGTTTTCAAAATGGATGTCCTTGTATTTTTCAAGTATGGCTTTACTGTACTTGTTCAGTTCAATACTCAGACTATCTGCCGTTTTAACGGTGGTGACTTCTATATGGTCGGACTTGACATCACTTCTCTTTAGGTTGCGAACATCTGAATAACGCAGACTGGTAAAGCAACAGAACAGGAAAACATCCCGGACACGTTCCAGATACTGTTTGTCTTTGGGTATCTGATAGTCTTTAAGTCTGTTCAGTTCTTCCCATGTCAGGAAGATTACCTTCTTGGGGGTGGTTTTCAATTTCGGTTTGAACGTATCGTATGCTATATTCTGGTGATAGTCTTTCTTGAAGCTCCACCGCAGGAACCATTTGAGGAATCCCATTTGTTTACCGATGGTACTGTTCCTCATATCCTTTTTGTCGCGCAGGAAATTGACATATTCGTTCAGTCCGAATTCATTGAAATATTCAAAGGTTAAATCTTCCTTGAACTCCTTGAGGTGATTTTTAACGGCTGCAAACTTTTCGTATGTGGATTCAGTCCAGTTATTCTGGTTGCCGCATTCTTTTACAAATTCATCGAATACCTCCCAAAAACTTATCTTTATGTCTTCCTGGTCTTCACTTGTATCTTTCATCCGCAGGTTGAATGCGTCCTTTAGCTGTTGGGTAGTGGGCATGGCTTCCTGTACCTCAAATTCCTTGAACACGTTTTGAATTTCGGTATAGTATTTCAGCAGATCGGCATTGATTTCAGATGCACTTTGCTTTAGTTTGTTGGTACACCCGTTCTTCACTCGCTGCTTGTCAGCATCCCACTTGGCTACATCAATGCGGTAACCCGTTGTAAACTCAATGCGCTGACTTGCGTATATGACACGCATACGGATAGGCACGTTCTCCACGATTGGCACACCGTTCTTCTTCCGGCTTTCCAATGCAAAAATGATGTTTCGTTTGATATTCATAATTGGGTGTGTTTGAAATTCTACACCCAAATATACACCCAATATTTGGAATAGCAAAAGATATTCAGAAAGATTTAGATTTACTATGTACTCCAAATAGTGCTTGATTATTAATGATTTGCAATTTTATGATATTTCTTGAATATGTAGGTTCGAGAGCCTCTCTCTCCGCTTTAGGTACTCTGAACAGACCAACAGAGAAATCCTAACAAAAACGTAAGTATCATAGCTACAAGTAGTTATGATA
>ERZ772957.1178-NODE-1178-length-17692-cov-4.178488_pt1 | contig 17692 bp, 32 predicted proteins | sample MGYA00580682_ERZ772957 | MGnify/ENA primary metagenome ERZ772957 (study PRJEB29015, sample SAMEA2737921) | human oral metagenome | biome: human oral; feature: human-associated habitat; material: dental | place: China | collected 2025 ...
GCGGCCAGGACGGCGGCCTGCTTGGCGCCCTCGGCGCGCTTGATCTGCGCCTCCCTCTCGGCCTCGGCGGACAGGATGGTGGCGCGCTTGGTGCGCTCGGCAGTGATCTGCTGCTCCATGGCGGCCAGCACCCGCGGCGGCGGCTCGATGGACTTCAGCTCCACGCGGGTGACGCGGATGCCCCAGGTGCCCGTCGCCTCGTCGAGGACGCCGCGCAGCTGCTTGTTGATGGAGTCGCGGCTGGTCTGGGTCTGCTCCAGGTCCAGGGAGCCGATCAGGTTGCGCAGCGTGGTGGCGGTGAGCTGCTCGATGGCCTGGATGAAGTTCGCGACCTCGTAGGTGGCGTTGCGCGGGTCGGTGATCTGGTAGTAGATGACCGAGTCGATGGAGACCATCGCCTGGTCGGCGGTGATGACCGACTGCGGCGGGAAGTTGGCCACCTGCTCGCGCAAGTCGATGCGCGAGGCCACGCGGTCGACGAAGGGCACCAGCACGTGGAAGCCGCCGTAGAACACCGCTTGGAAGCGCCCGAGGCGCTCGATCACGTACGCCTGGGACTGGGGGACGATCCGCACGGAGCGGACCAGGGCGACGACGATGAATATGAGCAGAAGCACCAGGACGAACGCCGTCACCGGCAGACCGTACGATGTCATTGTCTTCCTTTCAGTGGGGTTCCGTCGACGGCGCGACGATCGCGGTGGCGCCGTCGATTCCGATGATGACGACCGGGGCGCCCTCCGCGATCGTGCCCGCCTGGGTCCGCGCGCTCCACTCCGCGCCCCGCAGGCGGGCGCGCCCGTCGCGGACGGTGATCGTGGACAGGGCGTAGCCGCCCGCGCCGATGAGGGCGTCCGTGTTGGTCCGCACGTCCGGGGACGACTGGTACAGGCGGCCCTTGAGGAAGGGCCGGACCGCCAGGAGCAGCACGACCGACACTGCAGCGAAAACGCTGATCTGCAGGTAGGCGCCGCCTCCCGCGCCGGCGACGACGGCCCCGGCCAGCGCCCCCACGCCGAGCATGAGGAACACGAAGCTGACGGAGAGCACCTCGATGATGCCGCAGGCCACCGCGGCGACCACCCAGAGCCATATGGGATCCATGTCCATCCCTCCTGATCCCTAATTCAGTCCTGGGACGAGGCGGCCCTGGCCCACCAGCGCCCGTCCGCCATTCCGGCCAGCAGCGGCAAGGAGAACGCCTCGGACAGGACGACGCCCGTCAGCGTGTCGGCGATGGGCCCCTGCGCGATCAGCGCGCCACTGCGCATCACCGCGCAGTGCGTGATGCCGGTGGGGATCTCCTCGATCTGGTGGGTGACCAGGACGACCTGGGGCGAGCGCTTGCCCGCGATGATCTCATCGAGGGCCGACACCAGCGTCTCGCGGGCGCCCAGATCGAGGCCGGCCGTCGGCTCGTCGAGGATAAGGCACTCCGGATCGGCGGCCAGCACGGAGGCGATGGCCACCAGACGGCGCTCCCCCCCCGACAGGGCCAGAGGGTTGCGGAGGAGAAAATCGTCGTTCAGCCCCACATCGGAGAGGGCCGAACGAGCCGCCCGCTCCAGGCGCTCGTCCTCGAAGCCGGCGTTGGCCGGGGCGAAGGAGAGCTCCTCCCGCACCGTGGGGCAGAAGAGCTGATCCTCCGGGGTCTGGAAGACGAGCCCCACCCTCCTGCGAAGTCGATGCAGGTCCTCACCCGTCCGAGGAAGGGGCGAGCCCTCGATGAGTATCCGTCCCGACTGCACCTTGTAGAGACCATTCAGGTGCTGGACCAGCGTCGATTTTCCGCTCCCGGTGCGTCCGACCACCGCGGTCCACGCCCCTCGCGGGAAGAGCGCATCGACGCCGTCCAATATGAGGGGCGTCTCGGACGAGGGACTATCGAAGCGGAAAGACAGGTTCCGAACCTCCAGAAGGGCCGGGGTCACGGGGACGGAGGGATGATCGGCCGGAAGGGGGGGCGGAGCGGAGCGGGCCGGAAGACATGCGGCAACCGCGGAAACGACGCCCTCGACCGAGGGGGAGGAAACCGATATCCCCCTTGCCCCAAGACGGGCGGCCAGGCGGCGCAGCGGAGGAAGCTCGAAGCCAAGCCGCTCCGCGTTCGGCCAGAAGTCGCGCGCATCCCCCTGCCAGAGCCAGCGCCCCTTCGAGAGGACAAGGATCCGATCGGCGTCCTCGAGGCACTCCAACTGGTGCGTCACCTGTACCAGGGCTGTCCCGGACGCATGGATGGCGCGCAGCACCCCGGCGACCTCGAGGCGCCCTTCGGGGTCCAGCATCGCGGTGGGCTCGTCCAGGATGAGGCACTCGGCCCTCGAGGCCAGCGCCCCCGCCAGGGCCACCCTCTGCTTCTCGCCGCCCGAGAGGGCCGAGACCGGTTGGGAACGTTTGTGCGCCATCCCCACGCGTTCCAGGGCCCACGATACCCGCTCCTCGATATCCGAGGGGGGCAGTCCCTGATTTTCGGGGGCGAAGGCGACGTCGTCCTCCACGACGGCGGCCACGATCTGACTTTCCGGGTTCTGGAAGACGACCCCCACCTTCGCGTGCAGCTCCGAGAAGGGGATATCCCGGACATCCCTGCCAGAGATGAAACAGGCACCCTGCAAAGGAGCTTGCAGAGCGCCCAGAATCCTGACGAGCGTCGATTTGCCGGAGCCGTTGTGCCCCAGAACGGCAACCCGCTCCCCTGGACGGACATCCAGGGATATCCCGTCCAGGACCTGCCGCGTCCCGTCGTAGGAAAAGACGACCGACCGCAGGGAGAGGAGGGGCGTGTTTTTCGAAGAGCTCAAGGCACTGGAAAAGCCCCGGGCTATCTCTCGATAAGCTGGATCACGGCCATCGGCGCGCCGTCTCCCGAGCGGTTCCCCAGCTTGACGATGCGCGTGTACCCGCCCTTGTCGAAAGAGGCATAGCGGGGGGCCAGTTCCTGAAACAGCTTCGTCGCAGCCTCCTTATGAGGCATCCGGGAGAACACGACGCGGATGTCGTGAACGGAACCGCCACGGGCCCGGGTAATGAGTTTCTCGGCGACGCGGCGCAGCTCCTTGGCACGGGTGACGGTGGTCTGAATCTGCCCGTTCAGGAACAGGCTGGCGGCCATGTTGGCCAGCATCGCCCTTCTGTGGCTGCCGTAGCGGCCGAGCGTTCTATGATCCACACGGTGTCTCATAGCCTTAATCCTCCTTGGTTGCTTTTATATCTTTCTTCTCGCGCAGCTTCAAGCCGGCGCTCTCCAATTTCTCCCAGATCTCGTTCAGGGATATCTTCCCCAGGTTGCGGATCTTCAGAAGGTCCTCCCGCGACTTCTGCAGGAGGTCCCCAATCGTCTGAATGCCGCCGCGTAGGAGGCAGTTCTCGCTCCGGATCGAGAGCTCGAGGTCCCGAACGGGGCGTGCAAAGAGCTCCGCATCCCCATCGGGGATCTTGGCGCCCCTGCCCTTTTCGTCATAGACCCCAGCCTGGAGCCCCTCCTCGCGGCACTGCTCGAGGGCCGAGACGACATTGCCGAAATAGGTCCTGACGATCTCCGCCGCCTCGCCGACCGCCATGTCCGGAGTGACGATGCCGTTCGTCCAGACATCCAAGATCAGGCGCTCGTAGTCCGTCCTCTGTCCGACCCGCGCCGCCTCCACCCGGTAGTTCACACGAAGAACGGGGGAGAAGATGGCGTCGGTGAGCAGGGCATCCACCGGGAGATAGGAGGGACGGGGCCGCTCGGCGGAGAGATAGCCCGTCCCCTGCTCGACGTAGAGCTCCATGACAAGGCGCGTCCCCTTCTCCAGCGTGCAGATCTTCGCGTCGGGATCGACGAAATCGACCTCGCTGTCCACCTGGATGTCCCTGGCCGTCACGAGTCCCGCTTTTTCGAGCTCCACGGAAATGACGCGCACCTCTTTGCTCCTGGAGCGGACGGGGACATGCTTCAGGTTCATCATGATCTCGATGACGTCCTCGCGAACGCCCGGGACGGTGCTGAATTCGTGCAGTACTCCCTCTATGCGGACCGACGTAATGGCGGCGCCTCGGATCGAGGAGAGCAGCACTCGACGCAGCGCATTGCCCAACGTCATGCCGTAGCCCCGTTCCAGAGGCTCTAAAGCCAGACGCCCGTAAGTGGGAGTGTTCTCCTCCAGCTTAAGGACGGGCCGTAAGATTTCCAAGGTTTCCGACATTGTTTATGCTCCTATTCTTCACAGACGCCGAAAGGTCGGGCTTCGACACACCCATGAAACGCTCTCGCCGCCAAAGCTGCCAAAAGCACGGAGGACGTTTAGACCCTGCGCCTTTTAGGCGGGCGGCAGCCGTTGTGAGGAATGGGGGTGGTGTCCTTGATCAGGTTGACCTGAAGCCCCGCAGCCTGAAGGGAGCGAATGGCGGACTCGCGGCCCGGCCCAGGTCCCTTCACAATGACGTCGATCTCACGCACGCCGTGATCCTGAGCTCCCTTGGCCACCTGCTGTGCCGAGATCTGCGCCGCGAATGGGGTGGACTTGCGGGTCCCCTTGAACCCCACGTTGCCCCCGCTGGACCAGGAGAGGACGTTGCCGCCCCTATCGCTGATGCAGAGAATCGTATTGTTGAAGGTGGAGTAGATGTGGGCCACCCCATAACTGATATTCTTCTTTTCACGCTTTTTGCCCTTACGGACCGTTCTTTTGGCCACGCGCGTTTCGCCTCCTCCAAAAAATCGCTTCTATCGATTCGGCAGGCTCAAGCCTACTTGCCCGCCATCTTCTTATTGGCTACAGTACGCCGCGGCCCCTTGCGCGTCCTGGCGTTGGTCTTCGTCTTCTGGCCCCGGACGGGCAGCCCCTGCTTGTGCCGAAGTCCCCTGTAGCAGCCGATGTCGATCAGCCGCTTGATGTTCATCGAGACCTCGCGGCGCAGGTCGCCCTCCACCCGGTAGTGGTCCTCGATCTCGCGGCGCAGTTTCTGCACGTCGGCCTCCGAGAGGTCCTTGACCCGGATGTTGGGGTCGACGCCTGTGGCCGCCAGGATCTTCTTCGACGAGGGAAGGCCGATCCCGAAGATATAGGTCAACGCAATCTCAATGCGCTTCTCGCGCGGGATGTCCACACCTGAAATACGAGCCATTCCCTCTTACCTCCTCGCACCCTGACGCTGCTTGTGGCGCGGGTCGCGGCTACAGATGATCCGCACGACGCCGTTGCGCCGAATCACACGACAAAACTCACAGATCGGTTTGACCGACGGTTTCACCTTCATTGTTCCCACTCCTCAGCAAATCTCCAGTAAAGCGCCGGCCGGGACATGCAAACAGCCCCCAGCGCCTCCTTGCCATTCAACTTCAGCATACAGGCTTCAACATACGGACTTCAGCCTGCGGACCTCGCCCCTGCTCCATCCGAATCGGAACCTCCGACGGAGGGCAAAGGGTCGGACGCTCCCCATTTATTTATAGCGGTAAATGATCCTTCCCCTGGTGAGATCGTAAGGGGAGACCTCGACCAGGACCCTGTCCCCGGGAAGGATCCGGATGAAGTGCATTCGCATCTTGCCCGAGACGTGAGCCAGTAGCTTGTGTCCGTTCTCCAGCTCCACACGAAACATGGCGTTGGGAAGAGGCTCCGAGACAACGCCCTTCGCTTCGATAACTTCCTCTTTGTTTGCCATACGCTACCCTGCCTCTCCGTTCCGACTTCTTTCCTCGTTCAGCGCATCTCCATCGAGCGCATTCAGTATCTGACAAAAGCGCCCCCGGTCAATGTCCCTGCCCGACCGTACCCACTCGGCGACCTCCGCCGCAAAGAGCGACGTCGGCTGCACATGCTTCGGATTCTTCCTCTTCGGCCGCGACACGTTGAACCGGTCCGCGTCCGCCAGGGCCAATCTGTCCCCTTCCGGGAAACCAACCACCACATAGAGGTTTCCCCTGTCCTTGCCCCTTCTGGAGAGCACCACCTGCCCCAATCTGTAGGGTCCGAAGCGGGGGCCTAAGGACTTGTCCATGGAGTCAATATCTCCGGCCCATCGGCCGTCACGGCGATGGACCTCTCGAAATGCGCTGCATCGGAACCGTCGGCGGTAACGACCACCCAACCGTTCTCTCCGATCAGGACCTTCTCTCGCCCCGCCATGATCATGGGCTCTATCGCCAGGGTCATGCCGGGCTGGAGGGTCACCCCCCGACCGGAGCGCCCGAAGTTGGGGACCTGAGGCGCCTCATGAAGCTTCCTCCCCACGCCGTGCCCCGTAAAGTCCCGAACGATGCCGTACCCCAGCGGAACGACGTAAGACTCGACGGCATGCCCGATATCTCCAATAGTCCTGCCCGCGAGGGCCGTGGCGATGGCCCGGTTCAGGGATCCCTCCGTCACGTCGAGGAGCTTTCGACGTTCCGCGCTGATGGCCCCCACGGGAAAGGTACAGGCGGCGTCCCCGTAATAACCGTCCAGACAGGCCCCCACGTCCACGCTCAGGATGTCGCCCTCCTCCAGCCTGCGCCCGTCGCTAGGGAAACCGTGAACGATCTCCTCGTTGATCGAGGCACAAATGGTCCCTGGGAAGGGGCTCATGGAGGGCGCGGGACGGTATCCCTTGAACGCGGGCGCCGCCCCGCAGGAGCGGATACGCTCCTCCGCCATGCGGTCCAGCTCTCCCGTGGAGACGCCCGGACGGACGGCCTCCCGCAGAAGATCCAGCACCTCCGCGACCAACTTGCCCGCCCGACGCATCAGGACGAGCTCCTCCTCCGATTTAAGGTGCACCATGCTGTTTCAGAATCGTCGCGATATCGCCGTAGGCCGCCTCCGGGGCCTGAGAGGCGTCCACCGCGCTCAGCAGTCCCTTGCTCCCATACCAGTCGATCAGCGGCTGGGTCTGGTCGTGAAAGACCTTCAATCGATTGCGGATCACGGACTCCTCGTCGTCGTCCCTCTGATAAAGCTCACCCTTGCAGGTCGGGCAGCTGTGCCCGTCCCCATTCAGGGTCAGGAGGTTGAAGATCGCCCCGCAGGATCGGCAGGTCCGACGGTTGGAGAGCCGCCGAACCAGGGCCTCGTCCCCGATGTCGAAGAGGATGACCGCATCCAACACCTGCCCCCGCTCCGCAAGGAAGCTCTCGAGGAACTCCGCCTGGGCTATGGTGCGGGGGAAACCGTCCAGCAAGAAGCCCGCCTTCACGTCGGGCTCCAGAAGACGCCCCGACACCATCTTCAGGACGACCTCGTCGGGGACCAGGGCCCCCTTGTCCATATAACTGCGGGCAAGGAGACCGAGGGGCGTCTCCTCCTTCAAGTTTTTCCGAAAGATATCGCCGGTCGAGACGTGGGCACAGCCGAGACGCTCTTTCAAAAGGGCGGCCTGCGTCCCCTTTCCCGACCCCGGAGCACCTAAAAGGACCAATCTCACGGTGATTCGCCTCCTATGCCCCTACATGCGGAGCAGGCTGCCCGACTTTCCCCCGGACTTCCTGAGGATGCCGTCGTAATGGCGCATCAAAAGCTGGGCCTCGATCTGATGTACGGTGTCGAGTGCGACACCGACGACGATCAGGACCGCCGTGCCGCCGAAATAGAAGCTATTGATCCCCATGATGGAGGACATGAAGTTGGGGACCAGTGCGACGATCGCCAAAAAGACGGCCCCTCCCAGCGTGATGCGCTCCATCACCTTCGTGATGTAGTCCGCCGTAGGCTGACCGGGCCGGATGCCCAGGATGAACCCGCCATACTTCTTCATGTTGTTAGCGATATCCGTGGGATTGAAAACGACCGCCGTGTAGAAGTAAGCGAAGAAGATGATCAGCGCGACATAACAGATGATGTAAAACAGGCTGTTCGGCTCAAAAAGAGCTCTGACGAATCGTCCAACGGAGCCGTCTCCGAAAAATCCCGCCAGCACGGAGGGGAATACCAGAAGCGACTGGGCGAAGATGATGGGGATGACCCCGGATTGGTTGACCCTCAACGGGATGAACGTGCTCTGGCCGCCGTACACCTTGTTGCCCACCACGCGCTTGGCATACTGGACCGGCAGGCGCCGCTGCCCCTCCTGGAGCATGATGCATCCCGCGACGACGACGACCATGAGAACGAGTCCAAGCAGAAGCACCAGCAGGCTCAGCTGACTCACGCGAACCATCGTCCAGCTCTGCATCACCGCCTCGGGGACCCGGGCCACGATGCCCGCGAAGATCAGGAGGGAGATGCCGTTGCCGATGCCGTGATCCGACAGTTCCTCACCCATCCACATCACGGCGATGGACCCCGCCGTGAGCGTCGTCACGACCAAAAGCGCGCTGAAGAAACCGCCCAAGAATATCCCTCGGCTTCCCAGCCACGCCGTCATTCCCACGCCCTGTACCACGGCGAAGAGCACGGACCCATAGCGCGTCCACTGGACGATCTTCTTGCGCCCCTCGGTGTTGTCCTTCTGGAGCTTCTCCAGGTAGGGGAAGATGACGACCAGGAGCTGCATGACGATGCTCGAGTTGATGTAGGGCGCGACCCCTAGGGAGAAGATGCTGAAACGCTGCAAGGCCCCGCCGGAGAAGAGGTTCAGAAAATCCAACACCCCGCTGTTGTTGCCACCGAAGAGCTGAGCCATCGCCGCTGTATCGACGCCCGGCGTGGGGATATGGGCCCCAAGCCGGAAGACGAACAGGACGCCAAGGGTGAACAGGATCCGTCGTTTCAGGTCGGGCAGTCTGAAGGCGTCGCCGAAAGACCCGAGCACGTCAGATCACCTCGACCTTCCCGCCTGCCGCCTCGATCTTCGCACGCGCCCCGCCGCTGACCGCATCGACCTTCAGGGTCAAGGCCTTGGTGAGCTCCCCCTTCGCCAGGATCTTGACGGGCAGGGAGTTGGAATGGATCAGCCCCGCGTTCAGTAGCTCCCGGGCGGTAACCTCGCGCCCCGCCTCGAACTTATCGTTCAGGGAAGAAACGTTGACGATCTGGTACTCCCTGGCGAAGCGGGCGTTGTTGAAGCCGCGCTTGGGCACCCTACGGGCCAGAGGCATCTGGCCGCCTTCGAACCCGGGGCGCACCCCGCCGCCCGTCCGGGCCTTATGTCCCTTGTGCCCCTTCCCCGCGGTCTTGCCCGTCCCACTGGCGATTCCCTGCCCCAGGCGCTTGGCCGCTCTCCGGGATCCCGGAGCGGGGCTGAGATCGTGAATATTCATGTGCGTCCGCCTCCTCAGTTATCGCTCGTCCAGACGACCAAGTGCCTGACGTGCTCGATCATGCCGCGGATCTGAGGGGTATCCTCGTGTTCCACCGTCGACTGCAGCTTGTGAAATCCCAGAGCCTTGAGGGTCCGCTTCTGACGCTCCGCGAACCCGATGGCGCTCTTGACCCATTTAATCCTTATCTTAGCCATAGGAAACACCTCCTAATGGACCCGGGGCCGCCTAGTCCGCGGATGGGGCCGCGAGTTCCGGGGCCTTCTTCCCGCGCAGCTTGTAGATCTCCTCCGCGGTGCGGGTCTCCTTGATGGCCTTCAGGGTCGCCCAGGCCACGTTGATGGAATTGGAAGTACGACCCACGACCTTCGTGACGACGTCCTTGACGCCGCCCAGCTCCATGATGGCGCGCACCACCCCTCCGGCGATGACTCCCGTTCCGGCGGGAGCGGGCTTCAGGAGGACCGCGGCGGCTCCGAAGTTGCCCGTGACGGGGTGGGGCATCGTGTCCCCCGCCCGGCGGATCTCCACGAGCTCCTTGCTCGCCTTGTCTATTCCCTTGCGCACAGCCTCGGATATCTCCTTGGCCTTGCCGATTCCCGCGCCGACATAGCGTTCGCCGTCCCCGACGACGACAAGCACGGCGAACTTGAAGCGCTTGCCGCCCTTGACGACCTTGCTCACGCGGTTGATGGCGACGACGCGCTCTTTCAGCTCCAGGGATTTAGCATCGATTCGCTTCTTGATCATGATCAGCCTGCTCTCCTCAAATATTCAGCCGAGGCCGATTTAGAACTTAAGGCCGGCCTCGCGGGCCGCATCGGCCAGGGCCTTGACCTTGCCATGGTACTGATGACCGCCGCGGTCGAAGACCACCGCCTCGATTCCCTTCGCCCTCGCCCGCTCCGCAGCCAGCTTGCCGACCGCCTTGGCGGCCTCGACGTTACAGGTCCCCTTGAGCCCTTCCCTGACGGATTTTTCCAGGCTGGAGGCCGCCGCCAAAGTATGCCCCAGGTCGTCGTCGATGATCTGGACGTAAACGTACTTCAGGCTGTGAAAGACGGCCATCCTCGGCTTCTCGGCCGTGCCCGCAAGCGTCCGGCGCAGCCTCTCATGCCGCACGACGCGCAAGTCGTTTCTGCTTCTCTTCTTCATTTCGAGTCCACCCTCGCCTACTTCGCGCCGGTCTTGCCGGCCTTGCGAACGATATGCTCGTCCTGGAAACGAATTCCCTTGCCGTGATAGGGCTCCGGCGGACGGTACTCCCGGATGAGGGCACAGGTCTGCCCCACCAGCTCCTTATCGATCCCCTTGACGACGAGTTTGATCGGGTTCTCCACGACGATCTCGATCCCCTGCGGAGGGGTGAACTCGACCGGATGGGAAAATCCCAGGTTCATGACGAGCTTCTTGCCCTGCAGCTGGGCCCTCCAGCCCACTCCGACTATTTCCATCGTCCTCTGGAATCCCTCGGTCACCCCGGTCACCATGTTGGCGATCAGGGCCCGGGTCATCCCGTGCCAGGCGCAGGTCTGCTTCTCGTCGTTCGAGCGGGACACCACGACCCTGCCATCCGAGACGTCTACCGTAATTCCGGGCATCAACGGGGTGTCCAGCTCCCCCTTCGTGCCCTTCACCACGACCTTATCTCCTTTAATCGTCACGCTCGTCCCCTTGGGGAGGACGATCGCCTTGCGTCCAATGCGAGACATCCGTAAAAGCCCCCCTTACCAAACGTAGCAGAGGACTTCTCCGCCCAGCCCCAACTTGGCGGCCTCGGACCCCGACTTCAGGCCCTGGGAGGTCGAGAGCACGGCCAACCCAAGCCCCCCCATGACGACGGGCAGCTTGTCCTTGCCTACGTAGATCCTTCGCCCCGGCTTGCTTATGCGGCGCAGCCCCTGAATCACGCGCTCGCGGTCGGGACCGTAGGAGAGGAAAATGCGAATGGAAGCATAGGGCTTCTTCGGGTCGGTGATCGTCTTGAAGTTCCTGATGTAGCCCTCTTCCTTGAGGATCCGGGCGATGGCCAGCTTCATCTTGCTGGCGGGAACATCCACGCTGTCGCTGTAAATCATGTTCGCGTTGCGCACCCTCGTGAGCATATCCGCGATGGGATCGTTAACGTACATTCCGTTGCCCCCCTAGGCTACCAGCTCGATTTGACGACGCCGGGTATTCTGCCCTCCCGGGCCAGCTTGCGGAAGCAGCAGCGGCACATGTCGAACATGCGTATATAGGCGTGCACCCTGCCGCACAGCGGGCAGCGGTTGTGCCGCCGCACCTCGAACTTCGGGGCCAGTGTCGCCTTGTGTCTCATAGCCTTCCTTGCCATTTCTCTGCCTTGCCCCCTGTCTAACGATTGTTGAAGGGCATCCCTATGCCCTTGAGGAGCGCATAGGCCTCCTCGTCGCTCGGAGCGCTGGTCACGATGGAGACGTTCATGCCCCGGGAACGGATAACCTTGTCGTAGCTGATCTCCGGGAAGATGAGCTGCTCGCGCAGCCCCAGGTTGTAGTTCCCGCGGCCGTCGAACCCGCGCTTCGAAACGCCCTGAAAGTCCTTGATGCTGGGCAGAGCCAGAGAGATCAGGCGGTCCAGGAACTCCCACATGCGTTCCCCCCGGAGGGTGACCGAACAGGCCACGGGCATTCCCTCGCGCACCTTGAACCCGGCAATGGACTTCTTCGCGCGCTTGAGAAGGGGCTGCTGCCCCGTAATCGCGCGAAGCTCGGCAATAGCCGCATCCATGAACTTGATATCCAGTTTGGCGTCGCCCACCCCGATGTTCACCACGACCTTTTGGATCCTGGGGAGCTGCATCACGTTCCCGTACCCAAACTCCTTCTGCAGGGCGGAAGCGACCTCCGTCTTGTACTTCTCCAACATACGCGGCGTCATTTTCATGTCCTCCCCATCAGGCCCTGTCGATGATCTCGCCGCACTTCTTGCAGACGCGGACCTTCTTACCGCTCTCCAGAAAGGAGGAGCCGACGCGCGTGGCCTTCCCGCACTGCGGGCAGACCAGCATCACCTTAGCGGCGTAAATGGGGGCCTCCTGTTTGACAATCCCCGCTTGAGGGCTCTTCTGGCTGGGCCTCATGTGGCGCGAGACCATATTCACGCCCTCGACGACGACCATATCGCGCGCCGGGAAGCGGCGCATGATCTTGCCCTCTTTGCCCTTGTCCTTTCCGGAGATCACATGGACCCGGTCGTTTTTCCTGAGTCTTACCGACATAATTCCACGCCTCCTAAACCACTTCGGGCGCGAGGGAGAGGATGCGCATGTACTTCTTCGCGCGCAGCTCCCGGCCCACGGGACCAAAGATGCGCGTCCCCTTCGGCTCCCCGTTGTTGTCGATGATCACGGCGGCGTTGTCGTCGAAACGGACGTAAGAACCGTCGCGGCGGCGAACTTCCTTCCTGGTGCGGACGATCACGGCCTTGACCACGGACCCCTTGGCGATGTTGCTGTTGGGGATGGCCTCCCTGACCGAGGCGACGATGACGTCGCCGATCGTGCCCCACTTACGCCGACTCCCGCCCATGACCTGGATACAGAAAAGCTTCCGGGCTCCGGAGTTGTCAGCAACGTTCAATACTGTCGTCAACTGAATCATGGCTTACTCCTTCCCGGGCGTATCAGAATCAAAGACAGGGGCGCGCCGCGTCACTTCAATGAGCTCCCACCTCTTGGTCTTGCTCAGAGGACGCGTCTCACGGATTCGCACCTGGTCTCCGATACGGCAGGTGTTCTCCTCGTCGTGAGCCACGTACTTCTTGGCCCTCTGGATGCGCTTCCCGTAAAGGGGGTGCTCCGCAAGACGGGAGACCCTGACGACCACCGTCTTGTCCATCTTGTTGCTGACCACTATTCCCACCCGGACCTTACGGTGAGAGAGCCCCGTCTCCATATGTGCCTCCATATGCGCCTCCATGAGACGACCTACCTCCTGGCCGCAGAGCCCTCCGCCGCACGACTCTTCTCGCCTGCGACGGTCAGCACTCTGGCTATGATCTTTCGGACATCCCGGATGCGGCTCGTGTTCTTGAGTTGTCCGACTGCGTTCTGAAAACGAAGGTTGAACAGTTCCTCTTTATAGCGGCGGTACTGCTCCTGGAGCTCCTCCAGGTTCAGTTCCCGAAGTTTCGTCGCATCCATCAGTCTTCACCACCCATGCCTTCTCTCGACACCATGCGCACCTTGATCGGCAGTTTGTGGGAGGCCGTCCGGAAAGCCATCTCGGCGAGATCCTGAGGGATCCCAGCAAACTCGAACAGGACGCGGCCCCGCTTGACGGCGGCAACCCAGAACTCGGGCGCGCCCTTTCCCTTTCCCATACGGGTCTCCAAGGGCTTCTTCGTGTAAGGACGGTCCGGGAAGACACGGATCCAGATCTTTCCGCCCTTCTTCATCTTTCTGGATATCGCCACGCGGGTAGCCTCAATCTGGCGTGCCGTGATCCAGGCGTTTTCAAGGGCCTGAATTCCCCAATCCCCGAACGCTACCGTCGTGGCGCCCTTGGAGATGCCCCGAAGGGGGGACCTGTGGGATTTTCGGTATTTTACCCTGCTGGGCATAAGCATGACGAACTACCCCCTTGCCCTTTCACGGCGGCCGCTCCGAGGCGCCACAGGGCGCTCGTTTTCACGGTCGCGGTAAATCCAGATCTTGCAGCCGATCACTCCATACATCGTGTTGGCCTCGGCAAAGCCGTAATCGATATCGGCCCGAATCGTCGAGAGGGGAAGACGACCCTCGTTGTACCACTCGGTACGGGCTATTTCCGCGCCCCCAAGGCGTCCGGCTACCTGGGCCTTTATACCCAGCGCTCCCGCCTTCGTCGCGCGGAAGATCGCCTGCTTCATGGCCCGGCGGAAGGAGACGCGGCGCTCGAGCGCAGAGGCGATGCTCTCGGCGACCAGCTGGGCGACGACGTCGGGGTTCTTGATCTCCTGGACGTTGACCATCACCTTGCCACCGGTCAAGGCCTGGAGCTCGTCCTTGATCGTCTGGATCTCCGCCCCGCCGCGGCCGATAACCACTCCAGGCCGGGCGGTCCAAATCGTGAAGCGTATAACGTGCCCCACGCGCTCTATCTCCACTCGAGAGATGGAGGCGCCCTCCCACTTCTTCAACACCCACTCACGAAGCCTGAGGTCCTCGTGCAGCTTCTTCGCATACTCCTTACGGCCGGCGTACCACTTGGACTCCCAGTCCGTCGCGACCCCAAGCCTGTATCCTACGGGATGAACCTTCTGTCCCACGAAAACACCCTCCTAACGTTCCGAAACCGTAACGGTCACATGGGATGTGCGGTGCACATAAGGATGGGCTCTGCCCATGGAGGCGGGACGAAAGCGCTTCATCGAGGGCCCCTGATCCGCAAAGGCCGTGACGACTTGCAGCTTGTCCGTATCCATCCCGTAATTGTGCTCGGCGTTCGCCACGGCGCTCTGCAGGACCTTGTAGACGATCCGCGCGGCCTTCTGAGGGCTGAAGCGTAGAATCGTCAGGGCCTCGCCGGCGTCCTTGCCCCGAATGAGGGCCAAGACCTGCCGCACCTTCATCGGGGAGATCCTGACCTGGCGTGCCATGGCCTTGGCTGTCGATTTCTCCATAGCGGCTCCCCTACCTTCCCTTCGTGGAGCGTTCCTGCCCCGCATGATGCCCGAACTTGCGCGTTGGGGCAAACTCTCCCAGCTTGTGCCCGACCATGTTCTCGCTAACGTAGACCGGCAGGTGCATCCGCCCGTTGTGGACGGCAATCGTGTGCCCGATCATCTGCGGGACGACGGTGGAACGACGGGACCAGGTCTTCAGGACCTTCTTGTTTCCCGATATGTTCATCTCTTCTATCTTGGCCAGGAGCCTCTGCTCGATGAAAGGCCCCTTTTTGGCGGAACGAGCCATCCTAAAAGTCCCTCCTCACGTCTACTTATCGTAACGGCGGCGAACGATCAGCCTGTCGGAAGGCTTGCGCTTGCGCGTACGATACCCCTTAGCCGGCGTGCCCCACGGAGAAACAGGATGCTTGTTGCTCTTGCTCTTTCCCTCGCCGCCGCCCAACGGGTGGTCCACCGGGTTCATCACCATGCCGCGGACGGAGGAACGACGGCCGCTCCAGCGGGTCTTCCCCGCCTTGCCCAGGGAGATGTTCTCATACTCCTCGTTTCCGACCTGCCCCACCGTGGCCATGCACTCCAGGAGGAAGAGGCGGAGCTCGCCGCTCGGCATGCGGAGGTAGGCGTACTTCCCCTCCTTGGCCATGAGCTGCGCGGAGGTCCCTGCGGAGCGGACCAGCTTCGCGCCGTGGCCCGGCTGAAGCTCGAGGTTGTGAACGACGGCGCCCACCGGAATGTCCTTCAGCTTCAGGGCGTTGCCCGGCGTGATGTCCGCCTCCGGCCCGGCCAGGATCGTGTCCCCCACCTTCAGGCCCTTGGGGAGAAGGATGTAGCGCTTCTCGCCGTCCAGGTAGTGAATCAGGGCGATGCGGGCGTTGCGGTTGGGGTCGTACTCGATCGTCGCAACCTTGCCGGGGACGCCGATCTTGTCGCGGCGAAAGTCGATGATGCGGTAGGCGCGCCTGTGCCCGCCGCCGATGTGGCGCATCGTGATGCGCCCCGTGTTGTTGCGTCCGCCGTGCTTGCGCAGCTCACGGGTCAGGGAACGCTCCGGCTTGTCCGCCGTGATGTCCTCACGCCCCTGAATGGTCATCTGACGGCGGCCAGGGGTATAGGGTTTGAACTGTTTGATTGACATATCGACTTACCCCTTTCTAAATCGAAGCGCCCTCGAAGAACTCGATGCGCTGCCCCTGGGGAAGGGATACGATCGCCTTTTTCCAGGAGCGCGTCCTTCCAACGGAAGCGCCCATGCGCTTGGGCTTGCTTTTGACGTTGATGGTGTTGACGCTCAAGACCTTGACCTTGAAGGCCTCCTCGACCGCTTTGCGGATCTGAATCTTGTTCACGTCCCGGCGAACCTCGAAGGTGTACTTGTTGAGCTCCATCAGAGCGCTGCTCTTCTCCGTGACGACGGGGCGAATAATGATATCGTGAGCTGAAAGACTCATCTCGCGTAAACCTCCTCAAGGCGGGCGACGACCTCCGGAGTCACAACCAGCGTCCTGGAGTTCAGAAGATCGTAAACGTTGATGCTCGCAACGTTCAGATACCTGGCTCCGGGAATGTTCCGGACGGAGCGGGCCACGTTCTCGCCGTTGCCGCTATAGATCACGAGGGCCTTCTCGGCGCCGATGGCGTCCATGAAGCCCTTCATCGTCTTCGTTGAGGGGGCCTCCATCTCCATGCCCCGGACCACCAGCATCTGCGCGTCGCGGACCTTCACGGAGAGGGCGCTCAAGAGCGCCAGACGACGAACCTTCTTGTTCACCTTCTGGCTGTAGTCCCTCATCTTGGGGCCGTGAGCGACGCCGCCGTGGACCCAGAGGGGCGAACGGGTGCTCCCCTGACGGGCGCGGCCCGTGTGCTTCTGGCGCCAGGGCTTCTTGCCGCCGCCGCTGACGTCGCCGCGGGTCTTCACCGCGTGCGTCCCCTGGCGGCAGTTCGCGAGGTGCGCCACCACCACCTGGTGCATGACGGCAACGTTAATCGGCGCGCCGAACACCACCTCGGAGAGCTCCATCTCACCGGCGCTCTGGCCGCTGAAATCAACCACTTTAATCGTTGGCATAATCGGTTACCTCCTTCCCCTATCCCTTACTTTTTGTACAGGGCGACCAGGCCGTCTTTAGCGCCCGGCACGGCCCCCTTGACAAGGAGGAGGTTGTTCTCCAGATCGACGGCCATCACCGTCAGGTTCTTGACCGTGACCTTGTCGCTTCCCATGTGTCCGGGCATCCTCTTCCCCGGAAACACGCGCCCCGGGTAGGAGATAGCGCCGCTCGAGCCACCATGGCGATGTTCCACCGAGGTTCCGTGGCTGAACTGTTGGCCGCCGAAGTGATACCGCTTCATGACTCCGGCAAAGCCCTTACCCTTACTGACTCCGCTGACGTCTATCCTCTCGCCCGCCTCAAACAAATCCACCCTGATTTCCTGCCCCACCTCGTAGCCCTCCGCCTTGTCGAGGCGGAACTCGCGAAGCGTCCTTTTGGGCTCGACCTTGTTCTTGTCGAACAGGCCCTTTACGGGTTTGGACAGCTTGTGGGGCTTCACGGCCCCAAAGCCGAGAAGAACGGCAGAGTACCCGTTCTGTTCGGGGGTTCGGACGGCCACGACCGGACACGGCCCCGCCGCGATGACCGTCACCGCAACGGCCTGTCCCTCAGCGTCGAAAATCTGAGTCATGCCCATCTTCTTCCCCAGGATCCCTATACCCATCGTTTTCTCTCCTTTCAGCCTAAGCGCTTTCCGTCGGCCTCAGCCCCAGGGCTAGAGCTTTATCTGGATGTCCACTCCAGAGGAAAGATTAAGCTGCATCAACGCATCCATGGTCTTCTGCGTCGGTTCGATAATGTCGATGAGGCGCTTGTGCGTCCTCATCTCAAACTGCTCCCGCGCGTCCTT
>ERZ772957.1185-NODE-1185-length-17622-cov-3.779644_pt1 | contig 17622 bp, 9 predicted proteins | sample MGYA00580682_ERZ772957 | MGnify/ENA primary metagenome ERZ772957 (study PRJEB29015, sample SAMEA2737921) | human oral metagenome | biome: human oral; feature: human-associated habitat; material: dental | place: China | collected 2025 ...
CCTCCTGCCCACTCTCGGCAAGGACAAGACGGTCCTGGTCAACCTGTCGGGGCGCGGGGACAAGGACTTTCACTCGATCCCCGAGGCGTACAGGAGCTGATATCTTCGAGAGATTTTGTGCGGAGGCAGGGCCCCCTGCCTCCGCGCTTTCGCCCTGCCGTTTCCCTTTGAGAACTCCTGCCCTCCGGCGTGGAGCCTGGGGCGGTTTTTCCGCTTTCGACCCTCTTTGCCTTGCCATTTGCCCTTTGTGGGCGTCCCGAAGTCACGAACCTACGTTATAATACACAAAGTTAACGAAAATTTTCTGCGGCTGCAGGGAATCCGGTGCGAAACCGGAGCGGCCCGGCCACTGTAATCACGACGAGCCCGCAGGTCAGCCACTGCCGTGGGGCGGGAAGGCGCGGGCGAAGGATGAGTGAGAGCCAGGAGACCTGCCGGGAAAGACCTTCCCCTTCCGCGTGGAGGCGGGCGGCTTGTCGTCCTGCCGTGCCAGGGTGCGGCGGGACCCGGATTGCGTTGGGCAGCGGAGCTGCCGGACGGGACGTCTGTCCTGTCCAAAGACCTTGGGGCGGTGCAGGACCGCGCCGTCGCCAGAACGGGAGGAATCGCATATGAGCAATGCAAAAGAACCGGGGGCGGGGGGCCAGACAGCTGCCGCGCACCTTCCCGACGTCGCCTTCGACGAGTTCACCCCTCTGAGCTACGAGGCGTGGAAGGAGGCGGCCGTGGCGGCCCTGAAGGGCGCTCCCTTCGAGAAGGCCATGTTCACCTCCACCTACGAGGGCATCACGCTCGATCCGCTCTATACGGCGTCGGACACGCGGGACCTTCGGGCGCCCCGGACCTTCCCGGGGTCCTATCCCCTGCGCGGGGCCTCCGCGGCGGGGAACCTCCGCCGTCCGTGGGAGATCGCCCAGTTCTGCGACGAGACCCTGCCCGGCGATGCCCACAAGGGGATCGTGCACGAGCTCGACCGCGGGGCCTCCACCGTGGCCTTTGTCCTGGACGGCCGCACGCGGGAGGGGCTGGATGCCGACGCGGACGGTACCGAGGACGGCGGCGTCTCCGTCTCGTCGCTCGACGACCTGGACGCGCTCCTGGGCGACCTGCCGGCGTGCCATCCCCTGTACATCCATGCCGGGGCGTCCGCCCTGCCCCTCCTCGCCCTGCTCGACGCCCTTGCGGCGAAGAGGAATTTTCCCCTCGAGACGATTGCGGGCTGCGTCGGCGCCGATCCCCTGGGAGCCCTGCTGGAGCGGGGAAGCCTGCCGGCGGGGCTCGACGCGCTGTTCGACGAGATGGCGCAGACGTTCGCCTGGGCTCGCGAACGGGAAACGCCGCTCCGTACCGTCCTGATCCGGGGCTCGGTCTTCCACAACGGGGGGGCCAGCGCCGTCCAGGAGGTTGCCTGTGCGATGACCTCGGCCATCGAGACGTTGCGCGCCCTCCGGGAGCGGGGGGTGGACGTCGCGGAGTTCTCCCGCCGCCTGCGCTTCGAGTTCTCGCTCTCGTCCAACTTCTTCATGGAGATAGCCAAGCTCCGGGCGGCCCGCTGCGTGTGGGCGCAGGTAGCCTCGAGCTTCGGAGGGGACGCGGAGGCACAGAGGGCGCAGATCTTCGGCCGCACCTCCCTCTTCACCAAGACGGTGTACGACCCCTATGTGAACATGCTCCGCAACACCACGGAGGCCTTCTCCGGCGTGGTGGGCGGCGTCGACGGCCTGACCGTCGGGTGCTTCGACGAGGCGCTGCGGCCCGGCTCGGAGTTCTCGCGCCGCGTCGCGCGCAACGCACAGGTGCTGCTGCAGAAGGAGTTCAACCTGCTCCAGCCCGAGGACCCCGCGGGCGGCTCCTGGTACGTGGAGAAGCTGACCGACGAGCTGGCCCGGAAGATTTGGGAGGAGCTCCAGAGGATAGAGGCGGCGGGCGGATTTTTGAAGAGCGTCCGCGAGGGCGCCATCCAACGGGACATCCAGGCCGTGCTGCAGCAGCGCTTCAAGAGGCTTGCGCAGCGTGCCGACCGTGCCGTCGGCACCAACATGTACCCCAATCCGTCGGAGCCCCTGCCGGAGTTCGCGGAGCCGGACCGGAAGGCCCTGAACGCCGACCGGGCCGACGCGCTGCGTGCCCTTCGCGCATCCCGCGACGAATCGACCGTGAAGCGGGCGCTTGACACCCTGGCCTCCACACGCCCTGGCACGGTCGCTGCCGCGTCCAGAGCCGCTTCCGCCGGGGCGACGCTCGGCGAGCTGCGGGCCGCGCTGGGCCGGAAGGGGGACGGAGCCTTTTCCGTGGAGCCCATCCTGCCGCACCGCTGGACGGAGCAGTACGAGGCCATGCGCCGCCGCACGGAGGCCTTCGAGGCGGAGAAGGGGGACAACTTCAAGGTGTTCCTGGCGAACATGGGGCCGATCCCGCAGCACAAGGCACGCGCCGACTTCATCGCGAGCTTTATGGAGGTGGCCGCCTTCGAAATCCTGAGGAACGACGGCTTTGCCGAGATTGGGGAGTGCGCGGCCGCCGCCGCCGCCAGCGGGGCGGACATCGCGGTGATCTGCTCCACGGACGCGGCCTACCCGGAGCTGGTCCCGCTCCTGGCCCGCGCCATCAAGGAGAGGCACCCGGGGATGGGCGTCTATCTGGCCGGGGCCCCGGCTGCCGAGTTCAAGGACACCTACGTCGAGGCGGGCGTGGACGGCTTCATCAACATTCGCTCCAACTGCCTGGAGACGCTGACTGGATTTCAGAGAGCGAAGGGGATGCTTCTGTCATGAGCTGCATGAGCGGGAGATTTTTTGAGATGCCCATTTTGGGCGGAGGTTCCGGATGGGATCGCCGGGAGGGGAGGTATTTTTGATGAGCTCGATGAGCCGGTACGCGGACCCCGATTTCACGAAGATAGACCTTCAGGTCCCGGAGGCGGGTTCGGCGTTCGACGCCGGGGAGTGGAGCCGCCGCTTCGGGGAGGAGACCGGTAGGACGCCGGAGGAGGCGTTCTTCCACACGATGGAGCAAATCGACGTGGCGCCGCTCTACGCGGAGTCGGACGGCCGCAGGTTCCCGCACCTGGCCTACGACATGCCGGGGCTGCCGCCCTTTCTGCGCGGTCCCTATCCCACCATGTACGTCACGCGCCCCTGGACGGTGCGTCAGTATGCGGGGTTCTCGACCGCCGAGGAGAGCAACGCCTTCTATCGGCGCAACCTCGCCGCGGGGCAGAAGGGGCTCTCCATCGCCTTCGACCTCGCCACGCACCGCGGCTACGACTCCGACCACCCGCGGGTCGTCGGCGACGTGGGCAAGGCCGGCGTGGCCGTGGACTCCATCCTGGACATGGAAATTCTGTTCTCCGGCATTCCGCTGGACCAGATGTCCGTCTCCATGACGATGAACGGCGCCGTGCTGCCCGTCCTGGCCTTCTACATCCTCGCCGCGGAGGAGCAGGGCGTGGACAAGTCCGTCCTGAGCGGGACCATCCAGAACGACATCCTGAAGGAGTTCATGGTCCGCAACACCTACATCTATCCGCCCAAGGCCTCGATGCGCATCATCGGGGACATCTTCGCCTACACCTCGAAATACATGCCCAAGTTCAACAGCATCAGCATCTCCGGCTACCACATCCAGGAGGCGGGCGCCACGGCCGACATCGAGCTGGGCTACACGCTGGCGGACGGCCTGGAGTACCTGCGTACCGGCATCCAGGCGGGGCTCTCCATCGACGCCTTCGCGCCGCGCCTGTCGTTCTTCTGGGGCATCGGCAAGAACTATTTCATGGAGGTCGCCAAGATGCGCGCGGCTCGGATGCTCTGGGCCAAGATCGTCAGGACCTTCGGTCCCAAGAATCCCAAGTCCATGGCGCTGCGCACCCACAGTCAGACCTCCGGCTGGAGCCTGACGGAGCAGGATCCGTTCAACAACGTGGAGCGCACCTGCATCGAGGCGCTGGCGGCGGCGCTGGGGCACACGCAGTCCCTGCACACCAACGCGCTGGACGAGGCCATCGCCCTGCCGACGGACTTCTCCGCGCGCATCGCGCGCAACACGCAGCTCTACATCCAGGACGAGACGAAGGTCTGCAAGGTCATCGACCCGTGGGGCGGCTCCTGGTACGTGGAGTCCCTGACGGACCGGCTGATCCGCCGCAGCTGGGGCCACATCCAGGAGATCGAGTCCCTGGGCGGCATGGCCGCGGCCATCGACACGGGGCTGCCCAAGATGCGCATCGAGGAGGCGGCCGCACGCCGTCAGGCCCACATCGACTCCGGCACCGAGGAGATCGTCGGGGTCAACAGCTACCGTCTGGACAAGGAGGACCCGCTGGAGATCCTGGAGGTCGACAACACCGCGGTCCGTCAGGCCCAGATCGCGAGGCTGGAGAAGCTGCGCGCCATCCGGGACCCCGAGAGGGTCCAGGTCTGCCTGGACGCCATCACCAGGGCGACGGAGACGGGGGAGGGGAACCTGCTGGAGCTGGCCGTCGACGCGGCGCGGGCACGGGCGTCCCTGGGGGAGATATCGGACGCGGTGGAGAAGGTCTGCGGGCGCCACAAGGCCATCATCCGCTCCATCTCCGGCATCTACAGCAGCGAGTTCGCGGACGAGGAGATCATCGCCGAGGTCCGCGCGATGACGGACGAGTTCGCGGAGAAGGAGGGCCGCCGGCCCCGCATCATGATCGCCAAGATGGGGCAGGACGGGCACGACCGGGGCGCGAAGGTCATCTCCACGGCGTTCGCCGACATGGGGTACGACGTGGACATCGGCCCGCTCTTCCAGACACCCGCCGAGGCGGCGCAGGACGCCGTGGACAACGACGTGCACATCGTGGGCATGAGCTCGCTCGCCGCGGGGCACAAGACGCTGCTGCCCCAGCTGGTGGAGGAGCTGCGCAAGCGGGGACGTGAGGACATCATCGTCGTCATCGGCGGCGTCATCCCGGCGCAGGACTACGAGTTCCTGCGCGAGCACGGGGCGGCCGCCATCTTCGGGCCCGGCACGGTCATCCCCGTGTCGGCCAAGAGGGTGATGGAGGAGCTGAACCGCCGTGTCTTCGGGGAATTCCATTGATCAATCACCCGTATACATCGTTGTTTTTGCTTGCCTTGCTCGACGTACTATTGTGTACGCCTTCGCTTCGGCTCGCAAAAGCCGCCTTGTCTACGAATGATTGCTCAATGGAATAGGGGGGCATATTCTTGAATTCAAACGTCAATGACACTTCTGCGAGCAATGAGAAGGCTCGCTTTTCGGGTAGGCCCGAGTGGGTTCCGGAAGGGGCGGGCGGCGAGTTCGCCACGCGCGTCATGGGAGGGGTCGACGACGCCCATGACGGCATGTCCTATGCGGCCCCGTCGCGTCCCGTGCCGCGCCGACGCCAGCTCTCGCTCCAGGACTATGTCGAGGGCGTGCTGGTGGGCGACCGCACGGTGCTCTCCCGCGCCATAACGCTGGTGGAGAGCAATGCCGCAGCTCACTTCGATCTGGCCCAGCAGGTCATCGCCGGGGTCCTGCCCAGAACGGGCCGTGCCGTGCGGGTCGGGATAACCGGGGTGCCGGGCGCGGGCAAGAGTACCTTCATCGAGGCGCTCGGGGTGGACCTCTGCCGGGAGGGGCACAGGGTCGCGGTCCTGGCGGTGGACCCCAGCAGCAGCGTCACCAAGGGCAGCATCCTGGGCGACAAGACCCGGATGGAGAACCTGTCGCGCGAGCCGAACGCCTTCATCCGCCCCTCGCCCTCCGGCGGAACCCTGGGCGGGCTGACGCGCAAGAGTCGCGAGACCCTGCTGCTCTGCGAGGCGGCGGGGTACGACGTCATCCTGGTCGAGACGGTCGGGGTGGGGCAGAGCGAGGTCACGGTACGGGACATGGTGGATTTCTTCATGCTGCTGGTCATCACCGGGGCCGGCGACGAGCTCCAGGGGATGAAGAAGGGCGTGATGGAGCTGGCCGACGCCATCGTGGTGAACAAGGCCGACGGGAACAACGCCATGAAGGCGGAGGCCACCCGGGTGGAGTACGACCGCATCCTGCACTACCTCCGGCCCGCGACGGAGGGATGGGTCACGCACGCCCATACCTGTTCCGCCCTGAGCCACGCGGGGATCTCCGAGCTCTGGGGCGTCGTCGGGCGCTTCATGGAGGAGGTCGGGGCCTCCGGCGTGTTTGCCGAACGCCGCCGTCGTCAGGTCCTCTCCTGGGTCCACAGCATGGTGGAGGACCATCTGCTGCGCGACTTCTACGAGTGCGCCGCCGTGAAGGAACATCGGGCGGAGATCGAGGAGCGCGTCGTCCGCGGCGAGCTGGCTGCCACCCAGGCGACGCTGGAGCTCCTGAGGTGGTACGGACGGAGGACGTGACGGATTCCATCCCTATATATCGGACCTGTGCTCCGTGCCGTTGGAGGGGAACACCATGGAGTTTGATATCGGGAAGTTCGAGGAGTACCGGGAGGACAACCGCCTCGAGGTCAAGGAGGCGAAGGGCGGCCTGCCCAAGAGCCTCTGGGAGACCTACTCCTCCATGGCAAACGGCTATGGGGGCCTTATCCTGCTTGGAGTGAGCGAGAAGAAGGATGGCAGCTTCGAGACGACCGGGCTTGGTGCGAAGGATGTGGAGAAGCTGCGGAGGGACCTGTGGAGCGTCCTTAACGACGGCAAAAAGGTGAGCGCCAACCTCCTGGTCGAGGAGGATGTGAAGGACTGCAAGGTGGGGGAGGACCTTGTCCTCTCCATCCGTGTTCCGAGGGCGAAGCGCGAGGTCAGGCCCGTTTATATCAACGACGACCTCTTTGACGGCACGTTCCGCCGAAACGGCGAGGGGGATTACCACTGCTCACGAAGCGAGGTCAAGGCCATGCTTCGCGACCAGACGGAGGAGACCTCCGACATGAAGGCCCTCGAAAATGTCGAGATCGGCGACCTGAACCTGGACACGGTCCACGCCTACCGAAACCGGCACAGTGCCTACCGCACCGGGCATGTCTGGGAAAGCCTAGGCGATGAGGAATACCTGGAGCGGATCGGTGCGGCAAAGAGGGCAAAGGCGGATAAAAGGCTGCACCCCACGGCGGCAGGACTTTTGATGTTCGGCGAGGAGTTCCGCATCCTTAACGAATATCCGGAGTACTTCCTGGACTACCGTGAGACGCTGGACCCCGCCATTCGGTGGACGGACCGTCTGCAGTCGAGCTCCGGGGACTGGACTGGGAACCTGTTTGACTTCTTTTTCCTGGTGTACTCGAAACTTGTGAAGGACTTGAAGAGACCCTTCAAGCTGGAGGGCGTGACGCGCGTCGACGATACCCCCGTTCACAAGGCCCTCCGTGAGGCCCTGGCCAACTGTCTGGTGAACACGGACTTTTTCGTGGCGCGAGGCGTCGTCGTCAAGAAGGGCAACGACGCCATCGTCATGGAGAATCCCGGCTGCATCCGCACGGGCAGGGAGCAGATGCTGAAGGGTGGCATCTCCGACCCTCGGAACAAGGCGCTGATGAAGATGTTCAACATGATTGGCATCGGGGAGCGCGCCGGGAGCGGCGTTCCGGATATCTATGCGGTGTGGGAGTCCCAGGGCTGGAAGGAGCCCGTCGTCGAGGAGCGGTACGGCCCGGACCGCACGATCTTGACGCTTGCTTTTACCCCAAAACAAGCGGAAAAAACAAGCGGAAAAAACAAGCGGAAAAAACAAGCGGAAGAAACGGAGGCGAATGGCGGCAGGGGTAAGTCCGCGAAGACCCTGGAGAACAGGGTGAAGATCACTGCCTTCCTTGCCTCCGAGGAAAGTGCCGGGACCGGGGAAATTGCGCGGCATATCGGTCTCAGCCCGGCAAGGGTGAGGGTTCTTCTTTCAGAACTTATGGATGAGGGCATGGTCCAGGCAACGGGAAATGGGCGATCGCGCCGGTATTGCGTTAAGCAGGCGACCGGCTCTGATGAAGCCTCTAAGCGACCCGCATGACTGGTGGGGCAACTAAGTGATCGACGCAACTCGCGTTGCTCGTTGGTCGCCTACTTATCGCTAGTGCTCGTTAGCGGTCTGCTTATCTGCGGCCGTAGGCCGCAGATGCCGTGTCGATCGCTTATGTCGATGCGCGGCACAATTGCCGCGCATCGACGCCAGCAGGCGACCGGCTCTGATGAAGCCTCTGATGAAGCCCCCTGGTGAAGAATCTAAACGACCAACTCGGCTCGCTACGCTTGCCGGTTGTCTGCTTATAAGCTCGAAAACGCAAATCAGAGATTTGCTTTCTCGCTTATAAGCGACCCGCATAACTGGCGGGGCGACTGAGTGCCGGGCACTGGAGTGAGTGGCGGAGCGCGCCGAAAAGACGCCCGCATCTCAAAAGAGCGGCCCCCTCGAGGGCCGCTCTCGCGTATGCTGCGTGTTTGTGGCGTGTTTTGCCGCAGTCCTACTTCATGGGCTCCAGGCGTCCATAGTTGCCGTCCTTGCGCTTGTAGACGACGTTGATGTCGCCCGTATCGGCGTTCTGGAACATGAAGAAGGTGTGTCCCACGAGGTCCATCTGCATTACGGCCTCCCTGGGGTCCATGGGATGCACGGGGATCTTCTTCACCTTCTCGATGACGGGGTCCTGGAGCTCGGCGCCCTCGAGGGGGGCGTCCACCGTTTCGTCCAGGCTGAAGGAGAACTCGGCGTCCCCCTGGTACTGCCCCTTGTTCTTGAGGTAGTCGTTGTGGCGCTTGATTCGGCGCTCCAGGTTCTTCAGCGCCTGGTCGAAAGCCCTGCGGGGATCGTTGGCGTTCTCCTCCGCCCGCAGGATGACGCCGTTGGCGTTGGCCGTCGTCTCCACGTTGAAGTTGCCCTTGTGAAGGCTGACGACCACCTGGCTGTTCAGGATCTTCCTGAAGAACTTCTCCAGCTTGGAGACCTTGCCCTCCATGTAACTTCGCAGTTTGTCGTCGATCTCCGTCCCTCGCTGCACAAAACGTACTTCCATCGACCTTCGCCTCCGTTTCTCAGATAGCGGATAAAAGAGATGTTGAGAGCGGACCCGGAAGCCTACCCATGGTTGGACGCCTGCCCGTGGCCGGGCCTTCCCCCTTCCGTGGGGGCGGCTTCCGCTTCGATTTTAGCACATTTATCCCTTACCGTATCGGGATGTGGGGCGATTCGGTTTTTGTCCCGGTCCCTTGCCAGAGGCGTGGCGCAGGAGCTCCCAGAGGAGGAGCTCGAAGTCCAGCCAGCCCCCGGCGGCGGAGGTCTTTTCCCTCCAGGAGAGGCCGGCGGCCCCCAGCATGAAGCGCTTGAGCGCCTCCGCGCCGAAGTTTCCGAGGGCGAGTCGGGACATCCTCACGGCATGGTCCCGGGGACCGCCAGAGGCCCGGAGGGCCGCTGTTTCGTCCTCCGGGAAACAGGCCAGATAGAGCGCGGGACGCAGTCGGTTGCCCAGCGCGGCCAAAAGACGCAGCGGGGAGGGATCAGACTGGAGGTGCCGCAGGCTCCGCACCACCTCGCCGTGGCGGGCCTGACAGAGGCCGTCGAGAAATTGAAGCAGCGCCTTGGCCCCCTCGTCGAAGGAGAGCGCCCTCACGTCGTCGACCCCGATCTCCCTGCCGGAGGCGTAGAAGGACAGCTTGTCGAGCTCCGCGCGCAGCTCCTCCTGCGACTCCAGCGACTCGCCCAATAGAGCCGCAGCCGTGGGGCTCAGCCGGCAGCCGCGCTCCCGGGCCAGGCCGAGAAGCCAGTCCTTTCGCTTCCAGGGCGGCACGGACGCCTCCGCCTTGAGGAACAAAATCCTCTTGAGCGCCAGGGTCTCCTTGGAGAATACCTTTTTGGTGTCTCCGGAAAAAGTCGCGACGACGACGCTCTCCGCCTCGTTGTCCTCCAGGCCGCCCTCCAGAATGGAGGCCAGCTCGTCGGGAAAGGGACCCAGCGCCTCCGCGCCCTCGGCCACCGTGACCGTCCGGGCGTCGAACAGCCCGCGCGCGCCCGCGGAGGCGAAGAGCTCCTTCCAGTCCCGGAACGCCGTGCCGGCCTCGAGCTTTCCCGCCAGGGCGAAGCCTTTTTTCGAGAGCGCCTCCAGCTGTTCTGCGAGCTGACGGCGCTGGCCCTCGTGCCCCTCGATTACGATGAGGCGGGACATGGGAAAAGGCGGGACATGGAGCGTCGATGATGGAGCGCCGATGTCGGGCGCCTCAGCCCTTGACGACGATGTTGACCAGCTTGTCCGGGACGACGATCGTCTTGACGACGGGCCGTCCGTCCAGGCGTTCCCCGACGGTGGGGTCGGCCATCACCCGGGCCTCGAGGTCCGCGCTGTCCAGCCCGGCTGGCAGCTCCAGCTTGGCGCGGACCTTGCCGTTGATCTGCACGACGACGGTCACGGCATCCTGAGCCAGGGCGTCCGCCTCGGGGACCGGCCAGGGGGAGACGCTGATGGGGTCCGCGTTGCCCAGCATCTCCCAGAGTTCCTCGGCGATGTGGGGGGAGAACGGGGACAGGCAGTTCAACAGGACGCTCACGGCCTCGCGCCGCAGGGCGTCCGCCTCCGCTCCCTCCGCGGCGAAGGCGTAGAGGGCGTTGGTCAGCTCCATCAGGCGTGCGATGGCCGTGTTGAACTGCTTCTCCTTGTCGATGTCGCGGGTCACGGCCTCGACGGTCGTGTGGATCCTGCGCTTGAAGTCCCGCAGGACGGGGTCCTGGAGCCGATTCATCGGAATGGGATTGCCCGCGGTCCTCAGAACTTCGAGGTGCTCCTCGACGTAGCGCCACACACGTCCCAGGAAGCGGTGCGCTCCCTCCACGCCCCTCTCCGACCAGTCCAGGTCGTTCTGGGGCGGCGCGGCGAAGAGGATGAAGAGCCGGACCGTGTCCGCGCCGTACTTCCCGACGATCTCCGTAGGGTCCACGACGTTGCCCAGGGACTTTGACATCTTGGCCCCGTCCTTGATCACCATACCTTGGGTCAGCAGGTTGATGAAGGGCTCCCGAACCTTCATCAGCCCGATGTCCGCCAGGAACTTCGTGAAGAACCGGGCGTAGATCAGGTGCAGGCAGGCGTGCTCGATGCCGCCGATGTACTGGTCCACGGCCATCCAGTAGTCCACGTCCTCCCTCTCGAATGGGGCCTTCGTGTCGTCGGGCGAGCAGTAGCGGTTGAAGTACCAGGACGAGCAGAAGAACGTGTCCATCGTGTCCGCCTCCCGGGTTGCGGGAGCGCCGCACTGCGGACAGGTCGTGGCCAGCCACTCGGGCATGTCCAGCAACGGGGAGCGCCCCACGTCCTTCACCTCGACGTCCTCCGGCAGCAGCACGGGAAGCTGGTCCTCCGGTACGGGCACGACGCCGCAGTGCGGGCAGTGCACGAACGGGATGGGCGTGCCCCAGTAGCGCTGGCGCGAGATCAGCCAGTCTCGCAGGCGGAAGTTCACCTCGCGCTTGCAGAGCCCCTCGCGCTCGCCCCAGGCGATCATCGTGGGGATGGCCTGGGCCGTCGGCAGGCCGTCGAACTGGCCGGAGTTGCAGGCGATGCCGTCGTCCTCGAAGGCAGCCGTCATCGTCGCGCCGTCCAGGTGTCCTCCCTCCGGCTGAATGACGGGGATGACCTCGATGCCGTACTTGCGGCAGAAATCGAAGTCGCGCTGGTCGTGCGCGGGGACGCCCATGATGGCCCCGGCCCCGTAGTCCATCAGGATGTAGTTGGCGATCCAGATGGGGATGGGCTTGCCCGTGACGGGGTGCCGGCCGCAGAAGGGGGTTTTGCAGCCCAGCTTCTCCGCGCCGGCATCGGAGCGCTCGATCGCGCTCTGAGTCTCCACCTGGGCCACGAAATCGCTCAGCTTCCGGGCCTCGTTCTCCGGCAGGCGCTCGATCATCCTCCTCACCAGCTCGTGCTCGGGCGCCAGGGCGATGAAGGTGACGCCGAACACCGTGTCGAACCGCGTGGTAAACGCCTCGATGGCGTAATCCAGCTCGGGGACGCGGAAGGTGAGCTGCGCGCCCTCAGATCGGCCGATCCAGTTGCGCTGCATGGTGCGCACGCGCTCCGGCCAGCCCCCGAGCTGCGTCTCGATGTCGTCCACCAGCTCCTGGGCGTAGTCGGTGATCTTGATGAACCACTGCCGGAGGTTTTTCCTGGCGACGGAGGAATGACAGCGCCAGCAGTGCCCGCCCTCCACCTGCTCGTTGGCCAGGACGGTGCCGCAGGTCTCGCACCAGTTGACGGGCGCCTCCTTGCGGTAGACCAAGCCCTTTTTGTACATCTGCAGGAAGATCCACTGGTTCCATCGGTAGTAGTTCGGGTTGCAGGTCTCGACGCGGCGCCTCCAGTCGTAGCTGTAGCCCATGCTCCTGAGCTGGCCGGTCATGTGCTCGATGTTGTTCCAGGTCCAGTCGTGCGGCTTGGTCTTATACTTGATGGCGGCGTTCTCCGCGGGCATCCCGAATGCGTCGAAGCCCATGGGGTAGAGGACGTTCATCCCCTTCTTGCGGAGGAAGCGCGCGAGCATGTCCCCCATGGAATAGTTGCGGACGTGCCCCATGTGCAGGGCCCCGCTGGGGTAGGGGAACATCTCCAGGCAGTAGAACTTGGGCCGCGAGGGGTCCGTCTCCGCCTCGAAACACCGCTTCTCCTGCCATACCCTCTGCCATTTGGCCTCGATCGCCTGGAAATCATACGCCATCGTCCTGTCCTCCTCGGTAGTTCGCCTGCACCTGTCAGGAAATATAAAGGAAATTATAGCGTTTCCGGCGTGAAACGGCAAAATTTTTTGGCAAAGATTTGAGGCAGGAGGGAGGACAGCGGTATGGAGAGTCCTCCATGCTGCATCATCTTACTGCATCACTTTATTGAGCAACTCCTGATAACTGTCCACATGGTCATAGGTCACAAGGCCATTTGACAGCTTTGCAAACAGCTTTTTGGCGCAGTCGATCTTGGCTTTTTCGATGGGGCGCAGGTTCAGGCTTTCCATGGTTCCCTTGGTCTCGGCAACAAAGTAGATGTGCTTGACCTTGCCCTCATGAAACACGATTGCCCAGTCGGGGGAGTAGTGACCGACTGGCGTGGGAATATAAAATCCCTTTGGCAGCTTCGCGTAGATGAACACTTCATCCGCACCGTCAAGGCTTTCCGCAAACCGACGCTCAACGCTTTTTTCAGCCGTCCCGTCGGTAAAGACATAATCCTGAATGGCTTTTTTCGCCAGGTACGCCTTATCCATCGTCAGGTTATGCTTTTCAGCGGTGAAGATGCTGCTGTCATAATGGCCTTCAATGGTATTGTAAGTGATGTGCTCCACGATCATCGTGGCCTTCTGTTCTTTGATCAGCCGTATCACTTTTGTGATAAATTCCTCCGGATTGTCTCGGTACATCACAAAAGTTTCTGGACGGATTCCCTGGAGAATCGCCGCCACCGTGCGTCTGGTCAGCACCGTCCCCTCGGTGACTTTGCCGAGCAGATCATAGGCGACCTGGCTGGTATGGGCCTGTTTCAGCGCAGCGGTTTTGCTCTTCGCATCATGGAAGCTGGAGCGCTCATGAACCATATCGGCGCTCAAAACCTCCTGCTGTTTTGCGGATGTCACGGTATATTGCAGCCGGCTGACGTACAGCTCGCTGTCAATGTGCGCAATGGCCTTCTTAATCAGCTCATCCGAGTCGAAGTCGACCGTGTAGGCATACTTGTGGTTGATAGCTGCCCACAGTTTCTGGAATTCGGCCTTCTCAAAGCGGTCGTTCAACGGATTTTCCAGCACCTTAGGCTTATTGCCATCCTCAAACATGGCTTTCAGCAGACTGTCGTCATAGACCGCCTGCACCAACGCATGAACGCCCTCTTCGATAGGCTTCAATGCCTCCGGCAGCGGAGCCAGGTTCCCAGCCTGCACGTCCTCGCGGTATTCCCTGGTGACGTTATCGTCCTCATCCACGTAGTTGTTGCGGACCAGGTATTGATAGATAGCCCGCGCCTGGCGGTCGTCCACCTTGATGGTCCGGCCGTCCCGTTTGATGCTCCTGCCGGAGAAATACTCGATTGTGGCTTTGCGCGGACGGTCATACAGCACCGCTTCGGTCTGCTTCTGCAGACCGTCTACAAAGGCTCCATAGCTCTCGCTGGCGATAACGGTCAGCACGTTTACATCCTGTACCTTATCGCCCAAAGCCTCGGCATCCATGCGATTTCCGCTCTGATTGACGCACAGGCGCAGGCCGCGGCCAACTTCCTGACGCTTCTGCGTCGTGCTGTCGCTGTGCTTCAAAGTGCAGATTTGAAACACATTCGGGTTGTCCCAGCCTTCGCGCAGTGCGGAGTGGGAGAAGATAAAGCGCGTCGGCTCCTCAAAGGACAGCAGCCGTTCCTTGTTCCTCAAAATCAAATCATAGGCGGAAATATCATCCGACAGATCCGTGCCGTGCTTGACGGAGCTGTTTGCCATGCGCCCCTTTTTATCGATGCTGAAGTAGCCCTTATGTACCTCATGGGCATCGACCGAATCCAGGTAGGCGGTATATGTCGGGTCGAGCACTGTCCTGTACTCATTCATCACAGAGATATATTCCTGCTCGAAAATTTTGCCATACTCGCCCAGCAGCTCATTGCCGTCCTCGTCGTACCGGCGGTACTTTGCAACCTCGTCGATAAAGAACAGGGACAGGGTTTTGATGCCCATACTGAACAGTTCCCGTTCCTTCTCAAAGTGAGAGAGGATCGTTTCCCGAATCTGCACCCGGCGCATGTCGTCCTCCGATACATCGCCGACCACATCGCCCTTGCGCAGCTCGTCACCGTTGGTGAAGGTCACAACGCCGGTAAACGGGTCAATCTCTGAAACGACAAAGCCCTTATATTGCTCCATCTCTCCGGAAAGATAGTAGAGATTATCTCCCACATTCAGCTTTTTGAACTCGCGCCTGGCGCCGCTCTTATGCGCCACCTCCAGTTCCAACCGGGCCTGGGGCGGGTTCTTGGGTGACACAAGGATGCTTTCCAGATAAAGGTACTTATCCGTGCCGCGCAGGTTCTTGACCTCAAAGCCCTTAACCTCAATCTTCTTAACCAGGCGCTTGTTGTACGCATCCAGCGCATCCAGCACATAGATCAAGTTGTGCTGCCTGGCATGGGTTGCAGAGTAGAAGAGCGTAAAAAGAGGGTTGAACTTCTCCAGCGCCTTCTGTGTGGCGGAGTCCTCCTTGCCCATCTTCTGCGGCTCATCCAGGATCAATATCGGCCTGTTGGCAGCGATGACGTCGATCGGCCTGCGGGAGCCGAACTCGTCCCGCTTGGTATAGATAACGCGTGCGGCGGCGTCGCCCTTGCGGCCTTCCACGTTCTTGTCCTCGTTCAAGGACGCCGCAAACGCCTGAGTGTTGATGATCATGACGTTGATACCCGAATTACTGGAGAAGGAATCCAGCTGATTCAGGTTGCTGCTGTTATAGATGAAGAAGCGCGCCTTCTTGCCGTAGTGCTCCATGAAGTGGTCCGCCGTGATTTCAAAGGACTTCTTCACGCCCTCACGGATGGCGATGCTCGGAACCACAACGATGAACTTGCTCCAGCCATAGCGCTTGTTCAACTCGAACAGGGTCTTGATGTAGACGTAGGTCTTGCCCGTGCCGGTCTCCATCTCGATATCCAGCGAGCACCGTCCCATCGGAGCGACGAGCTGGGAGGATTGATGAATGTTGCTCTCGTTCTGGAGCGCCTGGATATTGCGCAGAATCTGCTCGTCCGTCAGCTGAAGCGCCTCGTTCTTAAAGCCAGAGTCATCGATCCAGCCCTGTAATTCTAGCTGGACGCTCTCCTCTTCTGACGGAATTTCTGACGAAAACAAGCTCAATTGTTCGCTACGTCCTGGCGAGGTTCCCCTGTCTCGCATATAGGACACGCCTGCACTATAGGGCTGGCCTTGAAAAATTCGTGCGACAGCCTCCACGGCATCGGTCTGATACTGCTGGATTTTGAAGCTAAACTTCATCTTTGCGGCTCACCTCCTGTTCCAGCATGACAAAACGGTCAAAATCGCTCTCATAAAGGCGATCCTGTATCATCCGATACTTTTCATATTCTGTCTCCGCATGGAGCTTGGCTTGCTCTGCTCTGATCTTACCCGGCCCGGTCAGCAGCTCGTTTCCGTTGAATGTCAGGAACCCATCAAGGCGTTTCGCCCAGTCCTCCATGCTCATGGGGATCTTGCGCTCTGCCTGTAGCTCTGCATAGTCCAAATAGAGCGAAACGATTCTTTCCAGATAGCGCATCTCCTGGTCATTCAGGTAGTTCTTGGCAATCGTCACATCCGCTTTCAGGATTTTGCCATCCGGTGCATTCTCCCATGTGGTCAGCCCCATGTGCTCCTTTGCAGCGTCTGCACGCTCCACAATCAGCTCCGCAGCCGTGTGGCGATGGGCGGCAAAGTGCATCTTATTCTGCACCGTCTGAAAGAACAGGCGGGTCGTCTTTGCGCTTTTATCGTAATCGAAAGCCGTTGCGTACAAGTCCGTGACCTTCTGATAGAATTTTCGCTCGGAGAGGCGTATCTCGCGAATCTGCTGCAGCTGCCGTTCAAAGTATTCATCCGTGAACATATGGCCTTTTTTCAGGCGGTCCACATCCATCGTCCAGCCCTGAATGGTGTGGTCTTTTACGATTTGCCCCGCCCATTTGCGAAACTGCACGGCACGCTGATTATTCACCTTGAAGCCTACGGCGATAGTCATCTGCAAGCTGTAATGATCCTGTTTACGGCTGACCTGCCGCTCACCCTCGGTTTGAACTGTCAAGTATTTCTTGACAGTTGCTTCGGGGGTGAGTTCACCATCCGCATAAATGCGCTTAATATGCTGCGAAATAGTCTGTTTCGATACATCATACAGCGTCGCCATCATCCTCTGCGTCAGCCAGATGTTCTCATCCTCATAGCGCATTTCAAAGCTGGCGTCGCTCTCTCCGGTGGAGGCAACAAACGTCAAATACTCCGCTGCGGAGCTGCGAATGGCCAATTCCTTTTTCTTGTTCGCTTTCTTATTCTCAGCCATATCACAGCACCTTCCTGACCGTATCCGGGCTGTAGGACTTGAAAATCTCATCAAAGTTCGTGGCTACGCTGTCGTTTGCCATGCTGCTGTCACGGAAAACGGCATAATAAGGCTTCATCTGCGCAATGGCCCTGACCGTCTCGTCCGTCACGTCGTGGTCAAAGCAGGCCAGCAGGAAACCGTCCGCCACGTTGAACACCTTTTTGCCTGCAATTTCTTTTACCTCGATGGAGCTGGAAAGCAGCACGCCCAGGTCCAGCATGACCTGGAACAGCAGGTCTTCCGGCGTGCGGTCGGGCTTGACGTTATCAATCAGGGAGAACAGTGTCTCCTGTTTCATGTCCTCCGGCGCATAGTACACGTTCTCCATGTTGCTATCGCTCAGTCTCAGGCAGCGGAAGCCAATGTCGAGGTGGAAGTTATCAGTTTTCAGTTGAGAGTTTTCAGTTACCAACTGACAACTGTCAACTGATAACTGACAACTTTTAACTATTTTCTCCCCAGCCCGGCGGATGCGCTCCTTGCCGATCTCGCAGATGTTTTTGTAACCGGCCTTGTAAGCTATCCCTGTCTCTTCCGTTGTTTCAGGAACTTGAGCAACAATGAACTTGCAATTTTTAC
>ERZ772957.1191-NODE-1191-length-17539-cov-9.901910_pt1 | contig 17539 bp, 17 predicted proteins | sample MGYA00580682_ERZ772957 | MGnify/ENA primary metagenome ERZ772957 (study PRJEB29015, sample SAMEA2737921) | human oral metagenome | biome: human oral; feature: human-associated habitat; material: dental | place: China | collected 2025 ...
AAGCCCTGCGCCTCGGCACGCGCGTCCTCATTTTGAAAGATGGCTGCATCGAGCAGTTCGCCGCGCCCGAGGAGATCGAGGAGAGTCCTGCGACGGACTTTGTGCGGCAGCTTGTGGAAAAAGTGTAGGGCGGTATAGGCAGGAAGCGCTGCCTGTGGTACGGCGGCGCTTTTGCGCCATGAGGATCTTATGACATCGCAATGAGGCGAGAAATGGTATCGGAACATCGAAATGAGGGAAAGTAAATGGCATCGAATCCTCCGATGGTTCAGCAGATCGAGCGTCTGCGGCAGGCGCTTTTTGAGGCGGAGGCGGTCGTCGTCGGTGCGGGCGCAGGGCTTTCTACGGCTGCCGGCTATCTGTACGACGGCGCACGCTTTCAAAAGCATTTTGCCGACTTTATCGAGCGCTATCACTTCCGCAATATGTACGAGGGCGGCTTCTATCCGTTCCCGACGCTTGAAGAGAAGTGGGCGTATTGGAGCCGCTATATCTGGATCAACCGCTACGAGGAGCGAGAGAATGCGCTTTATCAGCGTCTCCTTTCGTTGCTGTGCGGCAAGGACTTTTTCGTCATCACGACGAATGTCGATCATTTTTTTCAAGACAACGGCTTTCCGAAGGAACGGCTCTTTTATACGCAGGGCGACTACGGCCTTTGGCAGTGTTCCGTACCCTGTCACGATGCGACGTATGATAACTATGATACGGTGCGCCGCATGGTCGCCGAGCAGGAGGCGATGCGCGTGCCGCGAGAGCTTGTGCCGCATTGCCCTCGCTGCGGCGAGCCGATGGGGATGAATCTGCGTGCTGACAGCACCTTCGTCGAGGATGCGGGCTGGCATGAGGCGGCGAAACGGTATCAAGAATTTTTGCATGCGCATCAGAAGGGGCGCGTGCTCTATTGGGAATTCGGCGTCGGTGCGAATACGCCGGGCATCATCAAGTATCCGTTCTGGGCGCTGACGAAGGAGAATCCCGCAGCCGTCTATTGCGTGATGAATCGGGGGGAAGCCGTCGCGCCGCAGGAGATCGCCGCGCAGAGCATTCTCGTCGATGGCGATATTGACGCCTCCTTAAAGGCGCTGCAGGAGGCAATGGAAAGGAGTGCGGGGCATGGCGATTGAAGCGCAGGAAAGCGCAGAAGGCCGCAGAGAGAAGGTCGCGTTTCTCATTGAGCATCTTCTGACGGAGATGCCTGCCTATCGCGAGGAAGCCGCGCGTATTCCTCGCGATAGGCAGGCGCAGCGCGACTTCCTGCGTGCCTTGATGAACGTGCGTCCGCCGATTCCCTTGCAGGCGGAATTCTTGCGCGTGCAGGACGCTCTGCTCACCGAAGAGCGCGAGGCGCGAGGCGTCGTCGACGGCGCGGCTCTGCCGACGGTGGCGGAAGAGAGGCGCACGGCTATGGCACGCGGCGCGGCGAGCGGTGCGGGTATGGACACTGCGGATGAAAACTTCGTGCTCTGGCAGGGCGACATCACGCGCCTTGCCGTCGACGCCATCGTCAATGCGGCGAACTCCGCCCTGCTCGGCTGCTTCGTGCCGCTGCACCGCTGCATCGACAATGCGATCCACTCGACTGCGGGACTCGCCCTTCGCGCCGCCTGCGATGAAATCATGCGGGAACAAGGGCATTCGGAGCCTGCCGGGCGCGCGAAGATCACGCCGGGATTCAATCTGCCCGCTCGCCATGTGCTTCATACGGTTGGCCCGATCATCGCGCCCGTGGGAAGTCCTGTCCATGAGCCGGGCATATTCGCGGGCGTCACGCGCGAGGCGCAGCAATGTCTCGCCTCGTGCTACCGCGCGTGCCTCGACCTCGCGGCGGAGCATGGGCTGACCTCCGTCGCCTTCTGCTGTATATCGACGGGCGAGTTTCACTACCCGCCGCAGGAAGCCGCCGAGACAGCTATTGCGACCTGCCGCGCGTGGCTTCATGCGCATGATGCGCCGATGCGCATCGTGTTCAATGTGTTCAAGGACGAGGATTTGGCGATTTATTGCAGGATCTTTCAGCTTTGATTTTTGATGCTTTTTGAGAAATTCTGCGCGATGGTCAAATTGCACGCACGAACGCCTGTGGTCTGTGCAGAAATATTGGGCGTAAGACGATGAAAGCCGTTGGGACAAACGGGGAATGGAAAGGAGACTGTCTTATGTATGGTGCAATCTTAGGCGATATGATCGGTTCGCCGTATGAATTCGATCGCGGCGGCAAGACGAAGGAGTTTCCTCTGTTCAGTCAAGGTTCGCGCTTTACGGATGATACGGTGATGACGATCGCCGTGGCGGACGCCTTGTTGGAAGTGGGAGAAGAGGCGGACGAAGCGGCGGTTTGTGCGGCGGTCGTTCGCGCGATGCAGCGCTGGGGCAGGAGGTATCCGCGCGTCGGCTACGGCGGACTTTTCCGCCGCTGGTTGGTGAGTGACAAGCCTGAGCCGTACGGCAGCTTCGGCAACGGTTCGGCGATGCGTGTTGCCGCTGCGGGCTGGCTCTACGATACGCTCGCGAGAACGCGCGAGGTCGCAAGGCAGACGGCCATTGTCACGCACAACCATGCGGAGGGAATCAAGGGCGCGGAGGCGACGGCTGCAGAGAGCCAAACCGCCGCAGAGACGGTTCAGACCGAGAGCGTCAACGGCGATACGATTGCGGTCGGCGCGGCGCCGGTCGAGACGGAGACAGTCGAGAGTCTTACCGCCGAGGGAAACAGCGGCGAAGCAAGCGAGAGCAGTAGCGCGCCGAAGGAGACGCCGAAGCCGTTGAACGGCGAAATTGTGATGGCGAAGGACGATCTCTTCGTCCCGGTGCTCGCGGCCGATCCCGAGTTTCAGCTGGGACACGGCCTGAACTATATCGACATCAGCATCGAGAAACAGCGCGTGATTCTCTTTGAAAACGGCAGGAAGGTGATGGAGAGCGCCTGCGTGACCGGCCTTCCGACCCGGGAGAGAGCCACGCACTACGGTAACTTCCGTATCGCTTACAAGCAGCGGAATCGGATTCTTCGCGGATCCCAGAATCTCTACGCGGCGTTTGTGAGCTACTGGATGCCGTTTGACGGCGGCATCGGGCTGCACGATGCGAGCTGGCGCGGCAAGTTCGGCGGCAACAAGAACAACCGCGGACGCAATAACCAGCGTCAGAAGCAGCCCGCGCCCAAGGTGGAGATCGCTCATCCTACGCACATCAAGGTCGGTGAGAGCATCGCCGTCAAGGATCTCGCGAGCAAGATGAGCTACACGGCGACGGAAGTCATCAAGAAGCTCATGCTCATGGGCATCATGGCGACGATCAACCAGGAGATCGACTACGAAACGGCAGCGCTCGTCGCCATCGAATTCGGTGTCACATGCGAAGAGCTACCGCCCGAGACGGATCCCACGGAGATCCCCGAGATCGAGGACGATCCGAGCTCGCTCGTCGTCCGTCCGCCCGTCGTGACGGTCATGGGTCATGTCGACCACGGCAAGACGTCGCTGCTCGATGCGATCCGCAAGACCTCGGTTTCGACGCACGAGGCGGGCGGCATCACGCAGCACATCGGCGCCTATCAGGTCATGTGTCAGGGCAAGAAGATCGTCTTCCTCGACACGCCGGGTCACGAGGCTTTCACCGCCATGCGCGCGCGCGGAGCGCAGGTCACCGATATCGCCATCCTCGTCGTTGCTGCGGACGACGGCGTCATGCCGCAGACCGTCGAGGCGATCAATCATGCCAAGTCGGCAGGCGTGCCCATCATCGTCGCCATCAACAAGATCGACAAGCCCGGCGCGAATCCCGAGCATGTGAAGCAGGAGCTTTCCGAGCACGAGCTCATCCCTGAGGATTGGGGCGGCGATACGATCATGGTGCCGGTTTCCGCGAAGCAGAAGCAGGGCTTGAACGACCTGCTTGAAATGGTTCTCCTCGTCGCCGAGGTCAAGGAGCTCAAGGCAAACCCGAACCGCGAGGCGCGCGGCGTCATCATCGAAGCGCAACTCGACAAGGGCCGCGGTCCCGTCGCGACCGTCCTCGTACAGAACGGCACACTGCGCATCGGTGACTCCATCATCGCGGGCACGACCTTCGGCAAGGTGCGCGCCATGATCAACGATCGCGGCGAAAACGTGAAGAAGGCGGGGCCGTCCGTTCCCGTCGAGGTGCTCGGTCTCTCCGATGTGCCGGAAGCGGGCGACGTGCTTGCGGCGCTCGAAGAAAAGCTCGCGCGCTCCATTGCAGCCAAGCGCATTGAAAAGAAGCGCACGGAGCTCATCCGCAGCAAGAAGGTCTCCCTCGACGATCTCTTCCAGCAGATTCAGGACGGCAACATCAAGGATCTCAACATCGTCATCAAGGCGGACGTGCAGGGCTCCGTGGAAGCGCTGGCGAACTCGCTGCTCTCGCTCAACAAGAACGATGAGGTGCGCGTCAACATCGTCCACTCCGGCGTCGGCGCCGTCAACGAGTCCGACGTCATGCTCGCGACGGCTTCCAACGCGCTCATCATCGCCTTCAACGTGCGTCCCGATGCCAACGCCCGCCGCGTCGCCGATGCCGAGAGCATCGACATCCGCACCTACCGCGTGATCTACGATGCGCTCAACGACGTCAAGGATGCCATGTCCGGCATGTTGGCGCCGAAGTACAAGGAAGTCGTGCAGGGCAAGGTCGAGATACGTCAGGTCATGAAGTTCTCGAAGGCTCTCGTCGCAGGCTCCTACGTCCTCGAAGGAAAGATCACGAACGCTTCGAAGATCCGCATCATCCGCGACAATATCGTGGTGTTTGACGGTGAGCTCGATTCCCTGCGCCGCTTCAAGGACGATGTGAAGGAAGTCGCTGCCGGCTATGAATGCGGCATCACGATCAAGGATTACCGCGATTTCCAGGAGGGCGACATCATCGAGGCGTATACGATGGAAGAGATCGAAACCTCTATCACGGAAGCGAACAAGGAAGCTGCCAGGAAGCGCGACCAGCAGGAGCAGATGAAGAAGGACGCGCCCGAGGGCGGCAATGCTTGAAGGATGTGAGAGGAATTGGGTCAGCTTCGCATAGAAAAAGTACAGGAACTGATGAAGCAGGAAATCAGCCAGATCATCCTGCAAGAGCTGAAAGACCCGCGCATCGGCTTCGTCACCGTGACGAAGGTGGAAATGACGGGCGATCTTCGGGAAGCCAAGATCTTCGTGAGCATCATGGGAAAGGACGACGCGCTGAAAGATACGCTTGAGGGACTGCAGAGCTCTTTGGGCTTCATTCGGCGAGAAATCGGCAAGCGCATACGCCTGCGCTTTACGCCGGAGATTTCCTTCGCACTCGACAATTCCCTTGCCTACAGCTCACATATTCAGGAGCTTCTGATGAGTTTGAATGCGACCGACAAGGCAGAAGAGTGAGGCATATATGCGAATTTCATTGCAAGAGGCAGGCGCGCTGCTCAAGGCGGCGCAGAACATCGTCATCACGACGCATGTCAATCCCGACGGAGATGCCATCGGCTCCTCCCTCGGCGTCATGCACTATTTGCGCGACCTCGGCAAGAGGGTGCGCGTCGTCATCGACGATGATATTCCGAGCAATTTCGCTTTTCTCCGTGCCGGTGACATCATCGAAAAACCGCAGCATCCCGCAGACGGCGAGAAGGAGCCTGTCGATCTGCTCGTCATTCTCGACACGAGCAGCGAACGCGTGGGCAAGGTGACGGAGGCATTTTCGCCCGCCCAGATCCTCAACATCGACCACCATGTTACGAACGCGCTCGCCTGTCCGGCAGTCTACCTCGATCCCGACAGCGCCGCTACGGCAGAAATCGTCTACGAGCTTTTGAAGGCTATGGGCGCGGAAATCACGAAGGATATCGCCATGGCGGTCTATACAGGACTGGCGACGGATACGGGATTCTTCCGCTTTCCCAATACGACGCCGTTCACCATGCGCGCGGCGGCTGAACTCTTAGAGCGCGGCGCAGAGCCCGGGCTCATCTCGGAAGCTGTCGAGGCGAAACCTTTCGCGCGCGTCGTCGGCATGGCGAAGGCGATCGAAACGACAGAACTCTTCTATGACGGCAGGATTGCAGGCATCTTCCTCGACCGTGCTGCCACGGAATCGTTCGACTCTACAGAAGGGCTCATCGACGCCTTGCGCGCCATCGAAGGCACGGATATCTCCGTGCTCCTGAAATGGAAGGAAGACCGCGTCTTTCGCGTCAGCATGCGCTCGAAGCGGACGGATGTGAGCAAGGTGGCGGCGGCCTTTGCGGGTGGCGGTCACGAGAGGGCGGCAGGCTGCACGCTCAAGATGGACTTCGACGAGGCGAAGAAGACGATTCTCGATGCGCTTGCAGGCGCGATGGAACAGTGATGGCGGCGGGATTCCTCAATGTATTGAAGCCGCCGGGCATGTCCTCGCACGATGTCGTGGCACAGGTGCGCAAGATCTTCCATACGAAGCGCGTAGGCCACGCCGGAACCCTCGATCCCGGCGCTGCAGGCGTCCTGCCCGTAGCTCTCGGAAATGCCGCAAGGCTCGTCGAGTATACCGCTTCCGTCGATAAGGCTTATCGCCTGGAACTGCTGCTCGGCTTTTCCACGGATACGGGCGATGACAGCGGCAGGCTCCTGGCATGTCAGCGGGACTTCCGCCTGCCTTCAACGGAAGACCTGCAGACGGCAATGCAGAAATTCACGGGCACGATCATGCAGCGTCCACCTGTCTATTCGGCAATCAAGCTGCACGGAAAACGCGCCTACGAGCTTGCGCGCGAGAATCAGACGGTAGAAATGCCGCTTCGGCAGGTGACGATTCAGGCGCTGCATCTCATCGAAATGCGTGAGGCACATCTGCTCTTCGACCTCGAATGCTCGAAGGGCACCTATGTGCGCAGCTTTTGCCGTGACTTCGGCGAGGCTTTGGGCATTCCCGCCGCGATGGGCTTCCTCCTGCGCACGCGCGTCGGCAGCTTCTGTCTGCACGATTCGTTTTCCTTAGAGGAAATTGCCCGCCTCGGCGAAGAAGCGCTCGTTCCTGCAGAAAAGGCGATTTCTCATCTGCCGCGCTTCGACATGCCCGAGCATCGCATAGCGCCTTTCATCAACGGTCTTTCGACAGGTAGCATTGACCTCACGGTAGCAGAAGACATCCTGCGCGTCTATGGCGCGGGGCGCTTCCTCGGCATCGGTCGTTACGACGCGGCAAGGCGGGAAATGCATCCTGTCAAGGTATTTCGGGAAACAGCCGATTGAGGGCACATCACAGGGAGATTGATCCATGCAGCGTTTTTCAAAAATCACACATTTAACCGATTCTTATCGCGGAATCGTCATCGCCCTCGGCACCTTCGACGGCGTCCACATCGGCCATCAGAGCATATTGCAGCGGGCGCGCGAGCTTGCTGCCGGCATCAACGGCGTCAGCATGGCATTCACGTTCCAGGAGCATCCTCTTTCCGTCATTTTTCCTGAGCGCGCTCCCAAAAGGATTCGCTCGTTGGCCTCGAAAGAAGAAATCATCGAAAGACTCGGCGTGGACATCCTCATGAATGTTCCCTTCACGAAGAATTTTGCCGCGATTTCAGCGACGGGTTTCCTCAAGCTCCTGCAGGAAAACTTTGCGCCCGCCTATGTCGTCGTCGGCGCCAATTATACGTTCGGCTTCCAGGGAAAGGGAGATTCCGACTTCCTGCAGCAAAGAGGGGGGGAATACGGCTTCGTATCGCGCATCGGTGAATCCGTGCTGTGCGACGGCAAGATGGTGAGCAGCACATTGATCCGCAGTCTGATCGCCGAGGGCGATTTGGCGCGCGTCAACGAATATCTGAAATGGCCGCTCGATTATACCGGCGTCGTCGCTTACGGCGAGCAGCGCGGACGCAAGCTCGGCTTCCCGACGGCAAACATCGCTCTCGATGATGCCTACGCACTCCTGCCGAACGGCGTTTATGCCGTTCGCGTCCGCTTCGAGAACATGCTTTACCAGGGTGTCGCCAACATCGGCTCGAATCCTACCTTTGAGGAAGTGGAGCGGCGGCTGGAAGTCCACCTCATGCAGTTCAGCGGCAATCTTTACGGCAAGAAGATCCGTGTGGATTTCCTCGGAAAACTTCGTGACGAAACAAAATTTTCTTCTGTAGAGGCATTGGTCGAGCAGATTCAGCGCGACATCGAACAGGCACGTCATTTCTGGGATCAACCAATGCAAGTGGGGAGGCTGCATGATGTCGAAAAACAGAGTTGATATCTTAGGCATACATGTGGATTCCCTGACGATGGGTGAGGCGGTCGGAAGGATTCAGACGTTCATCGAGGAAAAATCCCCGATGCTCGTCGCCACAGCAAACGCCGAAATGCTCATGCGGGCGACGTATGACCGCGAGCTCAGAGACATCTTGAACGGGGCGGCACTCGTCGTGCCGGACGGCGCGGGCACGGTTTGGGCGGCGCACCATCTCGGGCATCTCATGCCGGAGCGCGTCGCAGGCTACGATCTCGCACAGGAGCTCATGCGCGAAGCGCCGCAGAAGGGGTATCGCATCTTCTTCTTCGGAGCCGCTCCCGGCGTTGCGGAAAAGGCAAAGGAAAAGGCGGAGAAGCTCTATCCGGGCATAGAGATCGTCGGCATACGCAACGGCTTTTTCTCTAAGGAAGATGAGCCGGAGATCCTGCATGAGATACAACAGGCTGCGCCCGACATCCTCTTAGCTGCGCTCGGGGTGCCCAAGCAGGAGAAGTGGCTTGCGGCGCATCTCGCGGAGCTTGCCGTCCCCGTTTCCATGGGCGTCGGCGGCACCTTCGACGTCATGGCGGGTGTCATGAAGCGCGCGCCGCGCTGGATGCAGAGGGCGAAGCTCGAATGGCTCTTCCGCGGCGCTTTGCAGCCCAAGCGGGCGGGCAGGCTCATGGCGCTGCCGCGCTTCGTCTTCAAGGTCATGGCGTACAAAAAGAGTAGACAAAGAAAAGGCTCTCGTCTATAATTACTTTGATAGATAATTCAGCGCCGTCCGCTTATCCGTGCTGGATTAGGATAAAAAGTATGCAGAATCTGCAGAGAAAATGAGCATCTGCAGATTCTTGTGTTGCATACGATGTGTAAGGAGGTAATGCCTATGTTGGTGTTCCCGGTTGTTCGCGAGGGATATGTTTTCATCCTTGGAGCCCTCGCCCTTGGGGCGATCCTTGGATTGGCAGTGCATCCTTATCTCGCAATTCCCTTCGTCGTGCTGGCTTTTTACTTCGCCTACTTTTTCCGCAATCCCAAGAGAAAGATTCCGACGGATCCGTTGGCGATCGTTTCTCCTGCCGACGGTACCGTGCAGGAAGTCGTCTCGCTCGACGATGATGATTTTCTGAAGCAGCCGTGCAAGAAGGTCGTCATCTTTCTCTCCGTCTTCGATGTCCATGTGAACCGCAGTCCGATCGAGGGTGAAATCAAGATTCAGAAGTATGTCTGCGGACGCTTTAAGCCCGCGTATAAGGATTCGGTGGGGTTTGAGAATGAGCGCCATATGATCGGCATCGAAAATCCCCGCCTGCGCGTGACGGTGACGCAGATCGCCGGCATCCTCGCGCGGCGCATCGTTTCCTGGGTCACGCTCGACGATGTGTTGGAAAAGGGAGAACTCTACGGACTGATTCGCTTCGGCTCGTGTACGGAACTCGTCGTTCCGGCAGAAGTTGAGGTTTTTGTAAAAAAGGGCGACAAGGTCGTCGGCGGTGAGACAGTGATCGGGAGGCTCAGTGAAACATGTATAAAAGCTTGATTCCCAACATATTGACATCAGCCAATCTTGTGCTTGGTTTTTGCTCGATCCTTTCCACATATAATGCGAATTATACATGGAGTACGCTGTTTATCCTGCTCGCACTCGTAGCGGATGGTTTGGATGGGCGGGCGGCGCGCTTCTTCGGCGTGAGCAGTGAAATCGGCAAGGAGATGGACTCTTTGTGCGACCTCGTTTCGTTCGGCGTCGCACCTGCCTTTCTCGCGTACGTCTACTGTCTCAAGGATTACGGCTACTTCGGCTGGGCAGTCGCCATAGCGTTCGCCCTTTGCGGCGCCTGGCGGCTGGCACGCTTCAATGTGAATGTTTCCGTCGTGCACGGCTTCTTCATGGGGCTTGCCATCCCGGCGGGCGGCTGCTTCGTCGCAACAGCCGTCTGGTTCTTCCGCTCCATCGGCATGCCTGCGGAGTCACTGGAACCTGCCTTTCCGCTCGTGATGATCGTCATCGCCTACCTCATGATCAGTGAGGTGCATTATCCCGATTTCAAGGGAAAGGGCGAAAAGATCTTTCCCGCCTCGAAAATCTTTGCTGTCGTGCTGTTTGCCGCCATCCTTTTCCTCGGGCGCGAGGCTATCTTGAGTGCCGTACTCTTTGCCATTTTCGGCACATATTCTGTCTTTGGCCTTTTCAATTTCAGCTTGTCGCTGCTGTTTCGGAAATAAGGCGTCGTTCGTCATGGAATAAAGGGGAAAGACTTTTATGAATTACGTGTTTGACATCGTGATGGTTCCTTTGCAGATCATCATCTTATTGTTCACGTTGTACTATTTCTTCATCGGCTTTTGCGGCATGTGGCGCCGGAAGGAAAACAAGATCCTGACGCCGAAAAAGACCTTCGCCGTCATCATTGCCGCGCATAATGAAAGCGCCGTCATCGGCCAGCTTCTGCAGAATCTGCAGGCACTGGAATATCCGAAGACGCTCTACGATGTCTTTGTTATCGCCGACAACTGCAGCGACAACACGGCGGAAATCGCGCGCAGCTATGGCAGCATCGTCTGTGAGAGGACGCATCCGACGAAGAAGAGCAAGGGCTTCGCCATGGAATGGATGTTCGCGCGCCTCTTCAAGATGGAGAAGAAGTACGATGCCGTCGTCGTATTTGATGCGGACAATCTCGTACACCCACGCTTCTTGATGGAGATGAACAACCGCCTGTGCAAGGGCGACCGCATCATCCAAGGCTATCTCGATGCCAAGAATCCTTACGATACCTGGGTCGCCGGCACGTTCGCCATCGCCTTCTGGGTCATTGACCACATCAGCCATCTGGCGAAGACAAACATCGGCCTTTCCGCCGTGCTCGGCGGTACGGGCATGTGCATCACGACCGACGTCCTTGAACGCTACGGCTGGCGCGCGACATGTCTGACGGAAGACATGGAGTTTACGATGAAATCCCTGGCAGAAGGGATCAAGACGACATGGGCGCACGATGCCATCGTCTACGATGAGAAGCCGCTGACGTTCATGCAGTCGTGGCGCCAGCGCAAGCGCTGGGCGCAAGGGCAGTTTGATGTGGCGCATCGCTACATACCGAAAATGCTCAAGGAGGGCATCAAGCGCCGTGACATCCGCATCCTTGACGGCTGCCTTTACCTCCTGCAGCCGCATTTCTTGATGATTTCTACCTTCTTCATCATCATCAGCTACATCCAGTCGGCATTCCCGCCGTTTTACACGAACATCTACAGCATCATTCCCTCGCAGCTCATGACGGCGATCATGCTCGGACAATATATCCTGCCCATGATCATCCTCATGAAGATCCAGGTCAAGTGGAAGGCATGGTTCTACATGCTGCTGTATCCCGTGTTCATTTATTCGTGGGTGCCCATTATCTTCCTCGGCTTTATCCATCGCAACGATCACGAATGGAGCCACACGCAGCACACGCGCGCCATGAGTTACGACGACATCATCGGCAATGTGAAGAATACGACGATGGGGCGCGACTTATCCAATCACTAAGGCAAACAGGCTGCCGCAATCTTCGCGACAGCCTGTTTTTTGCTTACGATTCCGCCTATATTGTATAGATCACAGCGCATCCTCGCCGCTTTGCCGCTGCACCTCCTGCTGGTCGTGGTAAATGTCGGCGATCACGAGCTTGACGATGACGATGACGGGCACGGCGAGGAACATGCCGGCGGGGCCCAGTATTTCGCCGCCGAAGATGACGCCGAGGATGATGGCGACGGGGTGGAGGTTCAGGGATTTGCCGATGAGCGTCGGATAGACGAAGTTGTGATTGATCTGCGTGAGCACGATGTAGAAGAAGACGGTCTGCAGGACGAGATCGCTCGATTGGGTGGCGGTCAGGAAGACGCCGAACGCCGAGGCGGCGGTCGGTCCGAGCACGGGAACAAATTCACCGAGGCCTGAGAGAAAGGCGAAGACGGAGGCGTAGGGAAGCCCCGTAAGCTCGAAGTAGAGGAAGACAACGGTGCCCGTGATGGTGCACATGACGATTTGGCTGAATATGTAGACGCGCAGCGCACGCAGGATGTCGTTGAAGAGGTTGAGCACGCGCCGCCTTGAGGTTTGCGGGAAGAGCTCCGCAAGCCATATTTTTATGCTCTTGCCGTCTTTGAGCAGATAGAAGGTCACGAAGACGATGATGACAAATGCCATGAACTTCCCGAAGATTTCCAGGAGAAAGGACAAAGAGGATTTCAAGAGCTCCGTGCTCAGACTGCGCAGATTGGCGAGGAGGTCGCTGATTTCGTCGCGCAGAAAATCGGAATCGGAGACGAAGGGGATGTTCTGCAGGCTCAAGGTGATGTTCGGCAAGTCGGCGACGAAGTTTCGGAAGGTGGGAACGAAGGAGAACGAGAGCAGCACGAGAAAGCCGGCAAGGAGCGCGATGAAGGTGACGATGACGAGTCCCGCCGCGAGCACGCGCGGCACTTTTTTGCGCTGCAGGAAATCGACGGGCGGCTGCAGGAGAAGCTGTAGGAGAAGCGAGAGGAAGATGATGAAGGCGATATCGGGAAAGAACCAGAAAGCGGAGAGCAGAAGCGTGAAGGTGATCGCCAGGATGATGGATGTGCGGTAGTTTATCAGTTGCATATTGTAGCCCCCTTTTCCTTTGTATATTATAGAGAATGCGAAAAAATCCTGCATGAAGATTGGAGGCAGAGAATTTTCATTTCTATAAAATCTTTATAGGTCTTTAGGGGCGGTTTGGAGGATAATTCTTGACATGGCATAGGAAACATCATACAATAGGAAAGTATAGTTTCCAGCCACTTACTATAACATATAAAATAAAGGAGACGTCGGCACGAGGCTGACGAATCCTCAGACGACATAGGAGGTGTTAGTTATCATTGAAATAGTTTTGGCGGTCATACTTTCGCTGATCGCCGGTGTGGGCGGCGGTTATCTGCTGCGCAAGAGATCTGCGGAGGCGCAGATCGGCTCTGCCGAAGATGAGGCAAAGCGGATCGTTGCTGAAGCGGAGGCCAAGGGCGAGTCCCGCAAGAAAGAGGCTTTGCTTGAGGCGAAGGAGGATATTCATCGGCTCCGCCAGGAGCTCGATCGCGATACAAAGGATCGCCGCAGTGAGCTGCAGCGGCAGGAGCGCCGCATCGTGCAGAAGGAGGAGAATCTTGACCGTAAGCTCGATTCTCTGGAAAAGAAGGAAGAAGTCCTCCTGAGCAAGGAAGCAAAGATTGATCGCACGCGCGCTTCCATCAATGAGCTTCGCGACAAGCAGAAAGAGGAGTTGGAGCGCATTTCGAGCCTGACGGCGGAGGAAGCGCGCACAATGCTCCTGACGGAGGCGGAGGAAGAGCTCAAGCACGAGAAAGCTCTGATGATCAAGGATTACGAGCAGCAGGCGAAGGACGAGGCGGACAAGCGTGCGCGCGACATCGTTTCGCTCGCCATCCAGCGCTGTGCCGCCGACCAGGTGGCGGAGACGACAGTTTCCGTCGTTTCGCTGCCGAACGACGAGATGAAGGGTCGCATCATCGGCCGCGAGGGGCGCAACATCCGCACGCTCGAAACCTTGACGGGCATCGACTTCATCATCGACGACACGCCCGAGGCTGTCATCCTTTCGGGCTTCGATCCGGTGCGGCGCGAAGTGGCTCGCATAGCACTGGAAAAGCTCGTCACAGATGGACGCATCCATCCGGCGCGCATCGAGGAGATGGTCGAGAAGGCGAAGCGTGAGGTCGACCAGCGCATTAAGGAAGCGGGCGAACAGGCGACGTTCGAGACGGGCGTACACGGGCTTCATCCCGAGCTCGTGAAGCTTTTAGGACGTCTGCGTTACCGCACGAGCTACGGGCAGAACGTGCTCAACCACTCGATCGAGGTCGCGCATCTCGCGAGTGTTATGGCTGCGGAGATCGGCGCCGACGTCATGCTGGCAAAGCGCAGCGGTCTCTTACACGATGTCGGCAAGGCGGTCGATCACGAGGTCGAGGGCTCGCATGTGACGATCGGTGCCGATCTCGCAAAGAAGTACCGCGAGCACAAGGACGTGATCAACGCCATCAGCGCGCATCACGGCGATGTCGAACCGACGACGGTCGAGGCTGTGCTCGTCGCTGCGGCGGACGCTGTGTCGGCAGCAAGGCCGGGTGCGCGCCGCGAGAGCCTTGAAGCGTATCTGAAACGCCTGACGCGTTTGGAGGAGATCGCCGAGTCTTTCGATGGCGTCGACAGCTGCTTCGCCATACAGGCGGGACGCGAGGTGCGCGTGATGGTCAAACCCGAAAAGGTCGATGACGTCGCGTCCGTGGCACTCGCGCACGACATCGTCAAGAAGATCGAGTCGGAGCTTGAGTACCCGGGGCAGATCAAGGCGACGATCATTCGCGAGACACGCGTTGTTGATTACGCCAAATAGTTGTATAATAGGGGTGTTGGGAGGATGCTTCTCAGCACCCTTGATTTTTAGAAAGTGCGGCGGCGTCCGCTGCCACGTGCATTCTGGCTGTGACTAGGGAAATGAGGTGTTTGCTTTGGGCAGATTCATGGGAAGCGCGAAGAAGCCGAACAAGGACGGGATCAACCTGCTGGTGTCCATTCTCGTCTGTTATCCGGAGATCGGTATGGTCAGCTACGAGCCGGAGAAGGAGGCTCTTTACTTTTCCTTTACCTTGCAGAAGGTTCCTCCGCGGCAGGAGTTTGAGGAGACGGCGGCTTTTCTTGAGGAGAGCATTCTCACATACCACGATCTTGAAGGCTTGATTCCGGGGGAGATCGACTTCTCCCTGGAAGGGCAGGGCAATACGGCGTTCTTTCGCGTGCTGCGCGACGTTCGCACGCTTTCGCGCGGTGAGATCGCCCTTTTGGCAGACCTCATGTATGAGCGCTTCGGCGAGGCGCTCGTCTCCGATCAGACGCGCGATGCTTACGAGGAGGATAACTTCCTGCGCGAGGAGGCGATCGATCACATGATCGGCAGCCTCAAGGGCAGCCGCATGGCGGATCGCATGATCGGCATCCGCGAGGAAGGCCGCGTCATGGTGTTCAATAAGTAGAGACGGAGAGGCAGGCGACATAAACCGCTTGCTCTTCCGGAAGAGGCGCGTGAGTACGAGAACGTGTCCACAGATTTGTGCCGAGGGAGAAAACTCTGGGTGCACGAGAGGTGGTTATGTTTTGAGAATCATGCTTGTTGGAGATGTTTGCGGCAGGGCGGGCAGGGAGGCGTTCAGTCGCTTCACACCGCAGCTGCGCAAGGAGAAAGCTGTGGATATCGTCGTTGTCAACGGCGAAAATTCCGCAGGCGGCAAGGGTTTTACGCGCAAGTCACTCGACGCGCTCTATCATGGCGGCGCCGATATCGTGACCTCGGGCAATCATGTCTGGGATAAGAAGGATGTCTTAGAGTTCATTGACGACGAGCCTTTTCTCATTCGCCCTGCCAATTACCCTGAAGGGGCACCGGGAAAAGGCTATTGCATTTATCCCCATCGCGCGAAGAACATCGCCATGATCAATATGTCGGGGCGCGTGTTCATGCCCGATATGGATTGCCCCTTTCAAACAATCGAGGGGATCCTGCGCGAGCTTCGCGAGGAAGCCGACATCATCCTTCTCGACTTCCATGCGGAGGCGACGTCGGAGAAGGCGGCGATGGGCTGGTACCTCGACGGGCGCGTCAACGCCGTCGTCGGCACGCATACGCATGTGCAGACGGCAGATGAGCGCATTTTACCGGGCGGCACCGCTTACATCACGGATCTCGGCATGACGGGACCCTGGGACTCGGTGCTCGGCGTGCGCGTCGACCGCGTACTCGAAAAGTTTACGACGTGCCGTCCCGTGCGCTTCGAGGTGGCAGAGGGACCCGTCGTTTACTCAGCCGTGATCGTCGAGGTTGACGATGTGACGAATCGCACGCTTGCCATCGAGCGCGTCATGAAAAAAGCAGATTAGCAGGAGTTTTCTTTTTTGTATAGAATACAAGACATAAAGTTTATGGTTTTTCTATATTTTCTATGCAATGAATGAAAAATCTGAATCGGCAGAAAGACGCTGCAAGAAGATTTAGGAGGGAAGGCGATCATGGAAGTTCTGAAGGTTTCAGCGAGGTCGAATCCGAATGCTGTCGCGGGAGCTTTGGCGGGTGTCATCCGAGGCGCAAACGCTGCTGAGATGCAGGCGGTCGGAGCGGGGGCGCTGAATCAGGCGATCAAGGCGATCGCCATTGCGCGCGGCTTTGTCGCGCCGCATGGTATCGATCTCATCTGCATTCCCGCCTTTACCGATATCGAAATTGACGGCGAGAAGCGCACGGCAATCAAGCTCATCGTCGAGCCGCGCTGAGGCTTTGCATGAGTTCAGTAAGGGAGTGAGGTTCTGGTGTCCAGCGATTTGCATACGCATACATCGTATTCCGATGGGAAGATGACACCCGAGGAGCTTGTGACGGCGGCAAAGGCGGCGGGACTTCGCTACATCGCGATCACGGATCACGATACGGTCGACGGCGTCACGCATCTTTATGAAGAAGGTCTGCTGTCCAAGAAGGGGATCGGCATCATCCCGGGCATCGAGTTCAGCGCGCACCATGAGACGCGTGAAATCCATATCTTAGGGTACAATGTCGACATATATCGGCGCGATCTTCTCGACCGTTTGAACGATGTCGGAGAAGCGCGCTGGAGTCGCTTCTCCGAGATGGTGGGGAAACTGCAGGAACTCGGCTATGGTGTCACGGAGGCCGATGTCCTGCGCGTGGCGGGGACGAGCAAGTCCATCAGCCGTTCGCATATCGGACGCGCCCTCGTGAGCAAGGGTTTCTTCCCGAGCGTGCGTGAGGCGTTTGACGCCGTGCTTTCCAAGGGGCGCCCCGCCTACGTCTCGCACTATCGCCTGGAGCCCGAGGAAGTCATAGCGCTCATCAAGGATGCGGGCGGCACGCCCGTCCTCGCGCATCCGAAGCTCATCGGCGATGATGCGCTCGTGGAGCATTTGCTCGATTCGGGCATAGAGGGAATCGAGGCGTTCTATCCGCAGCACGATACGGTCGACACGCAGCGCTACATCGGCATGGCGGAGCGCCGCCATCTGCTCGTGACGGGCGGCTCGGATTTTCATGGCTTTGCTTCGCGCTATCCGCAGGAGCTCGGCATCTTCACCGTGGATGACTCGTATGCGGAAAAGCTTTATAAACCGCGAATGAATCTTTAGGAACCACTGATAAATTCAGCCCCCCATCTTCACGCATCTGCACTGTCCTCTCATCGTCAACAAATCCTCGACGTAGCACCGCTACGCCTCCGGTTTACACTGAAACCCCAAGAG
>ERZ772957.1193-NODE-1193-length-17487-cov-4.830312_pt1 | contig 17487 bp, 17 predicted proteins | sample MGYA00580682_ERZ772957 | MGnify/ENA primary metagenome ERZ772957 (study PRJEB29015, sample SAMEA2737921) | human oral metagenome | biome: human oral; feature: human-associated habitat; material: dental | place: China | collected 2025 ...
AAGGGCGTTAGTAAGACTTCAAAAGGGCACCTTCTGCAAGCTAAAAGAGCGTCTTTTAGAAGCCAATTAAGCATCAATAAAAATAGAGGGCGTGAAATTTTATTACAAAACATACGAATATAAACATCCTTATCCGACTCCCTTTACATCTATAAAAACTCACACAACGACTACATACTTATCCCAATTCTATAAAACCTCAGCATACTGTTTGTTTTTGTTAGTTTTTTTATACCTTTGCAACAAAGAATCATATATAGCTAAAAGAATGAAGAAATTACTAATTTTCGCACTGTTTCTTGGCTTGCACACAGCAGTTATGGCACAGGAATCTAATGGATTGGAAAAGAACAAGTCCGTTTACTTGGAAGTGTTGGGTCCGTCAAATCTTGCAGGTATCAACTATGATGCACGTTTCAACGACCACACACGTTTTGGTTGGAGAGCGGGATTGAGCTTTGCTTATGGAAAAAATTCCGGCTTATTTGATTGGGGCTCAGATGTCCGTGGCTATGTAGTACCACTTGAAGTAAACTATCTCTTAGGTAGTCAGAAGAATAATCTTGAACTCGGCTTAGGTACTGGCTTGGGTATATATAACGTACACGAAACAAGGATTGAGCTTGTAAATGGTCCAGCTTCTTCCTTGACAGTCGAGCAGCAGAAGCCCACAATCGGTGAATATCGTATCAAGACATTGCTTGCCTACAGAGAAAGTCGTAACACTTTCGGCTACTATTTCTTTGGAAACATCGGTTATCGCCACGTGTCAAACAATGGTTTCTTGTTCCGTGCAGGTATCACACCAGCCTTTACTTTCTCTAAAGACGCCAGCAAAAAAGTGAACTTCCGACCATACGTTGCCTTTGGTTGGGCTTTCTAACTGCGATTCTAATACAACAAAAGCAGGGACGTACGTAGCGTGCACCCCTGCTTTGTGTTTACAAACACTGAGAAATTAGTGAATCACCTTATCAATCATATAGTCATATATCTTGACCTGACGCTCCTTCAACACAACACGTATTGAATCAAAAGGCTGGGTATTATCGTATGAAGTAGAGAATCTTACCAGACAACCACCCTTCACAAGTTCAACTTCTGGAACTACTTTCATATCCTTTCGAGCAAGCACCTTTGCGGGTAAGACAACATCCACCCCTTCCTTTGTCAGCTGTTCCACAAACTTAGGAGAGCCATAATCACGGGCAAGTTTCAATAGTGAAGCCTTATCCACTGGCTTCTGCTGCAACTCATGAATGTACTTTACATAAAAAGATGTTACCATGTCTGACTCGTCCAATGCCAGAGGAACAGGATAAACCTTACTACTTCCATCTTTAGACAACGCCAACCAGACGGTAAAACCATCATCCGTTTCTGGATAACAGATAGAAACTGGCAAATAAACAGAAGTGTTAGTTATGTCGGGAACAAAAACAGCATAAACCTGAAACTCCTCGTTCGCACCTTTACAAAAGTCTTCTCGTGTAAAGACTTTCTTATCAAACAAGACTTTACCACCCTTTGAAATCGTCACGACCACCTTCTTTACAAACTCATCAGAATTCTTCACCTTAGTCTTACTATCAACAGTGTCAACCCGAACATGCCAGTCTCCATAGACTGTATCTATCATCACATTCTCGTTAGAGATATCTTCCTTCTTCAAGGTTTTACCCTCTTGAACAGCAGATGTATCCTCTTGAACAGCAGATGTATCCTCAACCTGAGCAGCGTTAGGAGTTTTCCGAACTCCTGGTGCACAACAAGCAGACAGAATACCTATACCCAAAGCGACAAGTAACAAAGCTTTAAAAGACTTTGTATTTCTATTCTTTCTCATCATATTTCTTTTTTATAATTAGCAACAAATCTGATTTTTTGATTTACCCACAAAAGTAAACAAAAAGTTTAAATTTGCAAGTTAATACCTTAAATAATATGGATAAAAAAAAACTGCTTCCCATCTTCATATAAAAAGACAGAAAGCAGTTCCATTATCTATTCTTTATATTTATCCTCTATTCAGCTGTTTGTCACAGCCTCATCGGCTCTACTTGACAGGAATCTCCTCTAAAGTCTGAACGAGAAGTTTCCAGAATGGCTCAACAGTTGCTATCTCAAGACGCTCTTTTGCTGTATGTGGACTGCGGAGAGTTGGACCAAGACTTACAACATCCATACCTGGATACTTGCCAAGGATGACTGAACATTCAAGACCAGCGTGGTCTACCTGCACAATACCCTCTACACCATTCTGCTCCTTATAAACCTTCTTCAAGAGGTTAAGGATTTCACTGTCTGGGTTTGGATCCCAACCACCATATTGACCACTGAAGACTGTCTTCATACCAGCCATATTGAAGCAGCTCTCTAACTGAGCAGAGATATAGTCTCTCATGTCCTCACGGCTTGAACGAGCAAGAATCATAATCGTTGCCTTAGTTGGCTCAATATGTATAATTGCAAGGTTTGACGAAGTCTCAACAACGTCTGGATAAGAAGGAATCATACGCAATACGCCATTATGACAGGCATAGATAGCATTGATTAACTTCTCCTGAACATCTGCAGGAACAAGATTTGCAGGCTTCTCTACATCCTCTACAAAGAACTCTACATTTGGCTCAATACCCTTGAATTCGTCTTCGAGGAGTGCCTTCTGACGAGCAACCATATCCTTCAAAGCTGCAACTTTGCTCTGTGGCAATGCCAAAACAACTTCAGCCTTGAATGGAATAGCATTGCGCATATTGCCACCTTCCCAACAAGCTAAGCGTGCACCAAGTTCAGTAACAGCATTGCGAACAAAGCGAACCATCTCCTTATTAGCATTGGCACGACCCTCATTGATTTCAAGACCAGAGTGACCACCACGGAAACCCTTCAAAGTTACCTTAACAGCAGCTTCCTCATCGTTCTGAACTTCCTTATATTCTAAGGTAGAAGTAATATCAACACCGCCAGCAGAACCAATCACAAACTTGCCCCATGTTTCAGAGTCAAGGTTCATAAGGATATCACTGTGCAACTCACCACTTGGCATATCATTGACACCATACATACCCGTTTCTTCATCACGAGTAATCAATGCCTCTACAACACCGTGCTTCAAGGTCTTATCTTCCATGACAGCCATGATAGCAGCAACACCGATACCATCGTCAGCACCAAGTGTAGTGTTGTTTGCATATACCCATCCATCCACGATATGTGTCACGATAGGGTCTGTTTCAAAGTTATGATTACTATCTGGAGCCTTCTGTGGAACCATGTCCATGTGCGCCTGCAACAGAACTGTCTTACGGTTTTCATATCCCGGTGTGGCAGGCTTACGCATTACAACATTGCCACCAGCATCTACGTATGATTCAACACCAACTCTTGCTGCAAAGTCTAACAAGAACTTCTGTACTTTCTCTGGTAATCCCGAAGGACGTGGAACCTGTGTCAGATCATCGAAATTTCTCCAAAGGCCTTCTGGCTTAAGATTTCTTATTTCACTCATAATGTTGATTTTAAAAGGTTATTATCATTGTTTATTCATTCGTTCAAAACTATTTTCCTCTACATTACTTTGCAGGGCGAGTAAGTTCTGCAGGACCACCCAATGATACTGGCGTCTTAGTGAAACTCAGTGCAATCCAAGCATAAACACCTAAGAGAATAACCAATAAGGTTTGAATGGTATGTACAATCAGTACAAAATAGAGTGCTTGATTGTCTGCGACACCATAAAGTATTAGCATTGTCTTGACTACAAAGTGCCAAGGTCCTGCTCCGTTAGGCGTTGGTACAATAACAGCTACCGAGCCAACAACAAAGCTAACAAGCGCACAAGAAAGACCGAGGTTTGCTGTTGCATCAAAGCAATAGAATGTCAAGTAATAATGAAGGAAGTAACTTCCCCATATCGCCAGACTGTAGAAGATAAACAAAGGAATATTCTTTACTTTACGCAAAGAACTTATTCCCTGCCATATACCACCTAACATCTCCTTCACTTTCTTATAGAAAGATAGGTGACGTAGCACATAATAGAAGAGGATAATTGATGCAACACCACAGATAGCCGTTACCAGCCAGCCCATTGGTGAGAACATTCCGAAGACATCATCAATACGTGTACCTGTCCTTGAAAAGAAGTTCGTGAAAACTCTTATCTGCATCAAAAAGGCTGTGGCACTGATGAGTAATACGATAAGCGTATCTACTGCACGTTCTGTTACTACTGTACCAATAGCTTTGGGAAAGGCAATCTTATCATACCTATTCAACACTCCACAACGAGCAAACTCACCAATGCGGGGAATAAGCAGACTGACAGCGTAAGAAAGAAAGATAGAGTTAACACAGACCGATGCGCGCGGATGCTCACCGATAGGCTCAAGACTCTGCTTCCATCTCCACCCACGAAAAGCCTGCGCCAGTATGCCGAAAGGGAGTGAGAGAATCATCCAAGTCCAGTTCATCTCATGTAGCAGTACATGCTTGATACTGGAGAAGTCGAATCCCCTATACATCCAATATAGGATTGCACTTCCAAGTAGTAACGGCAATGCAATCTTCACAGTATTGTTGAACAGTTTCTTCGTCCTCATATAATGGAGCAAAGATAATTAAAATGTTTTTTAATGCAAAATAAAATGAGTATCTTTGTAGGCAAATAAAGAAAAATTATGAAATTAGTCAAGCCAAAGAAGAATTTGGGTCAGCACTTCCTCACTGACTTAAGCATAGCCCGCCAGATTGCTGACACCGTTGATGCCTGTCCAGATATCCCTGTGTTAGAGATAGGACCGGGTATGGGTGTCCTTACTCAATATCTTGTTGAGAAGCCACGTGAAGTGAAAGCTGTAGAGATAGACTCGGAAAGTGTTGCTTTCCTCTACGAGAAATTCCCTAAGTTACGTGAGAATATTCTTGGACAAGACTTCCTCCGCATGGATTTAAATGAAGTCTTTGATGGTAGACAGTTTGTGTTGACAGGCAACTATCCTTACGACATCTCGTCTCAAATTTTCTTTAAGATGCTTGAATATAAGGATCTTATTCCTTGCTGTACGGGTATGATACAACGTGAGGTTGCACAGCGTATGGCTGCTGGACCTGGCTCAAAGACGTATGGTATCTTATCTGTCTTGATGCAAGCGTGGTATAATGTAGAATATCTCTTTACCGTAGATGAGAATGTCTTCAACCCTCCTCCAAAGGTTAAGAGTGCCGTTATCCGTATGACACGCAACAAAGTGATGGACATTGGCTGTGATCAGGTACTCTTTAAACGTGTGGTGAAGACTGTGTTCAACCAGCGTCGTAAGATGTTACGTGTGAGTTTACGACAGATATTCAACACGGTTAAACCTACAGATGGTTTCTATGAGCAAGACATTATGACCAAACGTCCAGAGCAACTATCTATCGCTCAGTTTGTTGAACTAACAAACATGGTTGAGGAACAGTTGAAGATTATTGGACAATAAATAGGAAGAAATATAACTCCTAATGACAAGAAAAGAACAATATAACCAACTCATACTACAGATTGCCGGACTTATTAAGGATGAAACAAACCTTGTAGGTATCTTAGCAAATGTGTCAGCAGCATTGCATGACACCTTTCCAGAGCGTTTCTTTTGGGTGGGCTTTTATCTCCAAGAGAATGGAAATATGTTGAGATTAGGTCCTTTTCAGGGGTCAGTAGCCTGCTACGTCATCCCATTCGGTAAGGGTGTCTGTGGAAAGGCATGGGAAGAAGGATGCACCATCATTGTTCCCGATGTAGAGAAATTCCCTGGACACATTGCTTGTAGTAGTCTTTCACGCAGCGAGATTGTTGTTCCAATGTATGATGCCTCACATACTTTCCGTGGTGTACTCGACATTGATAGCACTCGTCTCAACGACTTCAACGAAGACGATAAAGAAGGTTTGGAACGTATCATCGAACTACTAATGGCAGAAACACATGACCTCTTCCAATAGAAAGGATAGAAAACCTTGTTTTGACAAAAAAGTAAAGTAAAATCTTGTGCATATCCGAATTAATACCTATTTTTGTAAAGTAGAAATTTAATATTACGAATATATGTTAGACGTTAAGCAGACATTAAATGATGCCAGCGAGCGCATGGAAATGGCAACGATGTATCTCGGTGATGAGTTGCAGCGCATCCGTGCTGGCCGTGCAAACGTAGCCATCCTCGATGGTGTACGAGTAGAATCTTACGGTTCAAAGGTTCCTTTGAATCAGGTTGCCTCAGTCATGGTGCCTGACGCACGTACCATTGCTATCAAGCCATGGGATAAGAAGGCTATCAAAGATATTGAAAAGGCTATCATGGACTCTGATGTTGGTATCACACCAGAGAACAATGGTGAGTTGATTCGTCTGAACTTGCCTCAGCCAACAGAGGAGCGTCGTCGTGACTTGGTAAAGCAGTGTAACAAGATTGGCGAGCGTACAAAGGTTGAGATTCGCAATGTTCGTTCTGACATCAAGGAGAAACTGAAGAAAGCTATCAAGGACGGTCTTTCTGAAGACAACGAGAAGGATGCTGAAGACAGCTTGCAGAAGATTCATGACAAGTTTATCAAGCAGGTTGACACGCTGTTAGAGGATAAGCAGAAAGAGATTATGACCGTTTAAAAGCCTCCCCAAGCCCCTCCGAAAGGAGGGGATGTAATAGGCAAGTGCTTCTGGTATATTATCAATACCTCACTCAAACGAAAATATACAAGCGGTTATAATAGACTGTTTATAAGCGATAAAATATTATTCTAACTGGCTTCCGTTAGGCACTCCCCTCCTTTCGGAGGGGTTGGGGGAGACTTCCTTATTTTTATGCGCGGCTTAGTAATAAAGAACACAGGTAGCTGGTACACGGTGAAAACCGAGGAAGGCAAGACAATAGATAGCAAGATTAAGGGCAACTTCCGCCTGAAGGGAATTCGCTCTACCAATCCTGTGGCTGTTGGTGACCATGTTGTCATCACACCTAATCAGGAGGGAACGGCTTTCATCACTGAGATAGAAGACCGTAGGAATTATATCATCCGAAAGTCACCTAACCTCTCTAAGCAGAGCCATATCATTGCTGCAAACATCGACCAAGCGTTCTTGATTGTCACAACAAACTACCCAGAGACTTCTACTACTTTCATCGATCGCTTCCTTGCCAGTGCCGAAGCTTACCGCATTCCAGTAACACTCGTCTTTAATAAACACGACTTGCTCGATGAGGATGAATTGCGTTACCAGCATGCAGTAATGAATCTCTACGAAACCATCGGTTATCAGTGCATAGAGATACAAGCGAGTGCCGAACCTGAAGATGAATTCAGCGTAGAGAAAATGAAGCCGTTATTAGCAGGAAAAGTAACCCTCTTGAGTGGTAATAGTGGCGTAGGAAAATCAACGATTATCAATGCTCTCCTACCCCATGTCAACCTCCGTACGGCTGAGATTTCTGATGTACATAACACGGGTATGCACACAACTACATTCAGTGAGATGCTGGAGTTGCCAATGGGTGGATATCTTATTGACACACCGGGTATCAAGGGCTTCGGAACCTTTGATATAGAACGTGAAGAGCTGACAAGCTACTTCCGTGAGATATTTAAGTTTTCAAAAGATTGTCGATTCTCAAACTGTACGCACACACATGAGCCTGGCTGCGCTGTAAGAAAGGCTCTCGAAGAACATTATATCGCTGAAAGTCGATATAATAGCTACCTTTCAATGCTCGAAGATAAGGAGGAAAACAAGTATAGAGAGGCATTTTAAAAGTTCTTCCATTAAGTTTATCGATAGAAATATAGAATAATACTTGCATGGTATAACTATCCAATATCGAATGGTTCTACAGAAAGGATAAACAACATAATAAAAGCGCTGAAAATACAAATCGTTTCAATATTGTCTATCCATTACTATATTTTTCCACCTCCAACAAGTAACTTGTTTCTTTGTTTACTGATAATTGTAAACTTCTTTCGTATATATCAAAACCAACACATGCTCTTTTAGCTTCTAAAAGACGCCCAATTGGCTTGCAAAAGATGCCCTTTTGGAATGTTACTAACGCCCTTTTGAAGCCCAATTAAGCACCTCTTCTTGTGCTGCTTTATAACTAATTGATTTACTGTTGGTTACAAACTTGCTTTTTATAGGTATTTTCCGTATCTATTTTAGGACTTTTACTCGAACTTATGTAATGATTTTTCAAAGCCTTATTAATATTTTTAAGGCATTAAAATAAAAAGGTTTTCTGTGTTGGAGAGTAAAGGTAAAAGGGAATTTGGCAGCCTTTGGCTATGTTCTTATTTAATAAATAAATCGGCTCTTCCATTAAATCTACTCGCTCTATATGACAAGCACCCACGCATTTAACAGAAAAACAAAAATAAAGGTGTGCCAAACTTGGAATTTGACACACCTTAATCTTAAGATACTACAATATTATATTATTCTGGCCACAAGCAAAATGCATTTGCTCGATCACCATATCCAACATGTACCTTATCTTTCTGAATAAGCAGATTATAGGCATTTCCGTTATTATAGGGACGTGGCGTACTTGACCAGTAATATACACTGTTTCCAACATTTTTTAATTTCCCATTCTCCCCATCTTTAATGTAATATCCAAAGGCTGGCAAGAATATATAGTCAGAAGATTTAGCAGGTTTATCAAGCTTAATGCTTGTGTTATCTTTAATATATTTATCAAAATTAGTTGCAGAGGCACTTGTAAAATCAAAGTCATCAGGTGCTGCTTTCTTAAGATCTTGTAAAGTCTTGTGCTGCTCTGCAGCAATAACACTGCGTTTCTTCAGCCACATACCGCCTGTATATAAATGCTTCATAATTTCCCAGATAGAGGAATCCCAATGAGGGTCTCCATACTTAAGATACCATAAGAACTCATTAGCATTAGGACATTTAGCTGCCGAACGCGATGCAGAAGTTGGATAATTTACAGGATTATACCATCGTGCATCAGAAGCCGATTTAGGATAATGACTGTCCACCCCTTCATTAAGGATTGGTTGATAGCTTTCATTATTCTTCCATACATGCTGACCTTTGACTGCATCCCACATATAATATATATCGCTTGAGTAGTGAGGGACCGTCAAATCTGCTGCAACTTTCTTGTTCTTTCCCTCGTGGAAAGTAAGTTCACCATAATTCTTTGTTACAGTTCCCTCAACCAATGTCTTTTGGTCATAGAGTCTGTATTCCACTGTGAAATTGTGATAAGTGCCAGGAGCAAGTACCATTATTGCGGCATTTTTAGCATAAGTTGAACTGGTAGGAATAGGGAAACCATTCGTATCACCACCATTCAGTTTAAGTGTAATGCTCGTTTTAGGATCACTTACAGAAGTACGTTTAAGTCCGTTATCATCAAAATCAAATATTCCTGCAAGAGCCTCGTCAGCAGTTACTTTTATTTGTGTAACCTTTACATCTTCTGCAAATTCATGGCTGTAATAAGGTATGAACGTAATGTATGATGCTTTGTGAGAGAGTGTGAATTCATACTTCCCAGCACCTTTTCTTGTAGCAGTTGCTGTACCACAATCACCATCCGTACCAATGTGTGAGCCATCATTAGGGGTAGTCTGCTCCTGTTCGGACTTTATTGTTACCTTATCGCCTGTATTATTTCCCTTTCCCGTATAACGTACGGAATAACTCTGTTCGTTGTATGTACCAGTAAAGTAGAACTTGGCAGTAGCAGCCTTACCTGTAATATCATCATCAGAACTTTGAACCAAAGATGCAGCATTATTAATCCACAGTTTGTCACCTTGTGTCCAATAAAAGTCTATACCAGAACCACTATATACACCCATGGTTCGGGTTGAAGCCTCCTCCTTTACTGCAAACTCTGTCATTCCTGCAGGTGTTCCTTTCTGCTTTCCATTATTCTCTTGTGCAGTGTCGTCATTAGAACAACTTGCTAATGTAAATAGGGCTAAAACTGGCAAAGCCCACAAATTTTGATATTTCATTTTCATTTTGCTTTTCTTAATTTACTTCTTATTTTCAATTCTCATCAATCTCACTTACGCAATTATATTCTTCATCGCTAAAGAAGTTAAAACCCTTTGCAGTCAGCGTTTCGTCATCATCTGCAGAATAGTGTCCGCCTGATGCAGAAATATTCATAATACACTCTTTTTCACTTATAACTACAAATGTAGTCAAGGGCTTAATATAAGCTTTCTCTTGTTTTTGATTCATATTGCAAAATTTAATTAATGATTAATAACTTAATTAGGAAAACTAATTTTAATCACTTACTTAATATAGTTGTTTTTTTGTTTATAAACTTATATAATTCTAAGTAAGAGTACGAAGAAATAACACAGGAAACTCCTATAAACTCTTTACTTACTGGGGAAAAGTTAACCTGAAAGCAGTGTGAGAGTATACAACTATTGGATTTACCAAATAATTAATTCACTACTATCTTTTTCTTATTTTGATATATTAAAGAATTGAGTGTAGTAACAGATGCATTTACATCTTTATTATACAAAGTCGAAAACATTAGGTTTATCGAAATTCTTTGCTTGTAACATCATTGTTAATAAGTTAATCCTTACTCAATGGGGTGCAAAGGTAATAAAAAATATTGGAATGCCGAAAACAAAAAAGAAAAAGTATCTAAGCCTCACCTCTGCTCCTCTACAAATCAACAGTCACTGCCTAATGGGAAGTTGTGGAAAGAGAGTAGAATATACAGATTGCTACCCTACTTCGTAGTAGTAGGGAGGCTAAGTAAAAGTCGGTACTTAATACTTGGGGAAATGATTTAGGAACTGTTCCCAATTATCAGCAAACTCACGGATTGTTGGGAAAAGGATGTCTGCACCTTCATTCAAAAGTACAGAATCATCCAGAGGACCACTATTGATTGCCACCGTATAACAACCTGCTGCTACACCTGAATGTACTCCGAGCGGTGCATTTTCAACGACGACACCTTCTGCAGGCAAATAATTACCAGCTTTTTTCAATCCCATTAGGTAGGGATCAGGATTAGGTTTACCACGCTTCACGTCGTATGCTGTTGTTATCTGATCCTTTGTGACGAACTCTCCGAAGTCGCGCGTGACACGCTCTATCAATGGAAGTTGTGCACTACCAGTTACAATACCAATCTTTAATCCACTTGCCTTAATCTTCTGCATAAGGTCGATTACACCATCAAACACCTTTGCTTCAGGCATTTCATGGAAATAATGTGCCTTGACATCATACATCTGCTGTGCCTCTTCCTCACTTAGTTCTTTACCGAGTTGAGCCTTTACATACTTACGGATAGTATCTACACCACGCGCTCCTTCCGTTGCATAAGAGTCTTCAAGCGTGAAGTGAATACCAAATTCCTTCATAGCACGCTGCCACGCAACGCCATGATTTGGCATTGAGTCATAAAGAACACCATCCATATCAAAGAGAACAACTTTGGGACTTACACCAGTCTTTCCGAAGGAGGATATGTCTTGCTGAAATTGAGACGTCATCGCTGCTTGCTTTACCTTTATTATATATTATTATCCTCAAGTCCCTCAGCTATGTGAAGAACTTGAGGATACATTAAAAATATTATCTCCTTTAAGCCCTATCCACACTATATAAATTAGATTCCATTAGGAACTCCTCCCCTTTCGGGGAGGTCGGGTGGGGCTACTTATTCCTTTGTCAGTCTTTCCTGAATAGCCTTGCTCTCAGCCTCGTAACCTGGCTTATTGAGAAGAGCAAACATATTCTTCTTATAAGCCTCAACACCTGGCTGATTGAAAGGATTCACTTCCTGAATAAGACCGCTGATACCGCAAGCCTTCTCGAAGAAGTAGATGAGCTGACCGAGGTAGTACTCATTCAATGTAGGAACGCTAACACGGATGTTAGGAACACCACCATCAACGTGAGCCAAACGTGTACCGAGCTCTGCCATCTTGTTAACCTCATCAACACGCTTACCTGCGAGGAAGTTCAAGCCATCGAGATTCTCCTCATCGTGTGGGAAGAGTACCTTTGCATTAGGCTCCTCAATAGAGATAACAGTCTCGAAAATAGAACGCTCACCTTCCTGAATCCACTGACCCATTGAGTGAAGGTCGGTTGTGAAGTCACAAGCTGCAGGGAAGATACCCTTGCGATCCTTGCCCTCGCTCTCTCCGTAGAGCTGCTTCCACCACTCAGCAAAGAAGTGGAGCTTTGGCTGGAAGTTAGCAACAATCTCAATCTTCTTACCTGCCTGTGAGTAGAGACCCTGACGAACAGCAGCATAACGTGCAGCAATGTTGTTTGCGAAAGGAACATCAGCAGATGTCTCCTTCTCCATTACCTGTGCACCCTCAACAAGCTTCTGTACATCGAAACCTGCGACTGCAATTGGCAACAAACCTACTGGAGTGAGAACAGAGAAACGACCACCAACATTGTCAGGAATGATAAATGTCTTGTAACCTTCCTTAGTTGCAGCAGCACGTGCAGCACCCTTGTGCTCATCAGTGATAGCAACAATCACATCCTTTGCAGCCTCCTTACCCAACTGATCCTCACACTGCTTCTTCAAAAGGCGGAATGCGAGTGCTGTCTCTGTTGTTGTACCAGACTTAGAAATATTGATAACACCAAACTTCTTATCCTTCAAGTAGTCTGTCAACTCAGCGAGATAATCCTCACCGATGTTGTTACCAGCAAAGAGAATCGTTGGATTCTTCTTGTCATTTACAAGCCAAGCGAAGCTGTTACCCAAAGCTTCTATGACAGCGCGAGCACCGAGGTAAGAACCACCGATACCAGCAACGACAACCACCTCACACTTCTCACGGAGTGTATTGGCAACCGCCTGAATCTCATTAAGGAACGCTGGAGTAATGCTTGATGGCAAATGCAACCATCCAAGGAAGTCATTACCAGGACAAGTAGCTTTCTCCAAAGCGTCCTGAGCTGCAGCTACGTGAGGAGCATAAGCCTCTACTGCGCCCGGATTCAAGAACTGGGCGGCTTTCGTGATGTCTAACTTAATACTTTCCATTTGTGTTTATCTAAATGAATCTGTTAATAATTTAATTTCTATTTGTGGACTGATACGTTCATAGAGAATGTTATAAACCGCATCGAGGATTGGCATATTGACGTGCAGACGACGATTAATCTCCTTCATACACTTCGTACCAAAATATCCTTCAGCTATCATTTCCATCTCAATCTGTGCCGACTTGACGCTGTATCCCTTTCCAATCATTGTTCCAAAGGTATGGTTACGAGAGAATTTACTATATCCCGTCACCAACTGGTCACCAAGGTATACACTGTCAATGATGGACCGTTGAATTGGATTAATAGTATTAAGGAAGCGTTCCATCTCCTGCATTGCATTCGACATCAACACTGCTTGGAAGTTATCACCATACTTCAAACCAGAACAAATACCAGCAGAGATAGCATAAACGTTCTTCAAGACAGATGCATACTCTATACCGAGGACGTCGGGAGAGGTCTTAGTCTTGACATAGTTTGATGCTAACACCTCCGTGAAGGCACGTGCCTTCTCAAGATCAGAACAGCCAACAGTAAGATAGGTGAGTCGTTCCATCGCCACTTCCTCCGCATGAGACGGTCCACCAATAACAGCAAGATTATCGTATGGAACACCGTATGCCTCATGGAAATACTCTGAACAAACAAGGTTCTCATCAGGAACAATACCCTTGATAGCCGTTAAGATTAGCTTTGTATTGAGCTTTGTCTTCAGTTTCTTCAGTAAAGCTTTCAGATAAGGAGAAGGAGTAACAAACACCAAGGTGTCATACTCCTGCACTATCTTATTGATATCCGAAGAGAGCATCACCTCATTCATGTTAAATTTTACACTTGTGAGGTAAGAAGGATTGTGTCCTCTCCGCTTAAATTCTTCTATCTTATCGTCACGCCGGAAGTACCAACCAATATGATGCGTATGCTCCACAACAATCTTAGCGATAGCCGTTGCCCAGCTACCGCTTCCTATGATTGCTATTTTACCGATGTCGAACATAGACGTTAAGAATAAGAGTAAAAAGGGAAAAAGTAGAGAAACTGAAAGATATCAGCATTGTATTATGACCTAATACCATTGCTATTGTTATACTTCTCTTTTAGTTATTCATCCTACTTTCTGCCCTTTTACTTCTTTCTCATTTACTTTTTACTTTTCGTTAGCTCCGTCAATCCACTGCTGAATAGCCTCAACAGAAGGCTTCTCATAACCGAGCTTGTACTTCTTATTGACCTCTCCGAGCTTCTGCTGCAAGCCCTGTGCCTTCTCCTCTCTGATGTCAGAGATGAGGTTGAAGCCAGCCTTGCGCAAAACATATACCCACTCTTCAGCAACACCAAGCTCAGCCCATTCCTTAACAGAAGACTGTGGAATCTTTGGTTCTGGCTTCATCTGTGGGAAGAGCAATACTTCCTGGATGTATTCCTTACCAGTCATCAGCATTACCAAACGGTCGATACCAATACCGATACCAGAAGTTGGAGGCATACCATACTGCAAAGAGCGAAGGAAGTCTTGGTCGATAATCATCGCCTCATCATCACCCTTGTCTGCCAAACGCATCTGTTCAATGAAACGTTCTTCCTGATCAATTGGATCATTCAGCTCAGAATAAGCATTAGCTAACTCCTTACCATTTACCATCAACTCAAAACGCTCTGTCAGTCCTGGCTTAGAACGGTGCATCTTGGTCAGTGGTGACATCTCAACAGGATAGTCAGTGATGAAGGTTGGTTGGATATATGTACCCTCACAGAACTCACCAAAGATTTCATCTATGAGCTTACCCTTACCGAAGCTCTCATCAATTTCTTCGAGTTTCAACTCGTTAACAGCGATATGACGGATTTCCTCCTCAGTCTTACCATAGAGATCGAAACCTGTCTTCTCCTTGATTGCATCGAGGATAGGCAGACGACGGAATGGAGCTTTGAAGCTGATAACCTTGTCACCAACCTGTACCTCAGGCTTACCATTTACTTCTGTACAAATCTTCTCAAGAAGTTTCTCAGTGAAAGACATCATCCAGTTGTAGTCCTTGTACTGTACATAAAGCTCCATACAAGTAAACTCTGGATTATGGAAGCGGTCCATACCCTCGTTACGGAAGTTCTTACCGATTTCATATACACCCTCGAAACCACCAACAATCAGACGCTTCAAATAAAGCTCTGTTGCGATACGCATGTACATATCAACGTTGAGGGCATTGAAATGGGTGATGAATGGGCGTGCACTTGCACCACCAGCAATACTCTGCAAGGTTGGAGTTTCTACCTCAGTATAACCAGCCTCATCGAAGAACTTACGCATGGTACGCAATACGGTAGCACGCTTCAAGAAGGTTTCTTTCACACCCTCATTCACAACGAGGTCAACATAACGCTGACGATAACGCTGCTCTGGATCTTCAAACTTATCGTATGCCTCGCCGTCCTTATACTTAACAACAGGCAGTGGCTTCAAGCTCTTAGACAAAACGGTAATCTCCTTAGCATGAACAGAGATTTCTCCCATCTGTGTCTTGAACACTTCACCCTTCACTCCGATGAAGTCACCAATATCGAGTAACTTCTTGAAGACCTTATTATAAAATTCTTTATCCTCACCCGGACAGATGTCATCACGAGTGATATAAACCTGGATTCTACCCTTGCTATCCTGTAACTCAGCGAAGGAGGCCTTGCCCATGACACGGCGTCCCATCATACGACCAGCAATTACAACCTCACGCTGTTCGTCCTCCTTGAACTGCTCTTTAATATCAGTAGAGTAAGCATTCGTTGGAAACTCTGCTGCTGGATAGGGATCAATCCCCATCTCACGCAATTCCTGCAGGCTTTGGCGGCGACCAATTTCCTGCTCAGATAATTCTAAAACGTTCATATTTATAATTAAATCGAATATATTCTTATAGTTTGCAAATTTACTAAATAATTCGCAAACTATGGCTGCTTTTTCCTTTTTTATGGCATTAGAGTTTTCTTAAACCCAAATCATGGTGTCGCTTATTACATCTATATCGGTATTACATCCCAACACTTGCTCCTTTCTTGACTGTTTATTGCAAGCTATTTAGCCGTTAACACCATTGGTGCTAACCAACAGCACCACATGTGCGGAGCATTAGCACCACATGTGCGGAGCGTTAATACACTCGCAAGAAGCGAAAACATCATCTTTAACAAGTCCATAGGTTAGTTTAAAGGTGTCTATAGCTAAGTTCAAAAGCACCCAAACATAACCTTTGTCTATACTTATATACCTATTAAACCTACTATGATTTTGTTATCTATCCAACTTTTATTATCTTTGCATTACATTAAGTTGATTAGGTTATGAACGTAGAAAACATCATAAAAAGTATTCATCAGGAAGACGGACTAAGCCGCACACTCGGCATGGAGTTCATTTCTACGCCAGAAGACGACACATTGAAGGCAAGAATGGCTGTCGATGACCGTAACAAACAGCCTTTCGGATTCCTCGCTGGCGGTGCTTCATTGGCACTTGCAGAGAATCTTGCTGGTATCGGTTCGATGGCGTTATGCCCAGGAAAGATGGCTATGGGCATTAATGTTCACGGCAATCACGTCAAGGCGATGCCATACGGTGGAACAGTTACGGCTTACGGAAAACTGATTCACAGGGGTCATACATTACACGTATGGAACATTGATATCAAGAATGGTGAAGACGAACTCATCTCAAGCGTACAAGTTACCAACTACGTCATAGCCCCACAAGAGAAGTAAATGGATTCTTTCTTTATCTATCGTGAGCCTTTCGAAAAGGTTTGTCATTGCTATTCACAACCAGAGAAGCCAACGGCTATTTCCTCACTTGCTGAACTTAATGGGCGTAAGGGATTTGTCATTGCTCCTTTCTTTTGCGATGACAGCAACACACTTTACTTACTGGATGGTCAGAAAGGTTCTTCAACGGTTCTACCTTTAGACGGTAGCAAGGGCTTTGATGCTATTCCCGACTGGCAGGACGAGGCGGTACTTACTAACGATACGCCTTCTCTTCGCGAGGCTTATCACGACGACTTCTGCCGTTTTCATAAAGAGTTAGAACACAATAGATTCCGCAAGTTAGTTCTGGCGCGCTCGATTGTTGAAACAAAAGACGAGCGTGCGACTCCGCGAAGTATTTTTCTTAAGGCTTGTGAGAAGTACCCACGCTCTTATATTGCACTTTTCTATACTGCAGAGACAGGCATGTGGCTTATTGCGAGTCCTGAGATTCTACTTCGCGGTGATGCTGAGGGCTATCAGACAATGGCGTTAGCTGGTACGATGAAGTATGAAGGTGAGGATATAAAGTGGTCTACTAAGAATCAAGAAGAGCAACAACTCGTTGCTGATTATATCCGTGCTTGCTTACAACCCTTTGCTGCTGAGATCAC
>ERZ772957.1194-NODE-1194-length-17486-cov-4.532786_pt1 | contig 17486 bp, 11 predicted proteins | sample MGYA00580682_ERZ772957 | MGnify/ENA primary metagenome ERZ772957 (study PRJEB29015, sample SAMEA2737921) | human oral metagenome | biome: human oral; feature: human-associated habitat; material: dental | place: China | collected 2025 ...
GCCTGCATTATGTTTAAGGACACATCTTGCAAGTTTGCCGCATGGCAAACTTGGGGCGGACATACAACTGACAACCAGATGAAGTATGCATTACAATGTCCATCCTCACCCTTTTTTCGTCCCCGCAAGCAAAAGACGTGGTTTCCAAAGGATACTCACTTTGGTCATACCCAAAGAGAGTGGGGTATGGGGAAAAAGTAAGATGGCTATACAAGTTTTCCGAAAGGAAAACTTGGGGCGGCGGGAGAAGACCTAAAAGGTGAAAGACCCGTTTTTCCGCCGCCCTCCCTAATAATATTGAGTTTTTACGCTTATCGAATTAGAATGCTTAGCATGAAGAAAAAAGGCATTTTTTTTGCGGTATTGGCGGTTTTTGCGGCGGCTGGCGGCTTTTCAAAGGAACGCCCCGTTGTAAAAGACATAAGCGCATCAAGCGGAACGGGAACTTCGATAACAGTGTCGTGGTCATTGCCTAAAGAACCTGTTCCTGAAATCACAAGGATTTTTGTTTTCCGAAGCACAAAGCCCATAGGCTCGTTCTATGAACTTAGCGGCAAAAAGCCTATTGCGGAACTTGAACCCGATTCCGCCGCCTTTATTGACAGGGTAAATGACTACAGGGATTATTACTATGCCGTTATAGGCGAAGTGAACAAAAGCCTGTTCGATATAATCCTTCCTTCGATAAACTCAACCGTAAACGGAGTGCATATAAAACTCCCCAAGCCCAAAGCGGAAGCGGTTCCCTCCCCTTCAACAAAAGAAAAAATCCGGTCAACCGGAAGCATAAGAGAAACTCCCCTTCCCTACCTTTATTACACGGATATGCAGGACAAAACTCCGATAAAAATGACAAAAGAAGCCATGGACACGGGAAAGGAACTTGCAAAGTCGCACAAAATGAAATCCACCAAGATTTCAGAGCCCTACGTATTCGAGGAAGACCTTATTTCCCCTGACGGCGGAGACGATTTTCTTCTGTTCGAGATTCTTAGAGATTCGTTCATTCAGAAAAAATACACAAAGTCCATCGAGCAGCTGAAAAAGCTCATAAACACAAACAGAACAAAATCCGTAACTCAAAGGGCAAAGTTCTATCTTGGAGAATCCTATTATTTTGCGGAAAACTACAGCGAGGCTGTAATCGAGTTCCTTTCAGTGTACGATGAATACCCCGCCGTTTCAAAAAAATGGATAGATTCCGCGCTTGATTACTTGCAGCTTCAATAAATGCTTCGGATAAGGTCAACGAACGAAGGAACTCTTTTTATTCCGAAATCTTCCGCGCTGAGGGCTGATTCGTCCTTTGAGTTCAGACTGTTCCCCGAAGAGTCCGCATTGGGGGCAGGCCTGAGCTGAGCGGCTGTTTCCTGCACGGCTTCAGCATTTCCGGAGCCTGCCTCTTCTGAAGGCGGAACGAAAAGAAGCACCAACTGGTCGCTGATGTTCACCTTGTCGTAAAATCCTTTTATTTCAAGATTTCCCTCTGAAACTTCCTCGCCGACCGATGTAACGGTGAACGAGCCCAGAATGTCGTTTTCCTTGTAGATAACGCCGCTTGTTGTCCCCGAAGTTGTAACTCCGCCTTTTCTGACAACATCAAACACGGCACCCTCTCGGATGTTTTCCGAGCGCCCCAAATCGGAAAGCAGAACTTTGCCGTTCCTTGCAACGATTTTTCCTGTAACGGGAAGCTTTTCCAAAATCTCGTTCCGGAACCTGCGGAATGTATGCGAATACCTGTTGTTCCCCGCCCCGTAAATCGAATTTTCGGAAAGAAGATAGCCAGTCCTTCCCGAATACAATTTGTATTCAAGCGTCAAGTCTCGGTTTCCCTCGTCCTGATTCAGAATCACAAAATAATCCAAACCTGAGTTTCTTGCATTTTTGAACGCTTCTCCAAATCCGCTTACCGGAGCGGCTTTTGCATCCACGGAAGCGGACACAATGCCTGAAAAAACATCGCAGGCAAACTCGGACGCAACTTTGTTTCCTTCCACATGATTCAGCTGCACGCCCGAAGGAACATAGTATATGCCCAAACTCCATCTTGTCTTGTCAAGGAAAAACGGATTCACGTTCCATTTTTTTGAAAGGGATTCGCCTAAAATATCGCTGTACGCCTCAATTGTGTCGTCCATCGAAACCTGCAATGCGCTTTTTGTTGAACCGGAACTATTTGAATCGGAAGCGCCGCCCTTAAAATCCCTGTTTTTTTGAATGAACAGAAGCTGTTCAAGATAAAGTTCGTGCATTCCGTAAAGCTCAAGCATATCGGCAAAGGCTATGCGCGCCTCTTCGTTTGAAGGGTCAAGTTTCAACGCCCTTTGATATTCCCAGACCATCTGAGAATTGTCGAATCGGCTTTTTGCAAGACGGGCAACACCCATGTGGTAGGAAGCCCATTCTTCTCGCCTAGAATCTTCGATTGGAATATGTTCCTTTACGGTAAGCTCAAGTGCCGCCCTCATAATTTCGTCGTCGGGAACGATTCTAAGTCCCGCCGCCCACGTTTCTATTGCGCCGGAAATATCGTTCTTTCTGAACCGGGAGCACCCTTTTAAATACCACGCGGAAGCCGCCGAGCGGTTCTTCGCAAGCCTGAAATCGCAGAGCGCAATAACTTCGTCATAGGATTTTTTTGCGTAAAGAACCTTTGCCAAAAGCTCGTAAGCCCTGTCGTATTTTCCGTTCAGCTCAACTGCGATTCTGCACTGTTTTTCACAAGCGGAAAAATCATTTTTCATTGCGTAAAGCACAGCCGAAAGATAATGCACTTCCGCTTCGCCCGAATAAAAACCCAGGGCGGAATCCATAAAATGCCTTGCGTTGTCGTATTTTCCCATCTCGGCGGAAACCACGGCAAGACTTAAAAGCGCCTTTCGGTTTTTAGATTCTCTTTTAAGGGCTTCGCGGTACTGTTTTTCCGCACCCGTAAGTTTTCCATCAAAAAGGTCAAGTTCCGCAAGTCCGAACCTTGCTTCAACGTTGTTCGGAAATGTTTTAAGTATTTTTTCAAATACGGCTCTTGCATCGGAAAATTTTTCAAGAGCGATGAATGTCATTCCCCTAAGATTGTCCACTGAACTGTCATCTCTAAGATATTTTTCCGCCTCGCCGAGCTGCTGAAGTGTCAAATCGTATTCGCCGAGCATATACGAACATTTTGAAAGGTTGAACCAGGCATCTCCATACGAAGGATTTTCGTTTATCGCTTCAAGAAAATGCTGGCTTGCAAGATACCAGTTTTCGTTTTCCTGTTCCGATACGCCGTCGGAAAAATAATCGCCTGCCGTTTTATCTTCAGCAAACGACGGAACACAAACAAACAGAAGAACGGCAAAAACGGCAAATAATGCCGGCTTTCTATCTTGACGATTGCTCTTCATGCTTTACTCCTTCAGCTGTGGAATGTCTTACAAGTTTCATAAGATTTATTCGATGCCCTTCCATGTCCTGCACAATAAAATCCCAGTCCTTCCACGAGGCTTTTTCGAATTTTACGGGAACTTTTCCGAAAAGATCAAATGCAAATCCGCCCAGCGAATCGAATTCCTCAGCAGGAAAATCCGCCTCAAGAATTTCGTTCAGGTCGTCAAGATCTACGCTTGCATCGCAAAGCCACATTCCGTTCCCGATTTCCGTGATTTCTTCGCTTTCGTTATCGAACTCGTCCTGAATATCGCCCACAATCTCTTCGATTATGTCTTCCATCGTTATTATTCCGGCAACCCCGCCGTACTCGTCTATCGCAATTGCAATATGAAGATGCCTTCGTTTAAATTCACGGAGCAATGTATCAATCCGCTTTGATTCGGGAACAAAGAAAGCCTTCCTGATTATCTTTTCAAGAGCAATATCCTCGTTCCGGCTTAGCGAATATATTAAATCCTTTACATAAAGAACGCCGATAACATTGTCGATGGATTCGGAATAGACGGGAAAACGCGAATGTCCGCTTTCGATTATTTTTTTGAAAAGTGATTCGCGAGTTGTGTCAACCGAAATAAAATCGACATCTATTCGAGGAACCATGACCTCTTTTATCGAAGTTTCGCTAAGAGCTTCGATTCCCTGAATCATGTCTTTTTTTTCTTCGTTTATTATCGCCTGCTGTTCAAGGCTTATTACCTCGGAACCGTGATTGTTCTTATTTTTTTTCCTGTTGAAAAGCATAAACATCCCTTTTTTATTTATACTCCATAATTGCCGTATCTGAAAATTCTTCAAGAATCTTCTCCTGAATCTCAAGCATCTTGCAGACAGGCTTTACACCCTTTTCTATATGTTCGTCTCCGTGGTCGTAACCGTTAAGATGCAAAAGCCCGTGAACCAAAAGACGCTTAAGCTCGCTGTCCTTTGGAACATCAAAATATTCCGCGTTTTTAGGCAGGGTGCTAAGACTTATCACGATATCGCCCGCATTAATCCAGTGCCCCTCATCGTCATCGTATTCCCCGCCGTTTTCAAACGAAAGAACATCGGTCGGAGAATCGATGTTCCTGTATGTGCCGTTCAGTTTGCTGATAAAATTGTCGTCGCAAAAAAGGACGGAAACTTCCTCGCCGTCCATACTGAGGCGCGCCATAACGGACTGAAGAAAATCGCTTACCCTAAAAAGCCATTCGGGTTCACTAAGCCCGTCCTGCATAGAAACAAAAATCCTGTTAGCCATTAAGCCTTACCTCGTCAATTGTCTTGTCCCCAAGCACAGCTTTCCGGGCAGCGTCAACTTTTGCTTTATGAGAAGACGATTCCTGAATCTTTTTTGTTTCTTTATCTTTTTTTACTTCTTTTGACTTGGACTCTTTTTCCGGTTCAGAATTCTGCGTGTTTTCCGACTTCTGTTCTGGGTCTTTCTGGTCGGGATATTTTACACGATTGTGATAAACGCCAACCAAAAGTTTTACGAAAGATTCCCTGATTTTGGTTATATCGCTGAACGTAAGGGAGCAGTCGTCAAGCTGATGATGCTCAATTTTTGAATTTATGAGCATTTGAATGAACTTATCCAACCGCTCTTCCGTAGGATTATCAAGGGTTCGGCAGGCGGCTTCTACAGTGTCCGCAAGCATTACAACGGCGGATTCTTTTGAGCGCGGCGGATGCCCCGGATACGAAAAGTCCGCGGGATTTACGTTCGGGTCAAGTTTCTGCGCCTTATCAAAGAAAAACGCAATCAAGCTGTTTCCGTGATGTTCTTCTATTATGTCTATAAGCACCTGCGGAAGATGAAGCTGACGGGCTTTTTCGACACCTTTACGCACATGGCTTTTCAGAATGGATGCAGAAAGATTCGGATTCAAATCGTCGTGCTTGTTCGGGGAGCCTGCGTGAATGTTTTCTGCAAAATATTCGCTTTGGTCTATTTTTCCGATGTCGTGATACCACGAACCTACCTTAGCCACAAGAGAATCCGCTCCGATTTCCCTGCAGGCGTTTTCGGCAAGCTGCCCCACCATCTGGGAATGCTGATAAGTTCCGCTCGCTGTGATAAAAAGTTTTTTCAGAATCGGAACGTTTGTGTCAAGAAGATCCATCATGCGGAACACGGAAGCGGTATTCAAAATCCATTCAATCGGAGTAATAAGCGCAAGTGCTAAAATCCCCGAAAGAAATCCGTTTCCTGCAACCCCGCCAATCAGCATTGCCGTATGCTCTACGCCCTCGGAACTGAAAATCACCTTCAAAAGATAGATAAAAACCACGTTTATGAACGACATTACAATCGCCACAAAGACCATATGGATTCTTTTTTCTATTTTGCGGACTACAATAGAAGATGCAATGCAGGTGGAAAACGTATACAAAAACGGAACAATCTCATAGCCCGAAGCGGCGAATACGCCCAATGCAACTATCATCGAATAAAGCATTGCGCTTAGGTCTCCGTATAAAATGGCGACTATAAGCACAAAAAGACTTGCAGGAATTATCACAGTCAGCATGAACGGAGACGAAAAAACTTGCGCCTTTGAACCGAAAGCCGTAGCCCCGTAAATCACAAGAAAGCACACTGTCTGGAACACAAATTCCCGAAGCAAGACCTTGCGGCCGAGCGGTGCATACATAAAAAACACCACCCACAGCACAAGAAGAGCCAAAAGGAAAAGCTCCGAATTTGCGAACGCCCTGTAGTCAAGATATACGGGAGACTCCGCCATTTTTTTGAGTTTTGCAAACGCTTCCTCCGTGATGGGAAAACCTTTTTTTATGATTTTCTCGCCTTCCTCGATAAACACGGGATTCAGTTCGTCCGCCGGAATAGACCTTGGAGCATATATAGTCCTGTCGGATATCTGCCCAATCTCAAAATCGCTAAGCCTGTAGTTCGCTATAGTCTGACTTGTGGCGACATCAAAAAAATTAAGCACCGACACGGAAATATATCCCAAAAATATGAGTATTATTACCTTGTAGTGTCTTTTTAAAAAGGCAGCCGCAGATTCCATAAATCCCTGAACCTCGCTGTCCTTGGTTATAAATGCATTAGAATTGCTCTTTTTCATTTTCGTAAGCCCTAACAATCTTTTTTACCAAAGGATTTCTGGCAACATCCTCTGCCGTCAAACGGTTCATTCCAACCTCATCCAATCCGGAAAGAAGATTCATGGAATGCACCAGTCCTGACTGATTTTTATTCGGAAGATCTATCTGCGTTATGTCGCCTGTGACAAAGATTTTGGAATCTTCGCCCATACGTGTCAAAAACATTTTCATCTGCTCTTTAGTTGCGTTCTGCGCCTCATCCAGAATCATCACGGATTCCCGCAGCGTCCGTCCCCTCATGTATGCAAGGGGAGCTGTCTCTATTATCCCCGCATCCAAAAGACGGGCTATGCTTTCCTTGGGAACAAGCATCTCCATCGAGTCGAACAATGGACGAAGGTAAGGATTGATTTTTTCTTCAAGCACACCCGGAAGATAGCCCAAACTCTCGCCCGCCTCGACTATAGGACGGGAAAGCACAAGTTTTTTTTTCTTGTGGCTAAGAACAAGACGAAGTGCTTCCGCAACCGCAAGAAAAGTTTTTCCGCTGCCTGCAGCACCGTAGCAGAAAACAAGGTCCGATTTTCTCATTGAAAGTATGTAGTCAGCCTGCCTTTGCGTCCGCGGATAAATTTTTCGCAAAAAACCTTGTGCAAACACGGAAACGCTTTCCATGCAGGCGGATTTTTCTATGTTCAGAACGGACGATATTATGTCGGAAGAATTACGTTCTCCCGAATTTATTTCGTCGATAAGCCTGTCGATTATAAAGCGGAATTTTTCTCTTTTTTCAGAATCATCCGTATCCACGGAAAGCTCATTTCCCTTTGTGAACACGGGAAGACCGAGATGTTCTTCGATGAGTTTAAGATTATCGTCATTTGTGCCGCATACACACGAAAGCAATTCAGAATCAGGCACAACAATGGTATATTCATTCACAGTGCAGTTAATTGTAAAGTCCATCGGGGTTCCTGTCAATGATTGCAAAAAGCAAATTCCAAGCCCTTAATTAAGCTTTATTTCCGTCCACTTTTTGTCGTATTCTTTCGTAATTTCCGCTTTCATCGCCGACATCGGATTCCATACTATCGAAAGAGAAAAACTCGGGTCGTAAGTGTAATATTTGTTCGTGCCTGAAAGCGAAATCAGTTTGGGTTCGACTTTAAGCGAGCAGGTAAAATCCCAGTCGTGCATTTCATGGGTCAGGCTGAACGCCATGCTTTTGAGTTTGAAACTGGATTTTGTGCGCACGGAATCATTATCAAACCTGAATCCGTTGAAAAAATCTACGAAAATATTCGTTTCCGTTCCGGAAGGATAAATTCCGGGTTTTACGTATTTGTATATCGCAGAATTTTTTGACACGGCGGAAAAAGTCAGCGTCAAAAAATCCTGAATTTTCAGAGAAATGGACGGCGAAAAAGTGAATGTCGAAGAAGTAGGTTTAAGCAAATCCGCATTCGCATTTGTAGAAAAAGATGCTCCGAGGACAATCCTGTTTTTCCATGCGTAAAGTGTCTTTGTTCCAAGCGAATAGGAAAGTCCTACCGAATAGGGGCGGAATTTTTTGTCGCTTTCCGCTTCCCATTTTCTTACGGTCTCGTTGAACAAATATCCGGTCGTATACGAATGCGTGTAGCTTGCGCTAAGATTTTTCCAGCTTACGGAAAATTTTAAATAATCCCAATATTTTTCGTCCCTGTTGTACGAAAGCGACTGGCTGATTCTTAAATCTTTGAAAAGAGTGACGGAAAGATTTTGCCTGAACGGCTGGTGAGTGAATTCCTCGGACTTTATTGTCTTCTTTTTTTCGCCGGTTTCAAGCGTAAGTGTCGTAAACGGAAATCCCAGCCTTACAACTCCATAATACGCTTCCGTCTGCGGTTTCAGCGTGGACGTAAACGTGAACGACTGGGAGAATTTGTTGTCAAATTCGTTTGCTGAAAAAGTAAAATCAAGCGCATGAGAAGTTATAGAATCCTTAAGATCGTCCTCGTCGCCTTTTTTTACAACCTCCCAAATCGGATGGTAGTCATATTTTGCCTCGTCGTTCAAAGAAGTAAATTGGTCGGCAAGAAATTCCGTTCTGATTATTTTTATTGTGTTCCTGTATGTGATTCCCGTTCCGTTAAAATAAGGAAGATATTCAAGCGGTTTTATGGAAACCGAATTTGATGAAGTAATATCCTGCTTTTGAGCGGCGTAATCCGTTTTTATAAGAGAATATTTTGCGCTGTCCGAATACCATATCGATTCGCCGACTGAATTTTCGTGTATGTACGGATGGCTTTGCCACACCGGACTGTACGTGTTGGAATTCGAAATCGTAAGAAAGTTTCCGCCGTAGCTAAGATTATTGTCCCATGTAACAGGAAGTTTCAGCGAGAACATTCTTGACTTCTGCCCTCTTTCGTCCCACACAAAATCTTCGGCGGTTTTAAGGCTTGCAGAATTGTATGCAATCTGAGACGTGAAATTCGGTTTTACAGAATATTTTGAAGAAAACGAAAGCGAACCTATCGATGCGACAGGCTCCACCGCAGAAGAAAGTTTAGGCAAAGCTGAAAGCGGAAGTTTTCCGCCGTCCGCCTCTTCCGGTTCCGATTCCGGATTCCGCAATTCCGACTTTGTATCGTTTTTATCGGTAGAATCGGATGTTTCTTTTTCGGAAGAAGTGTCCGGATTTCCGTCCGAAAATTCTTCCGGAACAATAAGCGGAACCGCATAATTCACGGATTTTTTTGAAACTGACGAAGACTTTGATTTTAAAGATGCAAAATCTATGCTCACAAAAGTGCCGCTTATCGAGGCGGATGCTGTCATCGGCGTTATCTGCGACGGATAATAAAAAAGCCGATTCGGCGTGCTGTTTCGCCACGCATAAAGGTCAGCCGGAAAAACTTTGTCGTTTTTAAGTTCCGAAGGATTTGCGCTCATCGATGTCCAGACAAGCGAAGATGTAAGTGAAAGCGATGCGGAAGAAACATACGGCTTTAAAAGCGCGGGAAGAGGAATCGTATATGAGCCGTTCGCATTCCATGTAAACGACGATATTGCGGACTGAGTTTTAGAGGAATTATTGTCGTCCGTAGGTTTCATAAGATAGCTTATCCAGTCCATGGATTCGCTGCGTTCCGTTATAAAATCGTCCGAAAAATACGGGTCTGACCAAATCGGAAGTTTTACCGAAAGTGAAAACGGTTTATTCATCGAAAGCGAAATATTTCCGCCGTATCTGAAAGGAAGTTTTAATCCCATAAAATTTGAAGAATCATAGTAGCGCACTCCGCCGTTTAAAAAAGGCGCATACGAACCTAACGATGAGTTAAAAAAAACAGTATTTGAAAATCCCATGTAAAAACTTGCGTCTATGCTTGAAAAAACAGCCTTGGGTTTGAAAACGCCCGAAAATCCCACAAGTGCACCAAGATTTGTGTAATAGTCGCCAACAATTTTAAGATAATTTGAAGTATCGCCATTAAAGTCGTCGTCAAGATTGTGAAGAACCAAGCCCTCCCTCTTCTGCTCCTTCAATACGGACGGACGGACAAAATTGAAAAGCGCCTTAAGTTTTTCTTCACCTTCGCTTTTATTGGAAGAAGATTTATTCGTATTTTCCAAAGGCTTTCTTCCATAAAGATAAAACGTGTTCTGATTAAAATAGCCCTTACGTTTTTGGTGCCCGAACACAGGATTGAATATAAGTTCATCCTTCGGATAGTAGAATGCCGGAAGATAGAAAACCGGAACTACACCGACATAAAGAAGCGCATTTAAAAAGGCAAATTCCCCGCCCGGTAAAAGCCAGATTCTTGAAGCGCGGATATACCAATGCGGGTCATCATCGTCACAGAACGTAAGAATTCCGTCTTTGAACGCAATTGTGTTCGAAACGCTTCTTCCGAAAATATCGCTTGAAACCACAAGCGTTGAACCGCTCGGAAGATTTATCGCATCGGATTTTGTTTGTACAACTCTGCCGTCGTCAAAAACGCCTTCCAAGGTCGATGTGTTGAACATAAAAGAATCGGCAGTTACGTTCTGCCCGCCGGAACTGCCTGTTGTCATCTCAAGCGAAACGTTACCGGATGCGTACATCATCTCGCTTGTTCTGTCGTAACGTATGGAATCAGCAGAAATCACATTTTTGGAAGAGCCGCTTGAAACGGAAACTTTTACGTCCCCCGAAAGAAGAATCACGTCGTTTCCGGTCTCTTTGTCTTTCTCGTATTGCGTGCTGATGGCGTTGTCGATTGTTATGACAGTCCTTTTTGTTTCTTCCTCTGAAAACGAAAAAAAAGGAACAAAAAGCAAAACGCAGAAAAAACACGAAAAAAACTTCTTGACCGGAAAAGTTTTCATTTTGTCCGCTCTCTTTCAAGCATCTCTTTTATGAACATTCCAGTGTAGGATTTTTCTACAGAGGCGATTTGTTCAGGCGTTCCCGAAGCCACAATCTTTCCTCCCCTAAATCCGCCTTCAGGACCAAGGTCAACAATATAGTCCGCCTGACATATGACATCAAGGTTGTGTTCAATCATAAGCACGCTGTTTCCTTGAGCCACGAGTTTTTGAATTACCTCCATCAGCATTTTAACGTCCGCAAAATGAAGCCCTGTTGTAGGCTCGTCCATTATGTAGAGGGTTTTTCCTGTGGAAACACGGGCAAGTTCGTTCGCAAGCTTAACCCGCTGGGCTTCCCCGCCCGAAAGAGTCAATGCGTTCTGCCCAAGCTGAATGTAGCCAAGCCCGACGGATTTAAGCGTCTCAAGTTTCCGGGAAATATGCGGAATCGAAGCAAAAAAATCGCAGGCTTCTTCGATTGTCATTTCAAGCACATCGTTTATGCTTTTTCCTTTGTATAAAACCGCAAGCGTCTCTTTGTTGAACCTTTTTCCTCCGCAAGAATCGCACGTGATGTATACATCCGGAAGAAAATTCATTTCTATGAGTATTTGCCCCGCACCCTGACAGTTTTCGCATCGTCCGCCTTTGACGTTAAAACTAAACCTGCCCTTCTTATAGCCCATCGCCTTGCTTTCGGGAAGCGTGGAAAACAAATCTCTGATGGAATCAAAAACTCCGACATAAGTTGCAGGATTGCTCCTTGGAGAACGGCCTATAGGACTTTGGTCAATGTTTATTACTTTATCTATGTATTCCGCACCTTCAATCGATTTGTACTTTCCGAACGGAAGCCTTGACCTCATAACGGCGTTGCTCAAGACAGGAAAAAGAACATCGCTCATGAGCGTGGATTTTCCGCTTCCTGAAACGCCCGTTATGCAGGTGAATGCTCCCAGCGGAAACGAAACGGAAACATTTTTCAGATTGTGCTCGGTAACTCCTGAAATCTTTATGAATTTTCCGTTACCCTTACGCCTTTCTTTTGGAATGTCCATCCTAAGTTCGCCTGAAAGATACTGACCTGTCTTGCTTTCCGGCACCCGCATGACTTCTTCAGGCGTTCCGGAGGCAACTACATATCCTCCGTGAACTCCGGCACCGGGACCTATGTCAACAAGATAGTCGGCAGTCCGCAAAGTCTGCTCGTCATGTTCCACGACTATCACAGTGTTTCCCTGATCCCTAAGGTATGTCAAAGTATCTATGAGTTTTTGATTGTCCCGCTGATGAAGACCGATTGAAGGCTCGTCCAAAATATACATGACTCCGCAAAGCGCAGAGCCTATCTGGGTAGCAAGGCGTATCCTCTGCGATTCGCCGCCGCTTAAAGTTCCTGCTGTTCTTTCAAGCGAAAGATAATCAAGCCCTACATTTTTAAGAAAACTTAGCCTGGATTTTATTTCCTTTAGAACTTGAGAGACGATTTTTATCTCATATTCGGAAAGTTCAAGCGAATTAAAAAAATCAATCGCCTCCGCAACGCTCAAAGCTGAAAGAGCGTAAATATTTTTGCCGCCCACAGTAACCGAAAGGGCTTCCCTGCGAAGCCTTTTTCCATGGCAGGAAGAACATTCCGAAACCGACATGAATTTTTCTTCAATACGTTCACGCTGCGCCTGCCCCCACGCCTCGTTGTGCCGCCTTTGCATGTCGCCCAGTACACCAAGCCAAGGGCGATTGTATTCGGAATAGCCCTCTCCACTCTGCTTTTTGTAAGTCCACCGGATTTTTTTATTGATGTCTCCGTTCCAAAGAAAATTGAATTGTTCCTTGGAAAGCTCGTTTATCGGAGTATCAAGCGAAAAACCGCCCGAATCAGCGACCGCCTGAAACATAGAACGGTTCCATTCGCTTTCAGGATTGTAGAACGCCAATGCATTCTCGTTAAAACTCTTTGAATTGTCGGGAATTATCTTTTCAAAATCCCATTCCATCTTTTCGCCAAGGCCCGTACATTCAGAACAGGCACCGAACGGATTATTGAACGAAAAAAGACGAGGCTGAAGTTCGGGAATGGAAATTCCGCAGTCCGGGCAGGCGTTCTTCTGACTGAAAAACACTTCCTCGTCCCTTTCATCATCCCCTGAACCTATGCGTCTTGTTACCGTAATCATGCCGTTCGCGCTCAAAAGAGCCGTCTCGATGCTGTCGGAAAGCCGTTTTCTTATATCCGAGCCAAGCACCACTCTGTCAACGATTATTTCTATGGTATGCTTTTTCTGCTTGTCAAGTTTTATGTTATCCTCAAGGCTTGCGACAACTCCATCTATCCTTGCCCGAACAAAACCGGACTTCCTTGCATCCTCGATTATCTTTGTATGCTCACCTTTCTTTCCCCGTATGACCGGCGCAAGAATCTGAATCTTAGTTCCATCTCCCCACGACATCACCGAATCGATAATCTGATCCACGCCCTGCTCACGAATCTCGCGTCCGCATTCAGGACAATGCGCATGGCCGACACGCGAAAAAAGAAGCCTGTAATAATCGTAGATTTCCGTTATCGTTCCCACGGTCGAGCGTGGATTCTTATTTGTACTTTTCTGCTCTATCGAAATCGCCGGAGAAAGCCCTTCTATCAAATCCACATCGGGCTTGTCCATAGTCCCCAAAAACTGACGTGCGTATGAAGAAAGACTTTCCATATAGCGACGTTGCCCTTCGGCAAAAAGCGTGTCAAACGCAAGCGAACTTTTCCCCGAACCGCTAAGCCCCGAAATCACAACCAGACGGTTTCTCGGAATCTCAAGGTCTATATTTTTAAGATTATGCTCCCTCGCTCCGCTGATTCTGATTTTGTCGCTGTTAAAAATATTCGCCATGGCGTAAAAGTATAGCAATTTTTTTTCTATAAATCCATGCCTTTTATTCCTCCAAAAAACTCACAATTCCTGAAAAACATTATCAGCCGGATTTTCCTCCCACCATCCTTTCGGGATTCCGCTGTCGCTCATTGCTTCGCAACACCTTCGGTGTCCCTACAGGCTGGGGCATGGCTCATCCTTAAATTAAAAACAAAAACACCTTCTAAAAAAATCTTTCATGACCGCACCCATAAAAAATCGCCATCTTGTTGAGAATAAAATTCGGCTCAAGCAGATTCCGCACAATTAAAATCCGTATGTTTTTCCTGTAGAATCAACCGTAAGCTATCAAAAAATTCAGTTTTCAGAGTTTTATCACGGAGGAAAATATGGCGCAGAATGAAAAAGCAAAAACCGCCCTGCTTGAAGGAAAAATTGTAAAAACGATGATTTCTTTGAGTTTACCGGCAGTAATCGGAATGGTTGTAATAGGGCTTTACAATTTTATGGACGCAATGTTTGTAGGGCAAATGCTTGGACCAAAAGCGATGACAGCGGTAAAAGTATCATATCCTTTCACGTTCATGAACAACGGAATCGCCACCCTGATTGGAGTTGGTTCGGCATCGGCGGTCTCAATCGCAATAGGAAAAGGCGACAAAGAGACATTGGACAAAATTATGGGAAATCTGATTTCTGCGGTTTCAATTTTTTCCATAATAATCACCGCTTTAGGATTTATCTTTAATCGCCAGTTCCTTGTTCTTTGCGGCGCAAAAGGCGAAATAATGGAACTCGGAATAAAATATCTTAGAATTGTGTTTATCGGCTCGATTTTTGTGAATTTTGCCCAAAGCGCCAACATGGTCATGCGAGGTGAAGGAATCCTCACTCAAGCGATGCTCATCATGGCGATTGGTGCAGTGATGAATATCATCCTTGACCCAGTCCTAATCCATTTCATGAAACCGTACGGAAAAGGAATTGAGGCGGCGGCTTTAGCCACCCTGATTTCGCAAATCGTACAGGCGGTAATCACCTTATGGTTTTTCATCAAAAAAAGTTCTATAAAAATCGGAAAGATTCGTCCCGACAAAAAACTGATGAAAGCGGTTCTTGGTGTCGGAGTTTCAGCGATGCTGATGCAGGTCATGTCGATGATTCAGCAGACACTCATGTACCGTGTCGCCCAAAAATACGGAAGCTCAGAATGGCAGACTGTCCTTGGAGCAAGTTTAAGTCTTATGGCATTCTCGTTCATTCCTCTTTGGGGAATAAGCCAAGGCTTCCAGCCGGCGATAGGAACGAACTTCGGAGCAAAAAATATCGGACGAGTGAAAGCGTTCACAAAAGCATTCATGATTTTTGCAACACTTTTTGCCTTGGTGTTCTATATTCCTACCATGTGTTTTCCAAAGAAAATGCTTTCCATCTTCATCACAGACGAAAAAATCACCGACATGGGTTTTCCGATGCTAAGACTCCTTTTTTCAACCTACATAACATACGGAATCATGATTCTTTCCATAACATTTTTCCAAGCCGTAAAGGACGCAAGCAAGGCTGCAATACTTACTTTGTGCCGCTCTCTGATTCTGTTCGTGCCGCTACTTTTCATACTTCCGGCTCTTGGACTTGGAGTAAAAGGCTTGTTCCTAGCCTCTGTCATCACAGACCTTCTAATACTAGCAGCCTCTGTTTTACTCGTAATAGGAGCTTTAAAAAAGATTCAGAAAGAAGTCCAGTCAACGGAAACAGAATAAAGTCCCAAAAAAGCAAAGCATAGTCTGCAACAGCGGAAAAGCGGTGCAGATTATGCTAAACACGGGAAAAAGTGTCGGTTTTGATGCCGAAAAACTTTATTATCGGCACTGCAAAGGTTACCCGATCGGCACTGCAAAACGCGGCTTCAATCGCAGGTCTTTTATTGACCCCCGAAGCGGCTATTACCGACATTCCCGAAAAGAATCCCCCTGCCCCGATGCCCGGAGGCGGAATGGGCGGCATGGACGGTATGTATTGATAAGACCGCACTTAATAATGAATAAAGCGTAAAAAACAATTTAAAATAATTCGAGCCTCTAAAAAATAAATGCTTTTAGAGGCTCGAATGTTATTTTAACCTAGCAAGAACTTCGGCGTTCGGCTTTTTTTAAAGAATAATCTTCCCTAAAAAGAACCTTTATAGCCGAGGTTTTTTAATTTTTGGCGAGTTGCTAAAGGTAATTTTCCGCAACCTTGGAAATTATCACGGTTTTGATCTTCGATGAACTTAATACTCGTAATCGATTCGGGAATTTTTAATTCATATAATTCAGTACAATAATTAAATGCATCTCCGCGAAAGTTACCTTCACTATCCCCTATCTTTTTAATATTCGCAGGAATATTGATTGTTTCCAACTTTTTACACGAAGAAAATGCAAAACAACCTATTTCTTCAATGCTGTCAGGCAAAGAAACCGTTTTAAGATTACTGCAACTAGCAAAAGCATTGTAAGGGATTTTTTTTAAGCCCGCACCTCCTTCTCCGGGAAGGATAACTACTGAACGAAGGTCTGATCCGTAAAATGCATCTTCCCCAATTACCTGTACACCGGACGGAATAACAACGGCTTTGATTTCTTTACCGAAAAAAAAACGCTTTCCGATTTCGGTAACGGGATAGTTTTCGATTGTCTCCGGTATAATCAGCGTTATTGCGGAACCCGTATACCCGTTGATGACAATGCCGTTTCCCTCTTTGTTCAAATCGTAGGAAAAATCTACTCCTGGGCTTGCACTTGTTTTTGTTAAGTTTATTAAATCACTTACAGCAGCAGCTTTCAAAGACTCTGCGATAGCTGCGACATCGGAACCGTTCAAACTTTGCAGCAATTTTGCAGAACTTTTTGCACTCGGTTTTCCGCTTTCGCTTTTGCTGCACCCAACAGTCATAGCCATTGTACTAATTGCAAGAATTACTGCACCGATACATGAAACCGTTTTTTTTGTTTCATTATAAATCTCCCTTTGCGTATATATTTCTATATACGTGTTTATTTATTTTTGCGTTTAAGCCCGCCGGCTTATTGCATTATTTGGAAAGCAACGGAATAAGCTGCGGTATAATTCCGCCTGCACTACTTTTTAGAATATCGAAAAGTTCCAAACCGATTTTTTTTGCAATATCGATTGGAAGCCTACTTTCCGATTTTAGAGTTTTAGAAAAATCATTTACCATCTTCAGTTCTTCTTTACTTAATGCCATGTTATCTGTTAGATGCTTAGGCTCAAGCAACCCCTTCATAGCTATAAAAGACAAAAAACTTGCAACCTTTACTTTTATCAGCTCATTGTTAAAACTGCCGTCGGTGTAAAAGCCTTCTTCTTTTAAACTTTGTATAAAGTCGGCTTTTATGATCGGATTTTCTTCAGGAATAATAAGATAGTCGCCGTCGATAGAGACTTTGCTCGAATCATTTTTGATTTTATTCAAAAGAGCGTTAAGATTATTTTCCTTTTCTTCATTGTCTTCTTTACCGTATTTTGCATGTGAATCGAGAATATAGGACTTCAGTTTTGTTTCGTTGATACCGAGACTTTTTGCTTTTTCCCAATTATTTTTTCCGGGAATAAGACCGCGTTTTTCAAGCAGAAAAAACAAAAGACAATCCGAATCTCTTTTGGGCATACTTGCAAATGGGTGCTTTTGCAATTCCTCAAAAAGCTCCGTGCAAAATTCTTTGGCAGTTTCCGCACTGTAATCTTGTCGTATGTTCATCAAATAACCCCTTTGCAGTT
>ERZ772957.1196-NODE-1196-length-17477-cov-3.114166_pt1 | contig 17477 bp, 16 predicted proteins | sample MGYA00580682_ERZ772957 | MGnify/ENA primary metagenome ERZ772957 (study PRJEB29015, sample SAMEA2737921) | human oral metagenome | biome: human oral; feature: human-associated habitat; material: dental | place: China | collected 2025 ...
AGAAGATCGCGACTTTGCTGCTATGGTGGCTAAAAAGCTCGGAATCCCTTTTGAAGAGGTCGATTTGAGCGAGACCTACAAAAAGACGGTGATAGACTATCTCTTTGCAGAGTATGCAAAGGGACGCACTCCCAATCCGGATGTATTGTGTAATCGTGAAATAAAGTTTGCCGCATTTTGGGATGTTGCGCGTGAAAGAGGCGCAGAGGGCCTTGCTACGGGGCACTATTGCCGAAAACTCACCACGAGTGTGGATGGGCAATCGTGTTATCATTTATTGGCTGGGAAAGATCCGGGGAAGGATCAGAGCTATTTCCTGTGTCAGGTGAGTCAGGCACAGCTCGCACACGCGTATTTTCCTATAGGGGAGATGCAGAAATCCGAAGTCCGGGCATTGGCTAAAAAGCTAGGACTCGCGACAGCACAACGTAAAGATAGCTATGGGATTTGCTTTGTGGGGAAAATCGATTTGCCTACGTTTCTGGCACAACGTCTCGAGGCTAAGGTGGGTGATATTGTAGAAATCCCGCGCGATAGTCCACTTCCCGAACGAGGAGATACGTTGGAAAGTTGCGCACAACCCTATGCTCTGAATCCTACTATGGGTAAGGTTGTCGGGAAGCATAACGGGGCGCAATTTTTTACGGTCGGGCAGCGGAAAGGACTAGGAGTTGGAGGGAAAGAACTCCCGCTTTTCGTTTTAGGAACCGATGTTGCGCAAAATATAGTTTATGTGGGGCAGGGGCACGACCATCCCTATCTCAATCGGGAGGTAGTAGCGTTGAATACCTCGGAGGTGCATTGGGTGAATCCGTATCGAACGCTCTCTGTAGGCGATGTTTTGCCCGTTAAGGCGCGTTTGCGTTACCGACAGCCACTGCAGGATGCAGTATTGTACTGTAAGAGCGAAGGTTTTTACTTGCGTTTCGCGACTCCACAACGGGGGGTGACTCCGGGGCAGTTTGCTGCTTGGTACGATGCCGAAGAGTTGTTGGGTTCGGCGCCTGTGAGCTTTTAAGCCTTGCCTGATAGATATTTTGCTGCTATTGTAGGCAAGCACTCCTGTGCAATATAGGTAGGCGATACCTGCGATTCTCTAAGGATTTGAAAGCATTCTACTGCTTGTGCAAATAGCCAGCGATAGCCATTGTTATAGCGAATCTTGTGCGCCCGAGCCCATGCTTGTGCGCGGGATGCCGTGTAGGCAACATCTACTACTTCGCGAACACATTCTGCGGCAATGGCAGGTAACCCTACCTGATGTGGCAGTACAGAGAAGAGGATAACAGGCTGCCGGATTTTGTTGAGTGCATCCCAAGGTAGGTAGTCTGCGTCGAAATCTCTCGCTAAAGCCTGTGCTTTTTCGGGAGTTCGATTGCTGCACAGAATCGTAATATTTTGCTCGTATAGGGCTTCGAGTACAGGGCGAGATGCACCTCCTGCTCCAAGCACTAACACAGGGAGTTGTGCCTTAGGTATACTGGTGTAGCTAATTAAGGAATGTGCTCCGGTGATGTCGGTATTGGTTCCGTATAGTTGAGAGTCTTTCCGCCACAGAAAGTTTACAGCTTGGAGACGCATAGCAGTGGGTGAGAGATAATCTAATAAGTTGAGTATTTCGTGCTTGTATGGCGATGTAATATTGAGTGCATCTAAGTCGTATTGTTCCAATGTGTTTTGTAAGTCTTCTTTAAGTATGGCTTGCGGTGGTCTTTCCCAAAGTAGATACTCTATATCTGTTCCGGTTTGTTGGCCGAAGTAGGCAAAAAGAGCAGGGCTGAGCGAATGCCGAATAGGATAGCCCAAGAGTGCTAAGCGTAGGGTTTTACTCCTCATTTTGAGTGTAGATTTGCTGCATGAGGTGGGCCGGAAGCATGCCCGGCGCTACAGCATCGGAGCTATAGGAGGTATAGGTGTAGGGCGCTCCTAGGAGTGGAGCAGCTATTCGCGTAAAAGAGCCAATTTCGCCCATGGCAAAGAGGAGTAAGTGGTCGAACTCTTCGTAGAGGGTTAGTAGCTGTACGGCGTCGTGTGCATCATGGCATAAAACGGCAACCTTACAGAGGTAGGGTTGATGTTGCTGTAGCTTACGAATGGTGTTGCGAATGAGCTCGAGGTCGCCGTTGTAAGTGTAGAGGTGCTTAGAGAGTATTATTCGGTTGTGTTGAGAGCCGAAGTCTGCTAGTAGCTTAGGTGTAAAGGGCTCTTGGTAGTCTATATCTACGAAAGGGATACTAGCAGACAAAAGGCAGTTTCGGTAACACTGCTCTGCAAATTGTAGCGTGCTAGAATCGGTTGATACAGACCGATATGTAACAATAATCTTAGAGTAGTTGCATAGGAGTGTTTTAAACCACGGATGCTTGGCTATATCTACGACAGGGGAGGGTTGCCTCGGGAAGAGATCTAGGCGAAGTTCGAGCCAAGTGGTTTCGTCAGGATAGATAGCAGTATCAGGCGTCGTCTCGTTCGTCAGCACTAAACAAAGGGCAGGCTTCTGAACCATGGTGTAAGGGATTAGAGGCTACTGATAAAGTTGTGTAGCTCGTCGAAGGAGATTTCGACAATCTCCGTCTCTCCAATGGCACGCGGAAGGATAAAATTTAAATTAGTTGCCGAACGTTTTTTGTCGCGTTTCATAGCATCAAATACTACCCAAGGGAGTACATCGCTCTGGGTAGGCAATCCGAAGCGCGTGAGGAGTTGTTCGAGGGCATCCAGAACCGTCGGCGAGCAGAGACCTTTTTGTACGGCGAATCGTGTCGCAAAGCACATGCCGATACCTACAGCGAGACCGTGGTGGATACCTTTTACGGCTTCGAGGGCGTGCCCCCAAGTGTGCCCAAAGTTTAGTGTGCGCCGGAGGTTGTGATCGCGTACATCGGCTTCGATAAAGTGCTTTTTAATGTTTATCGACCAAGGGATGATTTTTTGCAATTCTGCCATATCGAGCGAGAGAATGGCATCGGCGTGTGCCCCGAAGTAGGCGAACATTTCGGGGTCTGCAATCATACAGTGTTTAATCATTTCGGCTACGCCACCCTGTACCTCTATTTGGGGGAGTGAGTGGAGGAGGTGATAGTCGCACAGGATGTATTGTGGTTGGTAGAAAGTGCCGATGATATTTTTGAACCCGTGGAGGTTTACCGCATTCTTCCCACCAATACTAGCATCTACTTGCGCCAGAAGGGTAGTGGGCACCAGCAATAGCGGGACGCCCCGCATGTACGTAGCCGCTACAAAGCCCGCCAGATCTGTCACGACTCCTCCGCCGATTCCAACAATGGCAGTCTCGCGATCTACCCCATTGTTCTGTAGCCAACGATAGATTTCGGCAGCTTCGCGCAGACTTTTGCTGTGTTCGCCCGAGGCTACTTTGTAGGTAAGCATTGGGGGGAGTTGAGGTTGTAGGATTTGCGCTACCTTCTCGTCGATAATCAGTACAGCTCGTGCCTCGTTAAGTATTGCAGTGAGGGTGGAGAGGTCGGTGTCGGTATAGATGGTAGTGCCGACTTCGTTGTTCAATTGTATCGTATTCATAGCTTCGGTGGCATATACGTCTGCAAAGGTAACTTTTTAGCAAGTTCGGGTTACCATCTGCTTTTGTGCGCAGAGGCACTACTTTTGTGGGCGATACGACGGGGATGAGAGATTCTACGATACACGACCAGCCTACACTACCAATAGAAAGGGGACATAGTACTCCCGTTGCGAGAGAATATCCTGCGCAGGATACTTTGGCAACCGATTCGGTTTTCCCGCATTCGCAGATTCTACTAGACGAGCTTTACACTTGGATTTACGGAGTTCCGGAAAGTGCTAAAAATTCTGTTTCTAACGAACCGAATGCGGTGCGTGGACTTTTTGCGCCACCTCCCCCTACGCGTACCTGGAACGAAAAACAATATCAAGCCCTCCCGATGCGCGATCGTTGGTTCTTGCAAGAGGATACTACCAGCCTAGCTTTTGCTTTTATTTTGCTGGCAGCATTATTTGCAATGTTCCTTCGTTTTCGTTTTTGGAAGTACTATTCCGATTACAGAAAGCTCTTTTTTCATCCGCGTTCCCTGCTCCGACTTAGTGAATGGGATGAACCGCATCCGGGTCAATTCCATTTTTATTCCGATGTGTTGGTAATCATCTTGCTTTCGTTACAGCTGTGGTGGAGCTTTCGTTTGCCTTTTTTTCGAGCGAGTGAGTTTCCTGTTTCGAATTTGTGGTTGTTGCCGATGGTTTTTGTCGGGCTTTTAATATTATATGCTTATAAAATAGGGCTTTTGCATCTAGCGAGTCGTTTGATTCGGCAACCGGAAGCTGCGCACCTTCTTTGGCGGCAGTACAACTATGTTCATCGTGTCCTTTGGCCTTATTACTTTGCGATTGTCTTTCTTTCGATGTTCAATATTCCGTGGCTTCAGGTTGTGTTTATCTATGCGGGCGTGTTGCTCATTTTTGCAACGTGGTTGTATGGGCTATTTCGGGTACTCTTAACCTTTATTTATTTTCGTTATAACCTGTTCTTCTACTTTTTGTACCTTTGTGCCCTAGAGATCGGTCCATTTTTGGGTTTGATTCGCTGGTTGGAGTTGGAGTGAGTAGGGAGTTCTTGGGCGATAATGGCAAAGAGAGTAAAAGCGGATGTTCCTCAAGTCCGGCGAATTTTGGTGTCACAGCCGAAACCTGCGATAGCGAATTCAGCATTCGAGGTGCTGGCTAAAAAGACGGGAGTGGAAATAGTTTTCGAACCGTTTATTCATGTCGAGGAGGTATCGGCTAACGATTTCCGCAAACAGCGCATAGATTTAGCTAAGTTCCCTTCAGTGCTGTTTACGGGGCGAAAAGCAATCGAGCATTATTTCCGGATTGCTGAGGCAGTACGTTTTAAGGTCCCGGATGAGATGCGCTACTACTGTACATCAGAGACCGTGTCACTTTACTTGCAGAAGCACGTTACGTATCGTAAGCGAAAGATCTTCTTTCCGGAGGATGGGTCGTTGGAAACACTTATCCAACACATCGGAAAATATAAGGACGAGCGTGTACTGTTGCCTCTCTCTGATGTCCATTCGCAGGAGATCCCGCGCGAATTGAAAAAGGCGGGTATCCGGTTCTCAAAGACGATTCTCTATAGAACAGTTTCTAGCGATTTGCAACATATCGATATCAACTCTTTCGATATGCTTATTTTTTACAGTCCGCAGGGAGTAAAGTCGTTAAAAGCCAATTTTCCGGACTTCCAGCAAGGCACCACCTGTATTGCAGCTTTCGGGAAAAATACGCACCGAGCAGTTCGTGCCGAGGGGCTGAAACTAAATGTATTGGCTCCTACCCCGACGTGCAAAAGCATGACCGAGGCTTTGGACGTCTTCTTGGTCGCGCGCAATCACATAGAAGAGTAGACACAGAAGGAGTGTAATATACCTGTAGTGAGTGCGTGAAGTAGCTCTCTACAAGGGGGCTTTTTACGGTATAATATGCGACGAGTTTTATTCTTTGTGAGTTTGCTCCTGCTATGCAGCATTAGAGCGCTCTATGCGCAAGGTGTAGACGAGAGTAAGGTAAGGCTTCTATGTGTATAAGGCTAGTGTACGATGCTCTTATCCCTACTGCTTATTAAACGCTTAAGCTATTGATGCGCAACACTCTTCCGGCTTCTGAGCGGCTGCATTTTGCTCGCGAGATCGATACCCTTTTCCGTACGGGTCGTAAGGTTTTTGCTTTCCCGTATCGTCTGGTCTATCAGATAGCAGCAGAAGCCTCGGAGACTGGAGGAATTGCGATGATGGTTGTCGTCCCCAAACGCTTGTACAAGCACGCTGTAGATAGGAATCGGAACAAAAGGCAGATGCGCGCTGCTTTCCGCTTGCATGTGCATAATCTGCGTAGCTTAGCTGTGCAAAAACGCGTGAGGGTTCGTATGGCATTCTTGCTCACAACCCATCAGCAAGTAGACTGGGAGGCGAAACAGACCGCTATTCAAAAACTCCTAACAAAACTCTCGCACGAAATTGAAAAATCTTAGCATACAGAATATCTGGCGATGGATACGGCGGGGGCTCATTGCTTTGTTGGTGCTCCCGATTCGTATCTATCAGCTTTTTATTTCGCCAATCCTGCCGCCCTCTTGTCGCTTTACACCGAGTTGTTCGGTGTATTGTGTAGAGGCGATTAAGAAGCATGGTCCGTTCTATGGTTTATTCTTGTGTGTATGGCGTCTGCTGCGTTGCAATCCGTGGGGAGGACATGGCGAAGACCCTGTGCCCTGAATGTGGTTTCTCTACAAGATGTTAATGCGATTTAGTGCGTAGATGTCGGTTATGTTCGGTCGGGTTACATTTGTGTCCGGAAAAAGTTATATACAACGCCCAAAGCACTAAATCGGTTTGTAATAGAACAACTTATGTGCTTATGAACACATAAAGGGGTTGGGTAGGTAGGTGGGTTGTCCGTTCAAAAGTAGTCTAATCTTTATATTTGTGCAGATTCTTGGGCAGAATACAGTTTACGAGTATGGCAAAAGTAATTCCTATTGCAAATCAAAAAGGGGGCGTTGGAAAGACCACCACAGCCATTAACCTAGCTGCTTGTCTGGCAGTTGAGGGGAAGAAGGTGCTACTAATAGATGCAGATCCGCAAGCAAACTCCACCTCGGGGTTAGGCGTAGGCTCCGACGTACAGGGGCTCTACGAGTGTATTATCGGCGTAACCGATCCGCACGACGTTATTGTACATACCGAGCTCCCCAAATTAGACTTGCTCCCCTCGCACGTAGGGTTGGTAGGTGCCGAATTGGAGATTGTGGACGTAGAGGATCGCGAGACGATCCTGCGTCGTATCATCACCCCTCTGCGTTTGGAGTACGACTATATTTTCATAGATTGCTCGCCTTCTCTAGGCTTAGTAACGCTGAATGCCCTTACGGCAGCCGACTCGGTAATTATTCCGGTGCAGTGTGAGTATTTCGCACTCGAGGGGCTCGGGAAATTGCTGAATACGATTAAGCTGACGCAAAAGCGGTTTAGTCCGAATATTAAGATCGAAGGCTTTCTGTTTACCATGTACGATGCTCGTACGAAGCTTGCCAATCAGGTTGTAGAGCAGGTACGCACCCACTTTAAGGATATGGTTTTTGATACCATGATCATCCGTAACGTAAAGCTGAGCGAAGCACCGAGCCATGGCAAGCCAGTGATTCTTTACGATGCTACCTCGGCAGGAGCGCAGTGTTATACCAATCTTGCTCTGGAGCTCATACGGCGCAACGAAGCCGAAACAGCCTCTGCACAGTAGCAAAAGTCCTAGGAAAAAGAGGGAGTCTGATGGCAAAGAAAGGCAATGCACTAGGACGCGGTTTGGATGCCCTTTTGGGTGGCGAGAATATCCAATCGATGTCTAACAACAGTCCGCTTAGGAGCGATTCGAGCGCGACACAGGAGGAAAGTAGGCAAAACCTAGCTGCTATTCGCGAAATCCCGCTTGCGCAAATCACAGTGAATCCGTATCAACCACGCACAGAGTTTAACGAGGAAGCGCTTGCAGAGTTGGCAGAATCGATTGCTAAAATTGGCATTATTCAGCCGATTACGCTTCGTTCGATTGAGGGAGATCTCTATCAGATTATTTCGGGGGAGCGTCGTTTTCGTGCAGCAAAGCGAGCAGGACTTACTACCATCCCCGCCTACGTCCGCGAAGCCGACGATCAGGGGATGATCGAAATGGCTCTGGTAGAGAATATTCAGCGATCGGATCTCAATCCGGTAGAGATTGCGTTGAGCTTTCAACGATTGCTTGAAGAATGCCACCTCACACAAGAAGAATTAGCCCCCCGAGTAGGAAAGAACAGAGCAACCATATCGAACTATTTGCGTGTTCTGAAGCTACCCGTTGAGGTGCAGTATAAGCTCCGGACGCGTGTCATTTCTATGGGGCATGCCAAGGTGCTTCTAACCCTCGAATATGAAGTAGAACAGTTGGATTTGGCACGACGGATTGAAGCCGAGGGGCTTTCTGTTCGTAATTGCGAAGAGATAGTACGCGCTTTATTAAATCCTTCTGCGCAAAATACAGAAGAGTCGGTAGATAAAGAAAAAGAAACAACTCCCAATACTTCGCCTGCCAATCTGGATTACGTGGCAGAAATGCAACAAGCCCTCGAAAAACGACTGGGCTGGGGGGTGAAGGTAAACGGAAACGAAAAGGGGAGTGGTAGAATAGTAATTACTTTCCGTACGGAAGGTGAGCGCAAAGAACTAATGCAAAAGCTCTTACAAGAGAACTAACCCAATGGCAACGCATACTAGCAGAGTGCAGTGTGCGAATTCGAGGCTTGTTTCCCTCATATCCCTTATTGGTTTCTCCTCCCTTCTCCTACACATACCACCACTACAAGCACAGGATTCGGTAATTCAGTTATCTAAGCAGCCAGATACTACGGAGCTTCTACGGAGCTCCTCTTTACTATCGGTTGTTAGAGATTCGCTTGCCATGCCCGAGACACAGGAGCCCGAACCTGCGCCAGTGCTCGCTCCTACACAAGCGTCGGTAGTACACAGTTCGTCGTGGCGTCGTTTTGCCGATTCGCTTTCCATGCCTTGGGTGGCGTTGTCGTCAGTACTATTGCCGGGGGCAGGACAAGCACTGAATGGCGATTACTGGAAGATCCCCTTGGTTACGGGTTCGGTGACGGGCTTTACGTTTGGGAGTATTTATTTTCATCGTAAGTACACTAGTTTGCACAGTGAGCCATTCTCTACCAATACCGAGGTTTATTTGCAACAGGAGAGTCGGCTCATAGAACTCCAAGCCTATCGGAATGGTTGTATAGCGGCAGCAGCTTTGAGTTACTCACTAGGGGTAGCCGATGCTATGTTTGTGCACAGTCGTGATTTTAAGTCGCCTCTAGCCGCTTTGCTCTCAAGTGCTCTTTTGCCAGGGCTTGGGCAAATGTATACGCAAACCTATTGGAAGGTACCTATCATTTACGGTGCGGCAGTATTTCTTACCTCGCAATACCTGAGAATGGATCTTCTCTACCGAAGGTTTGATAAAGCGCTTACGTATCTGATTGATGATCGTCCGGATACGATAGATGAGTTCGAAGGGAAGCGCTCACGACAGGATATCGAGTACTTTCGCGATTACTACCGTCGGAATCGAGATCTGAATATCTTAGGTCTTTCCCTTCTCTACGTCCTTAACATCATTGATGCGTATGTGGGGGCACACCTTTACTACTGGAATGTGGATAATAATCTCGCCATGCGAGTGTACCCTTCCTTGTCGCCACAAATAAATGGGATACCTGCAACGCCAGGTCTTGCTATGAATATCAACCTTAATTTCTAACCTCTATTGACGATGCGCAATCTATTCCTTGCTTTGGCTTTCCTTTTTTGTGCTCTGATCGCAAAAAGTGAACCGACTCCTGAGAATTCGCCCGTAGATTCTATGCATTCGGAGTATCTCGACAACCTCGACAAGATGGTGCACCTCTGGTACATCCGGCAAAATGTAGATAGTACTGTACTTACTGAGACTTTCGATTACGATAGTACGGTGATTACGCCCGATTGCCCAGACTCGGTCTATATGGCGCGTCTTGCCAAGTTGAATACGCTCATAGAGTTGCCCTTTAATAGCATTGTTCGGAATTATATTAGCGTCTATACCCAGCGGAAACGATCGCAAGTTGCGGTGATGCTAGGGCTTACGGAATATTATTTCCCGCTTTTCGAAGAGATTTTGGACTCCTACCAACTCCCTCTCGAATTGCGTATACTCCCCGTGATAGAGTCTGCGCTGAATCCGCGAGCCGTTTCTCGTGTTGGTGCTACAGGTTTATGGCAGTTTATGTATAACACGGGGCGACGCTACAATTTGCAAATAGACTCCTATGTGGATGCCCGCCGTGATCCGATAGCCGCTACGCATGCAGCAGCACGTTATTTGAAGGATCTTTATCAGATGTATGGCGATTGGACGTTGGTGATAGCTGCCTACAACTGCGGTCCGGGGAATGTGAATAAGGCTATTCGTCGTGCGGGAGGGAAACGCGATTACTGGGATATCTACTACTTCTTGCCGCGGGAAACTCGTGGTTACGTCCCTGCATTTATAGCTGCTAATTATGCTATGAACTATGCGCAGGAGCATCGTATTACCCCTATGCAACTTACTCTGCCTAAGACGACCGATACAATTGTCGTGAACGGACGTATGCATTTACAACAGGTGGCAGAGGTGCTTGAAGTCCCTTTGCAACAGTTGCGCGATCTCAATCCGCAGTATAAACACGATCTCCTTCCATCAACCACAGCCAATGTGATCCGCTTACCCTTCGAACATGTAGGTTCTTTTATAGATCGCGAGGCTGAAATTCGGAGCTACAAGGATACGGTATTTCTCTCTCCACAGCGTTTCCGCGAGCCTCTGATGCGTAAGGAGGCTTCGCCTTCCTATGCTGCGGTACCTAGCGACGGCTCTGCTATCCGCTACAAAGTGCGTCAGGGTGATGTGCTAGGATCGATTGCTTCGCGCTACAAGGTGACTGTGCAACAGCTCAAGCTTTGGAATGGCATCTCGGGGCATATGATCCGTGTAGGGCAAACGCTGCTGATCTATTCGGGGAAGTCTAGTAGCTAGGCATTTATCGGAGCGAAGGGATTAGGACTGTTTGTAAGGGATGGTCTTTCGTAGGGTTGTGCTCTTTTTGTTTGCACTCTTGGGACTATTGTACGCCCTCGTATTAACCAATGATGGGATCGAACAGAAGCTAGTACTGGCAGAGTATTGGGTTCCTAAGCGATCTCAGATGCCTTTTTTAAGTAGCGAACAGCAACATCCCGATCTAAAACTCGATAATTCGCAGCTGGAACAACTCGCACAAGTCGATGCCCTCGCAGAGCAGATGCAAGAGGAAGCGAACGAAACATCCAAAAATGCCTCTACGTTGCCGAATATTATGCCTCCTGCTATCAATATACCCGAAGCAAATAAAAACGAGCCTAAATCGCCCGCACAGGGGCAAAAAAGTACAACGGGCTCTGCAGCTCGGGATACGGTGCGTCGGGAAAGACCCATCCAACGTCTAACCTTCGAGAGGGAAGGTTATGAGCAGTTACAGCGTTTTTATGAGCATTGCCGGGCGATAGAGACTACAGGCGAAGAGGTTCGTATTTTCCATTATGGCGATTCGCAAATTGAGGGAGATCGCATTTCGTCTTACCTGCGGACGCGTTTGCAAAAGGAGTTCGGAGGGGCAGGAGTCGGACTCGTTTCGGCAATACCGCCTACGTATCCGCCGTTCGGATTGACGGTTTCGGCATCGCGTTCTTGGAAATTCTATTCGATGATGCCGGCACATCGACGGAAGAAAGAGCTTCACTATGGTGTAATGGGAAGTGTTGCACAGTTTGCAACGGATGGCACGGCACCCGATTCTACACGTGTAGATGCAGAGATCCGTATCCGGCGCGATCCGAAAGCAGGGCGTGGGATGCGTTTTGCGTATTGCAATGTCCTTTTTGCGGCTCACGAGGTTCCGTGTACTATGCGTGTAGTGGTGGGAGATTCGGTTTATTTTTCGCGGACCTATTCGGAGTCTTCATCTTTGCAGCGAGCGGCACTTCCGGTACCTGCAGATGCGTCGAAATTCTCGTTGCAGTGGGCTGCAGCCTCTACGCCCGATATTTATGGGATATCTTACGAAACGGCGAGTGGTATCCAGGTCGATAACATGCCTTTGCGCGGGAGTGGCGGGACGGATTTTAATGCGATTAGTGATACCATGTTCCGGGAAGTGGCGCAGGTACTTGCTCCGCGTCTTATTCTCTTAGAGTTTGGGGTCAATGTAGTTCCTTCGCGGCTCTCGAGCTATGGTGCCTATGGCAGACAACTCCAGCAACATATCGAACGCTTGAAGCAATTGCTCCCCACAGCGGCATTTATACTTATTGGTGTGAGCGATATGGGTTTTAAGGAGGAAGAAAATTTTTGTTCGTATCCCAACCTTACGCTGGTACGCAATGCACAACGAAAAGCTGCGCTTGATGCAGGGATTGCGTTTTGGGATACTTACGAGGCTATGGGTGGTGCAAATTCGGTCTTGCGATGGCGAAATACGCAGCCACCACTAGTTACGACCGATTATGTGCATTTTACCCCACGTGGCGCACGCTATATAGCCGAGCTCTTTTATACGGCGCTTATGGATGTGTATGCGAATCCGCAAGAATACGAACAGGAGTTTACCATTGAGTAAGAGATGCGTGGTAGCTTTATGTTGCGTTGGGTGATCACGAGCTTGCTTTGTAGTATGACAATTGCTGCGATGCCACAATCTACAGACGAAACTTGGGACGAGAACTACTTAAACGCTCTTGCACAGTATTGGCCCGATAATTTTATCGAGAATGCTATGCAAACCCTACAGTGGTCGCCGAAATCGGGGAAACGCCTCACGATTTTGCAGCTTGGCGACTCGCACATCCAAGGAGATATTTCGGCATGTGCTACGCGGAGCTATTTGGTAGATCGGTTTCAGGTAGAGTTGCCCGCACGTGGTTTTTCTTTTCCGTATGGTGTGGCACGAACCAACGAACCGTTAGATGTACGCAGTTCGAATCGTAAGGGCTGGCTGCCAACCCTTAGTACGAAAAATAAGAAACCGCAACCTTTAGGGTTATCCTCCTCTGCTATTGAGGCAAAGAATACGAATTCTACTTTGCATTTGAAGTTTCTACCGGAAAAAGGTTATACATCGCTACCGACGATTGTATCGATTTTGTACGAACCCTCGGAGAGCGTCCCACTGCCACTGCTGAATGGCGATACGCCGGCAACTATAGACACTACACGTGGTGTGGCAACGTTTCAGTTCGATACGCCCCCTTCCAAATTAGCACTTACCCTACAGCGCAGTACTCCGATGGATGCAACTTTTCGGTTGTTAGGGTTTGTATTTGATAACGAAGCGGCACCCCTTGTTTACCATGCTGCAGGACTCAATGGTGCCGATGTTAATGCTTTTTTGCGTAATACAGCATTGCCCTTAGAGATAGAAATTCTGAATCCGGATATCATCATCATCTCACTCGGGACTAACGATGCCTACAACCGGAATTTTGACCCGCTGCTCTTTGCCAATCATTTGCGCGAACTCATACAACAGTTGCGCGGGGCAGCTCCTAATGTTCGTATTGTGCTGACAACTCCTAACGATCATCTGTTGCGAAATGGCGAAATAAATCTGCGAGTAGATGATGCTTCGGAGGTTATTCGAAATGTGGCTGTGGAGCAAGCTGTTGCTCTGTGGGATTTTAATAGGATTATGGGCGGCACGGGGAGTATACATTCGTGGAATAACTACGGACTTACGGCACGCGACTGCTTACACCTCTCACCGCTAGGTTATCGCCTACAAGGGAAACTACTAGGGGTGGCTTTGTATCGATTCCTGACGGGAAAGAAACGTGGAGGGAAATAGATGCTGCAGACCCTCTACGAGCGAGCGACCGATTTCTTGAGCTTCAATAACCTTCACCCCCTTCTTTTTACCAAGGTTGAGTTTTGGCTCTTTTTTTTGGTTTTAGGTATCGGCTTGTTGTTTATTGACAAGCGAAATACGCTGCGTGTAGTCTATTTGTTTGCCTTTAGCTTGCTTTTTTATTACAAAAGTTGCGGATTCTTTTTCTTTCTCATTCTACTATCGATAGCGTTTAACTATACTGCAGGTTTGCTGTTAGGACGCTACACAGCTCGCAAACCTCGCAAAGCGATTCTTAGCATAGCTGTAGCATTAAATCTGTTGTTACTTGCCTACTTTAAGTATTCGCTCTTTTTCGTAACTACGGTAAACGAGCTCGGGGATCTTAATCTGGAGCATACCAACATCTTCGGACAGTTTTTCGCATGGCTTCTTGATTCGCCTACCTCGGTGGGGGTGGTATTGCTACCAGTGGGGATAAGTTTTTATACCTTCCAAGCTATCAGCTATGTGGTGGATATTTATCGTGGACAGATACAGCCCTTGCGTCGGATTGTAGACTTTGGTTTTTATTTGGCTTTTTTCCCACAACTCATTGCAGGTCCGATTGTGCGAGCCTCGGAGTTTATTCCGCAGATTCATAAGCCTAACCGACTAACCCCAAGGGAGGCATCGCATGCGCTGTTCCTCATCCTCACGGGGCTTTTTAAGAAGATTATTCTTTCCGACTACTTAGCACTGAATTTTGTAGACCGAATTTTTGACAACCCGATTGCCTACTCTGGCGTAGAGAACCTGATGGCAGCCTACGGCTATACGTTGCAGATTTATTGCGATTTTTCAGGCTATACAGATATTGCTATTGGTATAGCTCTCCTGCTTGGGTATCGTCTGTCTATCAATTTTAATTTTCCTTATCAAGCGGCTACGTTAACAGATTTTTGGCGGCGTTGGCACATCTCGCTATCTACTTGGTTGCGCGATTATCTGTACATCCCCCTCGGTGGGAGTCGACACGGACGAGCTGTTATGTGGACGAGCTTGCTCCTAACCATGCTTCTCGGTGGCTTGTGGCACGGTGCTAACTGGACCTTTGTCTTCTGGGGGCTAGCGCACGGTTTGGGGCTTGTGATCAGTAAACAAATTGATCGCTTGCCACATAAAATATTAGAACAGACTTGGTTGCGAGTCTCGCGCCGAGTCCTTTGTTTTCATTATGTGGTTTTCCTTTGGATCTTTTTCCGTTCTGCAACTTTTGAGCAAGCTTGGCAACTTCTCGAACAAATTGCTACTGCCTTTGATCCGCGACACCTCCTGCAGTTTGTTTCGGGTTATTGGCTCGGGACGCTCCTCCTAGTTATTGGCTATGCGCTGCATGTACTACCAACGCAATGGATAGAGCGCATTCGTGGGCGTTTTATCTCGTCGCATTGGGGTTGGCAGTTTGCTATTACTTTTGTGCTTGCGCTAGCTATTCTGCGGGTACAAACTGCCGATTTGCAGCCGTTTATTTATTTCGATTTCTAAGGAGTACTGAACTTTTCTTTATATCTTCGTGTTTACTAGGTATTAACCAACAAATTCTATAACCATGACCCGTTGGATTGTTCTTGCGCTTTGTTCGCTTTTGGCATTCACTGCATTGGCTAAGAAACCTACAAAATTTCTATCCAAACCTCAAACGGCACAGACAGCACAAACCCCTCAAACTGTGAAGTGGTACACCATTGAAGAGGCAATGGCACTTGCGGCTAAAAAGCCTCGCCCGATCATGATCGACATGTATACCGATTGGTGTGGATGGTGTAAGCGTTTGGATGCCGATACTTTTTCGAATAAGGGAATTGCAAAGTATCTTAACGAGAATTTTTACTCGGTGAAGTTTAATGCCGAGCAGAAAGGCAATGTTAATTTCTTGGGTAAGGTGTATAAGAATACAGGGCGAGCACACGACCTTGCTATGGAACTCTCCGGTGGCGAGTTATCTTACCCCATGCTTGTATACCTAAAGGCGGATGGTACGGTAATTTCTCCCGTCCCTGGATATGTAGATCCGAAGGGTCTCGAACCGATTTTGCACTACATAGCTGAAGAACTTTATGAGAAGAAAGTAGACTTTGGCGAGTATTCCAAGAAGTTCAAAAGCCAGTTGTAATCAGTTGCGTAAACAGAGCTAGTGGAGACGGTTGTATAACCAAAATTGGATTTTTGGGGAACCCTCGCAGAGGAAACTTGTTTTTTGCGTATCTGATATAATCATTTCCGCTTTTGTTATTTGAAGCTTATCATTTCGTAGCACCCCTTGCAGCAAATTTAGCTCGCGAGGGGTTTCGTCGTCCTACGGATATTCAGTTTCGTGCCATACGTCCTACTCTACAGGGCAACGATCTTTTGGCGATTGCTCAAACGGGTACAGGCAAGACGATGGCATTTGCTATACCTATCATCGAACGTCTCGTTCGGTCGCAACAAAAAAAACTAGAACATACCCCGCGTGCTCTAGTGTTGGTTCCGACACACGAACTGGCACAGCAGATTGCGAAGGTCTTCCAAAAATTAGCACAAGCTACCCATCTCAGTGTATTGTGTGTAACGGGTGGAGGCGATTTAGAACTTCTGATTCGGAGTATTCCACGACGTTGCGATATTGTAGTAGCTACTCCCGGGCGAGTATTGGATTTGGTGCGCAATAAGCATCTCTTTTTGCAGAAGTTGCAGATCTTGGTACTCGACGAAGCAGATAGAATGCTCAGTTTGGGTTTCCGTCCTGATATAGATAGCTTAATCGGGCATATGCCTACGCGACGACAGACGCTCTTTTATTCGGCTACCATCTCGCCCGAGATTAAGAAGCTTGCCTATCGGTTGGTTTACAACCCCATTCGCATAGAAATTGCTCCTGAGGATCCCATCACGCAGAATGTGTCGCATGCGCTTTTGGAAGTTGCGATGGACGAGAAACGCTTTTTTCTTGAAAGAGTGATTCGGGAGCATCCGGAGGAGAAGATCTTAGTCTTTGTTCGAACTAAAGTGCGTGTAGAGCGTGTACAAGCCGCTATGAAGCGCGTCGGGATCGAAACCGGGGTATTGTTCGGAGACCTTACCAAAACCGAGCGACAGTGGGCATTAAATGCGTTTGCCGAAAAGCCAGCTGCGGTGCTCATTACTACAGATCTTGCAGCACGTGGGCTCGATATCCCCGACATCCACTACGTAGTAAACTACGATATGCCCACGGAGCCCGAAATCTATGTGCATCGTATCGGTAGGACGGGGCGAGGGAATAAGCACGGTATTGCCGTATCGTTTTGTGCGCCGGAGGAGGAATCCTTGCGCAGAGCTATTGAAAACCTATTAGGGAAATACCTCCCGGTATTGGATCTTGCACCAGAAGAGCAAGAAACGACGCTGATGCTTTCGAAAGCGGCGGATTCCGACTGGCGTACGCTCCTTAAGCGTGAACAAGAACGCGAGGAACAAGAGCTGCTGCATAGCAAGAAGAAAAACAAGAAAAAAGCCAGATGAGAGCACTCTTGCAGCGTGTTCGTTCGGCATCGGTGACAGTAGACGGATCCGTTATCGCCTCTATACAGAGTGGTTTGCTCATCCTAGTGGGTTTTACGCACGACGACACGCCCGAAACCCTAGAGCCTGTAGCCAACAAGATTCTGAACCTACGGATCTTTAACGATAGCGAAGGAGTTATGAATCGGAGTCTGCGCGATGTGCGGGGCGAGATCCTCCTCGTAAGTCAGTTTACCTTGTATGCTCAGTGCGCAAAAGGGAATCGCCCGTCCTACGTACAAAGTGCTTCGCGACAGGTTGCCGAACCGCTTTACGAGCATCTGATTCGGTTATTTGGATGTTTGTACGATATCCCGATACGTTGTGGGCGTTTTGGTGCCGATATGCAGGTGAGTCTCTGTAACGATGGGCCTGTTACTATATTTATAGACAGCAAAATGCGTGATTTCTGATGAGATCACGCATTTTC
>ERZ772957.1202-NODE-1202-length-17442-cov-7.652154_pt1 | contig 17442 bp, 7 predicted proteins | sample MGYA00580682_ERZ772957 | MGnify/ENA primary metagenome ERZ772957 (study PRJEB29015, sample SAMEA2737921) | human oral metagenome | biome: human oral; feature: human-associated habitat; material: dental | place: China | collected 2025 ...
GCTTTTTCATCGGCTTCCTCCCCGTTCACGAAGAGCACCTTGCAGTACATCTCCTGCTTGTCGTGCAGCAAGGCGAACGCCTCCTCGTATTTTTCAAACGGAAAGGTATGCGTCACGAGCGCCTCAGCATCGACCGCATGGCTGCGCATCGCGTTCATCGCGTCGAGCCATTCGGCAGGACGCGTGTTGAGGCTGCTCTTCCATGCGCCGTGCAGCTCGACCTCCTTCTGCAGCAAGAGATCGTACATGAGACCCGTCATCTCAAGGCTCTTCTCCGGCCTTCCCATGACGACGACGCGCCCGCCGCGCTTCACGGACAGCAGCGCCGTCTCCATTGCACCGCCTTCGCCGAGACCCTCGATGCACGCATCGGCGCCGCGCCCGCCCGTCAGGCGCATGACGTAGTTGTAGACGTCCGAGCCCTCGATGTCGACCGACTGCAAAAAGCCCAGCGAGCGAGCAAACGCCGCCTTTTCCATCGTTCGTGCCACGAGCACGATGTTTCGGACGTCGGCCTCGCGCGCCCAGCTCGCCAGCGCCAGACCGATCGAGCCGAGTCCGAACACCACGAGCGTCGAGCCGGGGCCTACGCCTGTCTTGCGGAAAGCATGCAGAGCCACCGCCGCCGCTCCCGTCAGCGCCGCTGCACGGAAGCTCACGTCGGGCGGCAAAAACACGAGGTTCTGCTTCTTCACCGCCACGAACTCGGCCATGCCGCCCGCGCGCCCCGCGCCGTAGATCTGCATCTCGCCGCAGTCGCGCGGCCTGCCGTCAAGACACGCCATGCAGCGTCCGCAAAAAATCATCGGGTACGCCGCTGCCGCGCGGCCGACGAGAGCGACATCCTCCGCCTCGACGATGCGCCCCGCGAACTCATGCCCGAGGATCTGCGGCACATTGTCCTCCGCCGCGCCCGTCTCATAGACGCTCTTGACGTCGGACATGCTGATGCCCGACGCCTTGACCTCAAGCAGCACCTCGTCCTTCGTGCGCTCGGGGCGCTCCACTTCCTCCAGACGCAGATCACGCGCCCCGTACAGCCGCAATGCCTTCATCCATGCCACATCCCTTCCATCTCCCGACGCCGCACCTTCTCGCTCAGCCATGTTGCCAGCTCATCGGACGCCATATTGCCCGCTGCCACGTCGATGATGACCTCTTCGAGCACAGCGTCCTCTTCCTCCAAGGCACAGCCATTGACCGCGAGGAACACCAGCATCGAATGAAGCGCCGTGCGCTTGTTGCCGTCAAAAAACGGGTGGTTCTTCGCAATGCCGTAGCACAGCCGCGCCGCCTTCTCCGTCAATGTCGGATAAAGCTCCACGCCGCCGAAACTCTGGAAGGGCGCATTGACCGCCGAGGCCAGCAGCCCCATGTCGCGCACGCCCTGCTCCATGCGGGACGTGCGCTCCATCTCCTCGTGGAAATAAAGCACATCGTCCACCACCAACTGAATCTTGCTCATCGGTTCTCCAACTCCTTGTAGAGCTTCGCGTTCTTCTTCATCAGCTCTATGGAAGCCTGCCGAATCAGCTTTGCCGCTTCGAGGCTCGTCCGGCTCGTCTTTCTTTCCATCTTTTCCTCATTTCTTGCACTCGTCATTGGCTTGCCCATGGCACACCCCTCCTCGCGCCTCGGAAATGCGTTCTTTTCCTTGCCCTATAGTATACCACACTTTGCCGCCTGCGCCTACTTTTGCTTTTTCTAGTTAAAAAGTCTTGCTTTCTTTTTCAATTTCTTTTATAATGAACGTATACGAATGAACATATCGTCACCAACGAAAGGATGTGCAGCCTCATGGCGATCACACTCGGAAACAACCTCATCCAGCACTCGACCTTGAACCGCATCAACCATACATCGAACAACCTCGCGCGTCAGATTTCGAGCGGCACGAAGCATCCTTCCGCCGTATTCGGACCTTCCGCCTATGCCATCGACATGCGCATGAATGCGAACATCGCCGCCGTCAGCCAGTCGGATGTCAATTCGCAGCGCACGAACGCCATGCTCAAGACGGCGGAAGGCGGCGTAAGCTCTTCCGTCGAAGCGCTCGGCCAGCTGCAGCAGACGCTCCTCAATGCCGCCAACGGCACGAACAGCGACTCCGACCGCCGCGATCTCGGCAAGATGGTCGATCAGACGATCGCCACGCTCAATGACAACGCCGGCATCCAGTACAACGGCATGAACCTCCTCGACGGCTCGAAGTCCGCGAACGTCGCCTCGCTCGACGGCTCGACGAGCATCACGAACCTCGGCGACATGCGCTCTTCCGCGCTCGGCCTGACGGACGCGAACGGCAAGTCCACGCTGAACCTCGGCACGGACGCCGGCATCGCCGACGCGCTCGACAAGGTTACGACGGCGCTCAATAAGACGCTCGACCAGGCGACGACCATCGGCGCGGCGCAACAGCGCCTCAATTACCAGTCGGCGAACTTCGTCACGCAGGAAGAAAACCTCATGGCCGCCTCGACGACAAGCAACGGCACTGACATGGCAAAGGCCGCGAGCGAATTCAAGAACAGCGATACGCAGCAGAAGCTCTTCCTCTTCGCACAGAAAGCACAGATGAGCACGATGGCATCCCACTACGCCGCCTTGACTCTGCTTCGCTAAACTTGTAATATCTTCTTCCTATCGTCCGAATCAAATTTTCACTTCTATGCCATCGATAGAATGACTTGCATAACAACAAACAGATATGCTATACTGTAGATGGCAGGAATGTTGTAACGATTCCATAGTACATGCACGAAAATCCCCCCAAGATGGTAGCTTGGGGGGATTTTCTATCCTCTTTCTTGCGAGCTGGGATTAAGGCTCAGGCTTGTTGCCTTTCGCTCTCGCGTCAAGCCATTGACAAAGGTAGTGGCAGACCACCCCTGCCGTGACGGAGAGAAGGAAGGTTGTAACGATATCCTCCACAGCAAATGCACCTCCTTCCCTTGCCGGTCTGGAGAGGCAACGTATAAAGTATAGCATACTTCGGCACGTTCTGCCATGCACATAGCAGAAGGAGGCTCCCGCCGCGGCGGGAGCCTCCTTCCTTATGCTCAGACGCGCGTGGCGATCATGCCGACGCCTTCGTCTTCTTCTTGATTTCCTCCTCTTCATCATCATCGGTATGGCTGTAGCCCTTGCCGCTGTAGTAGCCGGCACTGCCCACGCCCTTGCCCAAAGCATTGGCGAGGCCTCTGTCAGCGGCTCTCGAAGAGCCGTCCGCATAGGAGCCTGCACCGCTGCTCGAATAGTCCGCGCTCCGCCGACTGCTGTTCGCGCCTATGCGAGCGTCGCTCGAAGAGCCGACGCTCATGCCCGCCGCTGCGGCAAGGCCGCGGTCAACGACGCTTTCTGCCCCGACAGTGCTGCTTGCAGAACCGACAGCACTTGCTGCACCCTGCGGCTTGGCTGCTACGCCAGACTGTGCGCCCTGTGGCTTAACGCTTGCGCCCGGCTGTGCGCTCGGGCTGTAGTAGCCGCCCTGACCTGCTGTGCCGCCGGCAAGCGCGGCATTGCCGCCCGTCGTACCCTGCGGCTTGACTGCCGCACCAGACTGTGCGCCCTGCGGCTTAACATTTGCACCCGGCTGTGCGCCCGCAACACGCTCGGCTTCATTCGCCGCGCCCGTCGCGCCCTGCACCTTGCCGTTCGCACCTGCCGCACCGCCAATGCCCGCGCTGCTGCCGATGTTCGTGCCTGTCCCTTGCTGGCGGATTCCCGCAGCGCTGGCATTCGCACTCGTACCCTGCTGCGGTTTCGTACCGCCAATGTTGACGCCCTCGCCCGTATAAGCGAGCGCGGCGTTAAGATCCTTGCTCTTGCCGAACGCGTTGCTTTCATCGAAAGCCGCCCTCTCGTACACCTTGCTGTCGGGACGTATCGTGCGCTCAGGCACGACCTTGTCGACGCGCGGTGCGACGAAGAGCTTGCTCGGCACGGAATGCAGCGTATAGTTGCTGCCGTAGTTGCCGCTCGCCAGCGTCTTCTTGCCGTTCTTCGTGTACCAGCCCAGAATATCATGCTTGGCGGGCGTGCGGTAGTCCGCGCCATCCTCCGGCCCATAGAAGAACACACCGCTGTTGAAGCGCTGCAGATCGACTGCGACTTCAGGCGTCAAGGAGCTTCCTTCGTTCGCCTGCGCCGAACCGTCCGCAATGCGGCCCGTGTAGTTCATGCCGCCCTTGCCGGCGTACGTCGCCTGCCAATCGGGCAGGACGTCCAGCGTGCGGCGACGGATCTTTCCCGTCCCCTTGATGACGTCGACGTTCTTCTGGCTGCCATCCAGAATCTCATAATTCTTCATGACATCGTCGGCATCTTCGAAGCGGTACGTCACCTCATGATTCATGAGAGCACTTTCTTCCGGCTTCTCCGCCTTCGGATCCGTCGCATTCGGATTGTCATAGGCAGCCTTAGCATTTACGATATTCTTCGCACGCTGCTCCTCCTGCGAATTTGCAAATGGCGTCTCACCCTTGAGAACGCTGCCGGCCTTGTCCACATTGTCGAAGTGCAGGTTGCCCCATGCATTCTTGACATGCGTCGTGCCATCGTAGACCTTCTGCGCCTCGGAGGCAGTCACCTGCAGCCTGCGGCGGTAAATCGTGCCGCTTTGCGGCTGCGTCCTGACCGTCGCCGTAAAGGAAACGCCGGACTTGTCAACCTTCGTCTGCGTCAGATCGTTGCCATCCTTGTCGAGCAGCTTGTAATTGCCATTGTTCCAGGAAATATCATACGTCACCTGCTTGTCCGCCTTCGACTGCTTGTTTGCGTCAAGTGCGCTTGCGCCCGCGCTGTCGAAGTTGGCATCAAGATGGAACGCCTTGTTATCCTTGGTCAAGATCTCTTTCAGATTCTTTTCCTTGTTATCCTCGTTGTCCAAAGCCTTGCGGAAGTTGCCTTCACGGAAGATGCCGTAAGCGTTGTCCTTAACTTCGCGCGTGCCGTCGTACTGCTTCTGCACATCTTGGCGCAGGAGTTCAGCCTTCAGTCCCTTGGGATTGATCGTGCCGGAGTCCTGCAGGAAGCTGCCATACTCAGGGTGCGCTTTATCCTTCTGCAAGTTCGCGGGATCTATCTCATAGTTCTTCGACACCGCGTCATCGTTCAGCGCAAGATTCCCATAGGTAATCGTATGCGCATTCTTTCGGACGACGCCGTTCGCATCGCGCTTGACGTCCTTCGTGTCGTAGATGCCCTGCCGCGTATTGCCGCCCCGCAGGAGCGCCTGCTCCGTACCGACGAGACCCGTATGCGCGTCATTGGTCGGGGAGAAGTGCAGACCGCGCACAGCCGCCTTCGTCGAGCCATCATAATCACGCGTGAGCGTCTCCGGCGCGACGGCATCAAGCTCCACCTTGACCTTTCGCTTGACGATTTCCGCCGAAGCATCGTAAGTGGAAGCGACCTCGTAGTTGCCGAGCGCGATCTTCTCCGCCTCGTTTGGCGAATCGGGATGCTGCACGCTCTTGAGCGCCAGATTGTAATGCACGACCTTGCCGCTCTCATTCTTCGTATTGTACTCGCTGTAATCCTTACGCTTCGCGAGCTCTTCCCAAGACTTTGCATCCAACGTCGCGTTCTTGTCCGCTGCATCCGTCTTGCGGTCATGGAAACGCCCATCGGCCGAAGTCGCTTCTACTTTGACCTTGCCTTTATCCGTTTCCAAGATGCCCTGATAGGCGAAGTCGGGATGCACCGAATCCAGCGGCTTTTCTCCGACGCGCAAAAGATCCCTGACGGTATCCGTGCCGTCATAGATCTTCGCCAGCGGCGCGGTGTTTTTCTCATCCACCGTGATCCTGCGCGGCGTGATCGTCGCCGTATAGCCAAGAGGACTCGTCCCCTCGGTCGTGCCGTCCGGCTTGTAGGTACCGTCCAAAAGACGCGCTTCCATGTCACCCGGATCAAGCTCCCAATCCTTATAGTCCTTGCCGGACGCGACTTCCTTCAAACGATAGACGACGTCTTTCTTCTTGCTCTGCAGAGCGCCGTCGTTATGCACATTGGCGTCGCGCTCCTTAGTCGTCGGGTTTGCATAGTAGGGCATATTGGCCGGGTCATCGCCCTCGGCGTCACCGTAGAGCTTGTAGCCGAGATGAATCGCGCCTTCTCCCGTGCCGAGGTCGACAGAAAGATGCAGCTTGTCATAGAACGCTTGCTTGACCGCCTGCTTGATCTTCTTGGTTTCGTCGGAATCCTTCTCCCCGACGGTACTTGCCTCGCCGAAGCTGTAGTAGCGGCCGTCCGCCCCCTTGAGCTTCGCAGTGCTCGTGCCGTCATAGGGCTTTTCAAAGCCGCCGACCCAAGTCTTTTGCAGCTTGACTGTCTTCGGCGTGATCTTGCCCTTGCCGTAGACCATATCTTCCGGATGGACGTACGTACCGCTTTCATCAACGTAGCCATTGTAGAAATAGTTCTTCGCTCCGTTGACGTCACGGTCACTGAGGCTCGCCATCGCTTCATCCAGACCCTTTAGGCGCACATCGCGCGCAACGACCTCGCCAGTGCTGCCGTTCCTGCGCTTGACATGCGGATTCTGCGTGAAAGATCCATCTGCCTTTCGGTCGCCATAGCTGCCGTTCTTGATCTTTTGGATCGCCGCATCGTCGAGGGACAGATTTTCGCCGTCGACCGCCCCCTTGAGCAGGAGCTTCTCCTTGAGCGTCTTCTCCGTCAAGTTGGCATTGCCATCATACTCCTTGTCGAGCTGGCTGAGATCGAACTCGACCTTCTTGTACCAAATATCACCATGCCCAATGACATTGTAATCCGCCGTCTTGTTCGCCTGGCTGATAGCTTTGTTGTTGTTGTCATACACCTCGAACTCGTAGTTGTCTTCCGCCTTCGCATCACCGGTCAGACGCAGCTTGTAGCCTACTTCCTTCTTCGTACCGGGCGAATACGGCGAGCGATTCGCGTTCTTGTCGAGGTACTGCGCATCGAGATTCGCCAGATCCAACGCAACGCCGTCCGTACCGAGAAGGCCGCGCTCATTCTTGAGGACGCCCGTCTTGTCATCGCGCTCCGCCTCTTCCGCATGGATGAGATCTCGAAGCGTGACATCTTGATTGGCATGCTCTTTCAGGGTGCTGCCGCGGCCTTCGTAGTAGCCGTTCTTGACGCCCGTCGTGCCGTCGTAGATCTTCTGCACATCCTGCAAGGTGAGCTTCACATAGCGTCGCGTAATCGTACCGATGCCTGCGAAATCCTTCTTAATCGTTTTGAGCTTTTCGCCGCCGGCTCCATTGTAGAGGAAGTTATTCTCATCCATCGTGAAGGCAAACGTGACGTCCTTCTTCTCTCCGGCGTCTTTTGCCTTCAGCGTCTTGCCGCCAATCTCGGTATCCTTGTACTCACCCGTCGCCGAATAAGCGCCTTCGATGTCCGTGATGTCCCACTTGTCGTTGGTGCCTTTCTTCGTGACCCAGACCCTCGCCTTGGACTTTTTCAGCTCCTCCTTGGCATCCTTGATGTCTTTCGTCCCGTCGTACGTCTTTTTGATAGCGTCGGGCTTGAAGTCGGGATTGAGATCCATATCGCTGATCTCAAGCGGCGTGATCTTGCCCTTGCCCTCCAGCTTGTAGTAGCCCGCTATCGTATCGGCTTCGAGATTCTTGATGCCCTCCGTCGTCTGATAGACGAGGTTGTAGTTGCTCGCCTGATCGACGAGCTGGATATGACTGTAGTTGACGTAGTTCGGCTTGCCGTCTTTCGGCTTCACATTGGGATCGTGGTACTCCGCCCGATACTCGTCTTTGCCTTTCGTATGGTTGAGCGTCGTCGATGCCTCATAGGCGTCGCCTGCTTTGACCGCAGACTTCGTCGTATCGTAGTATACGCCGTCAAGTTTGAGCTTCGTGAGAATGTTGCCTTCAACGGTATCGGTTTTCTTATCGCCATCGTAGACTTTCTGCGCTTCATCCGCCTTGACGAGAAGGTTTGCTTTCTTGACGGTTCCCACATCAGTAAGCTCCGCCTTGCCTGCATCCGTGCGAATCGTCGTACCGACGACATCGTTCAGCGTCGCTCCATTCGCATGTTTTGCATCGAGATCACTCTTTTTATAGATGCGATAGTTGTCATTCGCACCATCGGAAAGCGTGATCTTATACGTCACCTTCTTGTTTTCTCCGGCATTCTTATCGTTAAATTCCCCCTTCGCAGACCAAGTATCGCCGGCGAGAAGTCCCGTCGCGCGGTTCTTGAGCCTGTCGTCGGAGAACTCCGCGCCCGCAGCATCGAGAAGCTTGATCGACTTCGCGGCATTGGCGTTCGTCAGATCCTTATCCTCGATATCCTCGTTGACATTCGTATTTTGGTTGTAGCTCTTTGCAGCATTCGTACCGTCGTAGTACTTCATGAGATTCGGATGAACGGTATCGGCAAATGCCATGCGGCGCTCGATGTCGCCCGAGCCGGTGAGCTTCTTCGTATTCAGCTCGTAGTTCCCCGCATCTGCGCCCGTAAGATCGAATTCATACGCCACATCATAGATGTTCTGCGCCGCCGCGAATGGATCGACCGTCGCGTTCATCCCATCGTGATTGGCGTTCGTATCCCCCGCTTTCTTCTCGTACTGCGCTTTTGTAATGTTGATCTTCGCCGTATCTTTGTCTTCCTCGATGACACCCTCGTACTTCACATTGGCATTCGCCGCTACATTCGTCTTGTCGTAGACCTTGCGGAGATCCATCGTCTTCGTGAGAGTTGCCGTCACGGCTTTCTTCTTGATGCTGCCCGTCGTCTTATAGGCGAACGTGCCGTTTGTCATGCTCGGATCGGTGAAGTCAAAGTTCTTCAGCGCGCTTGTATCGAAGTTCATCTGAAGTTCGACGTCTTTGTTGTCGGCAGCGTCTTTCGCTCGCTTGCCGCCGCCCGCCAGATACTTTGCGTCCGTGACGGACGTATGCTTTTTATCGACGGTGATCTTTTCTGTGCCGTCCTCGACGTAGATACGTTCGATGAGATCGTTCCATGCTTGATGCGTCTTGTCCTCTGCCGCCGCCTTGCCCACGACATACGCGTTGCCGTCATATATCTTTTCGGGATGCGCCGTCTTCAGCCCGATCTTGAGCTTATCGCTCGTGACCTTGCGCTTTTCGATGAGTCCATAGCCCGGCATCGTATAATACGTTTTATTATCGCCGTAGTTCTCCGTATCCACAGCAAGAGATTTTTTCTGTCCCTTAGCGTTGTAGAACAAGCGATAGTTTCCCGCATCTTCGCCCACAAGTTGAATACGTCGATAGGTTGTATACTTCAAGCGGTTTGCCTTATTTTCTTCTGTATCTTCTACATTGGCATCCGAAGAAATATAGTGACGGTAATACTTGCCTGCAGAGCTTGCCGATTTGCCATCTGTCGTATTTTCATCAAGCTCATTGAGGCCGACATCATCGGCCTTACCCGCAGATGAACCCTCATCATTCGCTCCCGGCGCGGATTCATGATTGAGCTTACCAATCAGATCAAGCCTGCCTTGCCCTTTCTTCACATCAATATCGCCGTTGTACTGGCGCTTGACATCGTCCGGTGCCTTGACGAGAAGATCTGCCGGCGTGATCTTGCCGCGCCCAAGGAGCGGCGTCGCATTGGGATTGTATTTCGGATCCGCAGAATCCGTAGGATTGCCCGGAATCCATTTTTGCTCTGCATACGGATTCGTCGGCGCATTCGGCTGCTGCGCCCCATGATAGAATACATAGTTCGTCTCTACACCGTTAGAATTGTTCGGATATTTTATTTCCGGTGTATAGACGACTTTCTGCGAATAGTCTTCACCAACTTTACCGGCATTTCTGTTCTGATAGCGCCCTCTCGATACATTGATCGCATCGTCCACGATACCGGCATCGTCATATCCTCCGTGCCCCATGGCAACAATGTCTTTACCTTGCGAGGTAGTGCCATCATTTACCTTGAGCTTCGTCGTTCCATCGTAGACCTTTTCGGGAGTTCCCATCGCAGGACCTGCAAGGTTCACATATACACGACGCGACTTGATATAGCCGATGCCATTTCTTTCGAACGTGATCTTATCGCCCGAGACCGTATATTTCCCTTCTTTAGTCTTCTCATCGCCGCCGGCCAACTCGCTAAGATCGTAGTTATCCGCCACATCACCCAAAAGCCGGATCGTATATTTGACGCCGTAAGCCTTGGCTTCCTCCGTACCATTTTTATGGAATGTCGTTCCGTCCTCTGCGACATTCGCGTTCGGCGCCTGAAACTTCCCTGTATTCTCCGTCGTATTATAGTAGCCGGATTCTCGATTATCAAAGCTATACCCTTTGTTCAACTCAAGTTTCGTATCGCCGGCTTTCACTTCCGAGATGCTGTCGCTGCGAACCTCATTCGTCCAATCATATACCTTTGTGACACGATCCTTAAGACTCATATGGAAGCTATCTCTCTTCAGCTTCGCTTTCGTGATATCGCCCAATCCCTCTGCCGTATCAGCAATCCAATAGTTGCCGCTTTCGTCGTCTGCCGCCGTACCCTTGACGAGCGCCTTGGAAATGCCTTTATATTTTACGGTATAGTTGGTACCGCGATTTTTGACTTCCTCGCCATTTTTATAGTATGTTCCCTTGAGGGGACTTGTGTCTTCCGTATTGAGGCTGACCTTGTTTTCATCGCCGCTGACAACACCCGTCAACGTATAGCCGCTCTGCTTCACCTGCGAAGGCGTCACGTCGGACGTGTTATTGTAGCTGCGCGTCACCTTATTGAACTGTGCTTTCAGCTCTTTCGGATCAATCTTGCCCGTGCCCGCCTCGTTCTTCTCCGCCAGCGGCGTCGTGCCGTCAGCGTTGAACGTATAGTTCGTCGCGGCGTTTCCGCCTTCCAGCTTAAAGGTATAGTAAACATCCTTGCCATTCTCAATGACGGACTTGTCAGCGGCGCGTGCTACGTTCTTGTCGTCGGTCGCCGTCCCTTTCTGGCGATAGACCGCCTTGACCGTGACTTTCGCGCCGTCCGTGCCTACGCCGCTGTCGTTCGTATCGCCGACGAGCCTGCCCGTGCCAGCATAGCCGACCCAGTTCTTGCCCATCGTCAAATACTTGTGGTCATCATCGCCCTCGACGGCGTCGACCGTGCCGTCATACGTCTTGTCAATACCCGCCGCCTTGAGCAGCTGGACGTCGATGACGCGCGGCGTGATCTTGCCCGCGCTCGTTACACTGTGCCCGGGCGTCTTGGCATCGACGCCGCCGATGGTGTAGTTCTGCAGGACGTCTTCGCTTTTAGTATTCGTAGCCGTGAGCTTGTAGGCGGCCTTCGCCGCTTCCGAGACATTCGGCGTCGCCGCATTCGTGCCGTCTCGGAACTCGCCCTTGCCGACGATCTCGAACTTCACTTTGTCAGCGTCTTCTGCGATCAGTCCCTCGTTCGGATCGATGCCATTTTCGCCTGCCTTCTTCGCGGTGATCGTCTTGTTCGCGGCATTGTCAAACTCGCTCGTGCCGTCATAGACTCTGGTCACCGTGCCGCTGTTGTTCCAGAGGAAGGTGTTCTTCGCTATATTGCGCTTTTCAATCGCGCCTGTGCCCCAGAGCGTGCCGCCCGCCGTCGTAGCCGCGCCGATATAGCGCGGATCTGTGCTATTCTCCGGCTTTGTCATGTCCGTCGGCTCGCCCGCAAGTCCCTCTCGGTAGAGCACATTGCCGTCGCCGTCGACGAGGCGATAGTTCTTCGCCTTTCCCGTCGTGCCATCTGCCAACTTGATGTTCTTATAGGCGATGTCGATGTTCGTGCCGGCATTTTTTCTTTCCGTATCGGAAGCCGTCTTGCCCGTCATATACTTCGCCGTGATGTCGCTCTTGTTGAGCTTCAGATTCTCCGATCCCACAACTCCCGTAAGTTCCAGAACATCAGCGCCAGCGGCTTTCTGCGGATTGACCTCATCCTTCACATCCGCTGTGCGGTCGTACGTCTTGTTGAAGTTCTTGCCGGATTTAAAGCCGACAGTGACCGTCTTCTGGCGGATGTTGCCCTTGAGCTTTTTTTCTGCATTGATCTGCGTCGCATCGAACTCATAGTTTCCTTCGGCGTTGCCAAAGGTCACTTTGGAACTGTCGATATAGACAGCCTTGTTGTAACCGGCATCCTTGCTCAGGCTCGACGTAGTTTCCCAGCCATCGCGGAAAGTCACAGCATCATCGCCAAGCGTCATATTCGCGCCGTCACCCTCCACAAGCCCCTCGGTTCGCAGAGAAACATCGCCTGCCGTGATCGCCTTCTTGAAAACATCTCCGACATCCGCCTTGCCGTTATACTCGCGCTCGATCTTGCCCATCTGAGCAACATTACCGACGACCTTGCGCTTCTTGATATCGACGTTCGCGCCCGCGATGTCGTAGCCATGCTGCCCGCTGACGAGCATGGCTTCCTTGCCCGCATTGCGCCGGCCGCCGCCGCCACCTTTACCCTGCGAGTCCGCGTTGTTCAGTTCCACAAGGCTGCGATCCTTCGCGCCGTAGAGCTTGATGTCATCATCCGTCGTACCTACGCTCGTGACGTGCGTATAGTTGTCGCCGCTCTTATGCGCGATTCTCAGATAGTCGGCATTGTAGGTGCGAGTGATGTCCTTGCCCCCATTGCTCTCCGTACCTGCGCGCTTGACATAGCTGCCGTTCTTCTTATCCTCCGCTTGCACCGTATAGCCGGAAGCGATATTGTCCGAATGCCCGTGATTCGCCTGCTGAAAATCGGCATACGAATACTCCGCCTGCACCGTCCCTTTCATAAAGGCGGTAAGAAGCGGCGTCGATTGCCCCGCGAAGATGCGCCACGTCTTGTTCGCGCCGCCCTCGTCAGAAATGTCCCAACCCGCGTAAGGATCGATTTGCTTCGCATCATCAACCGTACTCGTAGTGGTACCAGTCTTTACTGCGCCCGAAACGAGTACTGCTTTACCTGTTGACAAAGAGTACGAATCATACACTTTCGCATTATTGTCTGCCGACCCCAACGCCGCACCTTGGGTCGTATAAGCATCTTTGATAAACTCCGGTGTGCCGGAAAGACCGCGATAAATGGCTCTGCCAGAACCATTTAATGCTCCCGTTTGATGGTATACTGCGTATACTTTGCTTGCACCGGTAATTGTACCGATCACTCCGGCAGCCGAACTTCCTACGGGGGCTGTGTTATAAGCAGTATCCAGCGTTGAATTGTCTAGGTTTCCTACAACTCCACCTGCCATATGGGCAGCGGCACCAATGATACGCGATGTGGATTCATTATAAACTCCATGAATCACCGTATTATTTGTAGCATGCCCAACAATTCCACCGCCATAATCAACTGCAGAGAAATCAGCATCCACCAGCCCAACATTCATAATCTCAGCGCCTTCGGTCACACCAAAAAGCCCTGCATAGTTGTCACTGGCACCAGCTTGAAGCTTCATGTTTTTAATCTGATGGAACATCCCATCAAACTTACCCTTAAAGTGATTGGTCTTCGTCCCTATTGAGCTATGCGTTGCATTCCCAAAATCAATATCACTACGCAGCATATATCTGCCCGACATATCCGTGATAGTACTTAAGTCCGTCGTAGGCGTACCTCCCGGTGCCGAGCCAACGAGCTTATACATATTGTCTGCTGTGAGGTTTTTATATTTCCCTGCAATGCCTGATGTCGGTTCAGAAGATTCGTATCCCACATGCACATAGCCATTATGGGTGCGCACAGTCTTGTCATTAAGGTTTCCACTGGTATCCGGAATTTTTACCGTAAGCGGATCTGTATTGGCAAGCGTATATACCTCGCTCGACTTGATATTCGCATCGTTCATGATGCGAACGCTCTTGCCTTCGAGGACGATCTTAGCTGCTTTCAAGTTTTTCCCAGAGGTATCGACAAGGCTGACGACATCGGCTTTCGCTGACGCAGCCGCCTTTCCTGTCGACGTATCAATAACAGTACCATTTCCAATCTTGCTGCTGTTCGCCGTCTGCGAATAATCGACGCCCGTCAAATCCTGCGTCGTCACATAGAGGTTGCCGACATCGACGCTCGCACCCTTGCCGAAGATGACGCCATGCGAATTGGCGATATAGACGTTGTTGCCGCCCTTCATCTCGCCGTCGATATGCGACGTCACATTGCCCGTGACGATATTGAGGTAATTGTTCGTCTTTGCGCCGCCATCAAACTGCACGGTCTCGCCGCTCTTGATGGAGAAATCCTTCCAACCGATGACGTTGTTCGTAGGCGTGGACGAAGATGTTTTGGGTTGGATATTCATCACGTTGCCAGACGTTTCGGATTTTATTATTTTCGCATCAATCGCGTCACCAGCGAGCGCGCCTTTATCATGCACGGGCATGCCATGTGCCGTCGAGGCAAGGCCGAGGAGGCCGGCAAAGAGACCGAGGCTGACCTGACACGCCAAGGCGTCCTTCTTGCTCATTCCTCTCATTTCTTATCTTCCTTTCTATCGCAAGAGAAGCCACCACAAGATGTGGTGGCTTTCTTTCCTTCTCGACTCCTGCCTCGGCAGGGCATTGAGGCGGCAAAAGCCACCTATATATTCCTATTACTGCAGCAGGCTCAGCACGCCGCTCGAAGACTGGTTCGCCTGTGCGAGCATCGCCTGCGCCGTCTGCGTGAGGATGTTGCTCTTCGTGTAGTCCGTCATCGCCTTCGCCATATCGGCGTCGCGAATCGTCGACTCAGCATACTGCGTGTTCTCACTCGCCGTGATGATGTTCGACGACGTGAACTGCAGGCGAGCCTGCGCCGCGCCGAGCACAGTCTGCTGGTCAAGGCACATGCCGATGGCGTTCTCGATGACATTGACCGCCGCATTGGCGCGCGCGCGCGTCGTGACCTGAATCGCCTTCGAGTCGGACCCCATCATGCCGAGCGCCTTCGCGTGCATATCGGTAAAGCCGACCTTGACCGCCTGGTTCGAACGCGTGCCGATCTGAAAGACCATAGCATTGTCCGGCGTTGGATCTTGCGCACGCACCATCATCTGGAACTTATCAAACATATTGTTCTGCGCCTTTTTGATATTTCCCTGCGAATCCGTCAAGCAGAACGTCACGCCGCCAATCTGACCTTTAGTACCACCCGCCGCTGCACGAATGGAAACAGCATCTTTCAAATCAGCAGTTCGCACATCTTCCCCATACTGGTCTTTACCCACATACGATCGATCAGCTCCACCTGTATATGTTTCCAAATCCTGCCCGCCCGGATTAGGGACAAACTGTCCAGTGGTACCGGCACCACCCGTATTGTCGAAGCAGTCTGCAAGCGTAAAGTCCCCAACACGAAAAGTCTTTTCATACGTCTTGCCATCTTTGACATAAGAAACTGTCATCCGATCCGTCGGACGAATACCGAGACTATTTCCATTCCTATCTTTATATTCGGTAAGCCGCTTCGTCGTCGCATTGATCCCTTCCTCAAAGGACTGATTTGCCCAAGAAGACTGCGTACCATCCGGTCCGGCTACCCGATTATTGTACGTGCCGCTCATCAGAATCTTGCCGTTGTACTGGATGTTCGCGTTGTCGTTGATCTGATCGACCATCGCGTTCATTTCCTTCTGAATCGTCGCACGGTCGTCGTCGGTGTTCGTGTCGTTCGCGGCATTGATGCACTTGTCCTTGAGGGTGCGCAGGATGTCGATGGTCGACGCCACCGCACCCTCGGCGACCTTCATCATGCTGTTGCCGTTCTGCGTGTTCTGGTTGTCCTGATCGAGCGCACGGATCTGCACGCGCATGCGCTCGGAGATCGACATGCCCGAAGGATCGTCGCCCGCGCTCGTGATCTTCATGCCCGAGGAAACCTGCGCAAGGCTCTTCGCGCGGTCTTTCTCGTTCTTGTTCAGCGTATTCAGCGTATTCGCTGCCTGCATATTGTTCTTTACTACTAATGGCACAGCAAAAACCTCCCTGATCATTGACGCCACAGCCAAAGAGACGCGCTTCCCTACGCTGCGACTGTCTTCCCTGATATGCCCAGAGGTCTCCGCCGACCTCCCTATCACTTTACAGCAATTATATCGTCGCTTCCTCCATTTTCCTTAAGCAGGGCGATGATTTTTTTCAAAAGGCGATGCAGAAAGTTCGATGCCATCGCACGCCAAATAAATCTGCATCCTGCGATATACGGAAACGCCGTCGGTTTCATGATATTAGTGGCTTTACTATGAAAGTCCAAGAAGTCAAGCCCGAAGGGCGCCGACGGATTGGCGAACTTTCGTTTGTGCGTGTAGTTTACCATGAAGCCCCAAGAGGTCAAGCCGAAGGCGCAGACCGATTGGCTAGGCTTCTGTAAGGCGTGAGGACATATGTACAGCGTGCCGCCTTGATGAAACTGTTGCAGGAAACGGGCGCGAAGCACCGCATGTCGCTTCGCGTGACGGCTGAACATATGTCCTCAAAGTTTACTACCGCCCCTTTAGTCCCCAATATTCGCAAAATCATTTCTTTTTCCTTCCTGTTTTCCAAAAAATTTTCTCAATAAATGCAAAATAGAAAAATTCCCCTATCTATATTCCTACTTTTGTCCATCTATAATTTGTCTTATTCTGTCATACAAGGTATTTATTTATAATTCGCTGCCCAATATCTTCCATATCATCCTTATAACAGCAGATTCCTCCTTCTTTCTCTATTATCTTACAGATAGCGATACAAGCGATGCTCAAGAAGCCCTCCCGCACCGTCATAAACGAGTTTCAAAGTAAAAAACGGTGCATCTTGGGTTAAAAGGCGCAGAAAAATCCTATCCCCTTCCCAAAGCTCCAACGCTTCGACACGCTCCTTCTCCACCCACGCGAGCTCCCCTTCATCGCAGACAATCGGCTCGCCGGTAAAGCGATCTGCCGTAAAAAGGTGCATATACTCCGTTGTACCGTCGCCCGAAACGAAAGTGACGAGTGCGCGGAACTGCCAGCGAATGAGCCGATAGCCCGTCTCCTCCTCGACCTCGCGCAAGAGGCACTCCTCGGGCGACTCGTCCGCCTCGAAGTGACCGCCGACGCCGATCCACTTGCCATGATTGATATCGTTCGCCTTAACCGTGCGGTGCAGCATCAGATACTTTCCATCTCGCTCGATATAGCAAAGCGTGCTCATTCTTTTCATGGATAATCCCCTTTCTTTTCGAATGACACAAGGTCGCTTCCTCTATGATGATGTTTGCGAATACAGCCATAGGAATGGGTGCAGCCCATGCGCCACCACCATCATCTTACACGAATTGAGGGCGAAAAGATAATATTTTAATATTTTTTCATGCTTAGGGCAATTTTGTTTCCGCGATTCTATATATTCATCTTATGATTTTTTAATTTCATAACAAACGCCTTTTGTCGCATAGAAAAACTGTGCATAGGAGACCTTCCTATGCACAGTTCACAGTCTCACCACGAAACCCCAAGAGGTCAAGCCGCAGGCGCAG
>ERZ772957.1204-NODE-1204-length-17439-cov-8.866601_pt1 | contig 17439 bp, 14 predicted proteins | sample MGYA00580682_ERZ772957 | MGnify/ENA primary metagenome ERZ772957 (study PRJEB29015, sample SAMEA2737921) | human oral metagenome | biome: human oral; feature: human-associated habitat; material: dental | place: China | collected 2025 ...
GCTAAATGCAGTGCGTTTTGATGCTAAATGCAGTGCGTTTTGGTGCTAAATGCAAGGCGAAATGGTGCAAAACGCAGTGTAAAATGCTGCTAAATGCGGGGCGAAAAGCATAAATATCCACTGCAATGGTATAAATAAAACCTTCTCGAACCATGAAAAACAGGGCTGAAAAGGGCGAAATCGTCGTTAAAAAGTGGGATTTTAGGGGTAAAAAGCAGGTAATTGGGCTTGAGAAATTATGAGTTGGCAGCCAAACTAGAAAGGCAAAATGGTGCAAAATGCAGGTTCTTTTCTTGAAAATAGACAAAGCGAAAGGCGTACAAGGTTAGAAATGGTGGCTATTTACCTACTTTTTAACCCATATTTTCGCTAGAACGAAGCGAAAATTAGAATGAGTTTGTAAAATAAATACAACAATTTAAGTTTTTGAATTGATGGGTATTTGAGTTTGGGAGTCTGGAAGTTGATGAGTTGGTAAGTGGTTGAGTTAATGAGTTGGTAAGTGGTTGAGTTAATGAGTTGGTGAGTTTTTGACTTTGCGGGTTTGTGGGTTGGTAAGTGTTTGAGTTAATGAGTTGGTGAGTTGATGAAGTGGTGAGCGTTTGAGTTAATGAGTTGGTGAGTTGGTGATTTTGTGACTTTGTAGGTTTGTGGGTTGGTTATTTTTTTAGTTAATGAGGTTGTGAGTCGGTGAGTTGATGAAGTGGAGAGTTGGCGAGTTATGTATTCGGGAACTTTGGGTTTTCGTGAGTTCATAGGTAAGCGAGTTGCGTTGTTCTGCACTTCATATATAAAGAGGAGTGTTTGTGTTGTGTGGCACCACAAAGCACACACACTTCTCAATTTACAGAAACACGAGAGGTGGAGACAACGTCATTATCCCCTCTGTCTAAACATTCAACCCTAGGGGTTGGAAATAAAGATGTTTGCAAACATTCTCAACCTTTCTACCTTATAAACATTATCTTGACCGCCTTTCATTGCGCCAAACAGTAGTTAAACACGAAACGTTTACGGTTGCGCCATTGAAAAAAGCACAAAACTTTGCCTTGTTACGAAATAAAATTACTACCTTTGTCGTTCAAATTATGAGGAAATCGGCATACATAACACTCTCAATCCTGTTATCAACAATGATATTATGGATTGGTTCGGGCATCATGACTGTGGTGTGCGAGCATACGGGTAGTGTGTCTGTTGCCGAGATGCCGTCGAAGATGCACTGCAAGGATGCGGCTGCAAGCAACTGCATGAAGATGCAGGTGAAAACCTTATCGTCCACAAACGCAGAGCGGGCAGACTTCCATCAGCCGCTGCCCGTGCAGTCCTCACTTCTTCCGCAACTCATAACAGATTGCGATTTATTGCCTTTGCCCGTTTTGGCAAAGGCCTCCGAAAGAACATGGCAATGGCTTTGGCATGGCCCGCCACGCCAATATCTTCGGCTACTTACAACACTTCTGATTTGATTTTTTGTGTCTTCCTGTTATTCGTTAAGCGTAATAGGAAGAGCCTTTGTGCCTGTTTCACAAACGTGTTAATGTGCAAAGCTGTATCGGGCAACCCGTTGTTCTGATGCGTTAAGGCGCATACTCAGGGGTTTCTCGTACGCCTGCGGTTACGCCCCTTGCCTTATTCGTGCCCAAGAACAAAGTCCACGAGCCTCTTTCTTACAAGATGCACGAGGCAGAAAGTTCGTTATCTCACCACGGTTTTGCAGCGACATCGCCCCACACTCGCCCCTAAAAACATGTTTGTGAACAAACCGAGGGCCAGTTCTAACGCCCTGCTACTCCGCAGATGCCCACGCCAAGTGGATGCACCTTGTGGCACGTAGCAACTGGCCAAACTTTAACAACAACAAAAAATCAAATGTAATGAACAAAATTCCATATATATTAGGTGCAACGCTATTGGCCGTTGTGCCTGCTGTAGCCCAGCAAACACACCCCGACTCGACCATAACGCTGAAAGAACAGACGCTGGCAAACGTCACCGTAACTTCTCGCAAGGCCTCCGTGCGTTCGCTCAAAGGTGCCATCAACGGCAAAGACATCCTACGCGACGAGCTTTTCAAGGCCGCCTGCTGCAACCTAGGCGAGAGTTTCGTCACCAACCCGTCGGTCGATGTAAACTACGCCGATGCCACTACAGGTGCCAAACAAGTAAAACTGCTAGGCCTAAGCGGCACATACGTGCAGATGCTTACCGAAAACCTACCCAACTTCCGCGGTGCGGCTCTGCCCTATGGCCTAGGCTATGTTCCCGGCAACTGGATGAAGAGCATGCAGGTTAGCAAAGGCAACTCCTCGGTAAAGAACGGCTACGAAGCCATGACGGGACAAATAAACGTTGAGTACGTGAAACCAGAAGACGAGAAGGGCGTTTCGCTCAACCTCTATGGCAACACGATGGGAAAGTTCGAAGCCAACGCCGACGGCAATGTGCACATCAACGGCAACAAGAACCTCAGCACGGAGCTGCTGGTGCATTTTGAGAACAATTGGAGCCAACACGACGGCAATGGCGACGGATTTGAAGACGACCCGCAAGTGAAACAATACAACTTGCAGAACCGCTGGTTCTGGAAAAAAGGCGGCTACATGCTCCACGCCGGCTTGGCGTTGCTGAAAGAAGACCGCACTAGCGGACAAGTTGCGCACGCACAGCCCGCGCCCGGCAGCCTTACGCCTTACCGCATCGGCATTGGCACAGAGCGTTACGAGGGCTATATGAAACATGCCTTCATCCTAAACGAGGCACACGGCACCAATGTTGCCTTCATGGGCAACGTGTCTTTACACAAGCAAGATGCAAGCTATGGCATCAAACAGTACAGCGTGAACGAGAAGAACGCCTACGCATCGCTTATCTTTGAGACCAACTTCACACCTGAGCACAACCTTTCTGCCGGGCTAAGCCTTAACCACGACTACCTGCACCAACGTTTGTTGCTCCCTGCGGGCGTGGTGCCTGCCGATTACGGCAACCGCTATCCGCTAACGCGCGGCATAGAAAGCGAAACAACGCCTGGCGCATACGTACAATACACCTATAACCTGCACAACCGCGTGATTGCCATGGCCGGCTTGCGCATCGACCACAGCAACGTGTACGGAACGTTCTTCACGCCACGTTTCCACCTGAAGTGGATGCCGGCAGACCTGCTCACCATCCGCCTATCTGCTGGAAAGGGCTATCGTAGTCCGCACGCACTGGCCGAGAACAACTACCTCATGGCGTCTGGTCGCCGACTAATCATCGACAACCTGGAACAAGAGGCCGCGTGGAACTATGGAACCAGCCTGAGCTTCCTCATCCCGATAGGTAAGCAAACGCTGAAATTAAACGCCGACTATTATTACACGCACTTCCTTTCGCAAACCCTTATCGACTACGACACCAACCCGCAAGAGCTGCACATCACCAATCTCAACGGCAAGAGCTACTCGCATACCGTACAGATTGATGCTTCGTACCTGCTCTTTAAGGGGCTCGACCTGACGGCGGCCTACCGCTACAACCTCGTTAAGGCCACTTATGGCGGCCGTTTGATGTGGAAACCGCTGCAAAGTCGCTACAAGGCACTGCTTACAGCCAGCTACAAAACGCCCTTAGGACTATGGCAGTTTGATGCGACGGCAGTGTTGAACGGCGGCGGAAGAATGCCCGAACCCTACACAACAGCATCGGGCAACCTGTCGTGGAGCCGCAACTTCAAGGCATACGGCCAGCTCAACGCACAGGTTACGCGCTATTTCCGCCATTTCTCAGTGTACGTAGGCAGCGAAAATTTGGGTAATTACAAGCAGAAGAACCCCATTATCGGATACCAAAACCCATGGGACAACAACTTTGAACCCACAATGGTATATGGCCCCGTGCAGGGTGCCTCGGCCTATATCGGCATCCGCGTCAATCTGGGAAAACGGCTTTAAACGCCCCATCCTCTCGCCTTAACGGCGCAAACAAATAAGAATAACAACCAGGGACAAACGGTTAGAAACCAAGTTTGGGCCGTTATCCCACAAACAACAAACAAATGAAAAAATCAATTATTTCGATGGTACTGTTCATGGTAGCCATGATTGCAACCGCAAAAGACATTAAGACCGTTGTTTTCACCACAACCCCACAGATGCACTGTGCCAACTGCGAAGCGAAAATTAAAGGCAACCTCCGCTTTGAAAAAGGAGTGAAAGCTATAAAAACAGACGTAGAGGCCCAGAAGGTTTTCGTTTCTTACGATTCAAAGAAAACAACCGAGGAAAAGATTCAAAAGGCATTTGAGAAATTTGGTTATAAGGCAGAAAAGACCGATAAGGATGCCAAGATACCCGTGCATAAGGACGAACAATGTGAGAACATGTAACGGAACCGGCTACAAAGCCTCACGCAACGGCACAAGGGACACTTGTTGTACAACAAGTTGAGGGGGAACTTGCGCCAGCGCGTGGGGCTTTATTGGCGGTTCTTAAATTTGGACGGGCAGCGCATTTGCCCATCCCTTGCAACACGCGTTTATCTATTAGGCAGGCTCTAAAAACCTCCAATGGGTTTTAGGACCTGCCTATATCATTTTTGTGTGCATACACCCAACAACTCATAAACTCATTGTTTGCATGCACTCAACAACTCAAAAAATTACAACCTCACCTACCTTCCACTTACGTTCCGCCACGCCAAAAACCACGAAAGCGCACGTTCCCTCTCGTTAAATTTGCCTATTTCTTACCGAAAGTATAAAGAAAAAGTCACACGAACTTGCCTAATGCGTTAAAAATCATTATCTTTGCATCCACATTTAACAGCAACTACCGCGAATGGTCAATAAAATAAAGAAACTGAAGAAGATTAGAATACACCGAGAAGGCACCGAAACTCTGGTGCTCGGGTTCATCGTACTTGCCGTCGTAGCACCTCTTTTATGGGTGTTTTTTGAGTGTAAAGTGGCGTTTTGGACATTCCTGGTGATATACGGCATTGCCTATGGAATCATTATTAACTTCTTCCGCTGCCCCATACGCGTGTTCAATGGCGACACGGAGAAAGTGGTGGTTGCGCCAGCCGATGGGAAAATAGTCGTAATAGAAGAGGTGGACGAGAACACTTACTTCCACGATCGCCGTATCATGGTGTCTATTTTCATGAGCCTTTTCAACGTTCATGCCAACTGGTTCCCCGTTGACGGCAAGGTGAAGAAGGTAGAACACAAAGACGGAAACTTCCATAAGGCATGGTTACCCAAAGCAAGCGAGGAGAACGAACATGCAGATGTGGTGATAACTACACCCCACGGAGTGGACATCCTCTGCCGCCAGATAGCGGGAGCAATGGCCCGGCGCATCGTTACTTACGCCAAACCGGGCGAAGATTGCTATATCGACGAGCATCTCGGCTTTATTAAACTGGGGTCGCGCGTCGATGTATTCCTTCCCTTAGGTACCGAAATATGTGTAAAGATGGGGCAACTAACCACGGGCGACCAAACCGTTTTGGCCAAGCTTAAATAAAAAGGAGCATCGCAAATGGCAAACAAAATCACTCGCCACATACCCAATTCGATAACTTGCTGCAACCTCATTTCGGGCTGCATCGCCACCATTACGGCCATCTATGGCGACTTGTGGCTCGCCCTGCTCTTCATCATTGTCGGGGCCGTGTTCGACTTTTTCGACGGCATGTCGGCACGTTTGCTCCACGTTTCTTCGCCCATCGGCAAAGAACTCGACTCGCTTGCCGATGTCATCACCTTTGGCTTAGCCCCTTCGGCGATGCTTTTTCAGCAACTTTCAGTCTTAGACTACCCTTTCGGGAGTGTCTATCGGTGGCAGATTACGGGCTATATACCTTTCGTTGCCTTTCTGATGACGGCTTTTTCTGCCCTCCGTTTGGCCAAGTTCAACCTCGACGAACGGCAGACAACATCGTTCATCGGACTGCCGACACCAGCCAATGCCATGTTTTGGGGGTCGCTTTTGTTGGGGCTCGACAGCCAGATGGAATCCGTAAATTGGGCACCGTTCGCGCTCATCGCCTTGATGTTGCTCAGCTGTTGGCTGCTCGTGTCCGAACTACCTATGTTTGCACTCAAATTCAAACACTGGGGATGGAAGGGCAACGAGATAAAATACATCTTCGTACTTAGCTGCATACCCCTGCTCGTTATATTCAAAGTGTTGGCCTTTGCCTTCATCATTGCGTGGTATGTGGTGCTGTCGGCCTATGTCAACGCCACTAAAAAACAATAGCAATGGATTTTATCTTGAAGTCGATAGGCGTACTATTGCTATCAGTGCTGTTTGTTTCGCTGATAGCTTTCTTGCTAACGTTTAGGCGTATCATCAAATCTGTGCGCCAAACCATTCGCCAATTCAACAATGCCACCACGTCTTCTGCCACCAATGGGTCGCAACGCGCAGGCAAAACGGGCGAAGTGATTATCGACAGTCGCACATCCGAGCGAATGAACCAAAAGATTTTTGAAGAAAACGAAGGCGAATACGTAGACTTTACTGAGGAAAAGTAAAGCGAACAACACAGAATAAGCCTCACTTTCTGCCCCACTACAAAGGGAGAAGAGAATGGTATGCAATGCCGCAGCAAAGCCAATCACGTTCCTATTTCTTTGGAGAAAGGAGGAGAATGAGGTGTGCACTTCGATTCGGACTAGGCAGAACAAAACGGCATAAGAAGGCAAAGACAAAACGTAAGCATTCTGTGCTAAAAAACAACAAAGGCAAAGCGTAACACCAATAAGCGAAAAAAATGTTGTAACTTTGCATAAGTTGTCCTGCACTCGGCAATTCGAGAACAAGTTCTCATTGCGCTCGTTGGCGGCAACTTTGCATAACAAGTTGTCTTTGCTTGCCCAATTTACAATCGCCGCTCGGCACATTGGCAGACAACCATTCGGCACAAACTGGCTGCATCCGCAAGCATAAACGCACGGTGGAAGTAGCTAGGCGTATTTGTTTTATATCCCCAAGATGCAACAAACGCCACTAACAGACATGCCAAACAAAGGGGAACATGGGGCGCGCACCACGCCACCCAAACACCAGATAAAGATGAAAGTAAGTGATTTCCTAAATAAAAAGGCAGCAGCCAAGGCCATTTCGTTCGAGGTGCTGCCACCACTCAAAGGCAACGGCACGGCACAATTGTTTCGTACCATCGACCGCTTGCGCGAGTTTTGCCCCAACTACATCAACATAACTACCCATAACAGCGAGTACGTTTACCGCCAATTGGACAACGGACAGTACGAACGCGACCGCATTCGCCGACGTCCTGGCACCATTGCCATTGCTGCGGCCATACAGCAACGCTATGCCATACCCGTTATTCCGCACATCATTTGCAGCGGCGCAACGATTGAAAGCATTGAATACGAATTGCTGGACTTGCAATTTTTGGGCATTCAGAACCTGTTGTTGCTACGTGGCGACAAGGCGAGAGACGACGGAATGTTCACGCCAACGCCCAACGGACACACTCACACCACCGAACTTATCGAGCAGGTGAACCGCTTTAACGAGGGATTCTTTGCCGATGGAACGCCTATGAAACACCCCGGCGAGACTTTCGAGTATGGGGTGGCGTGCTATCCAGAGAAACACGAGGAGGCACCCAACCTCGATATGGACATCGATTACTTGCTCCGTAAACAGCAACTTGGGGCGAAATACGCCGTTACACAGCTGTTTTACGACAACCAGAAGTACTTCGACTTCGTGGAAAAGGCGCGCCAAAAGGGCGTTACCATACCCATCGTGCCGGGCATTAAGCCCTTTGCCAAGCTGGGACAGCTAACGGTTATACCCCGTACATTCCACTGCGACCTGCCTACGGCGTTGGCTAGCGAAATCGTTAAGTGCAAAACCGACGACGATGCAAAGGCGTTGGGCGTGGAATGGGCCACGCAACAATGTCGCGAACTGTATGCTAAAGGTGTGCCCAGTATTCACTTTTACACCGTTTCGGCGGTCGATTCAATCTGCGAAGTGGCCAAAAAACTGTTATGAACTGGAACGACGTAATTGGGCAAGACGACGTTAAACGTCGACTCGTAAGCATGGTGCACAACAACCGTTTGCCCCATGCGCTGATGCTCTGCGGCCCTGCTGGCAGTGGAAAATTGGCCTTGGGCTTGGCGCTTGCCTCGTACTTGCTTTGCGAACGCCATGCAGAAGGCGACGCTCCTTGCGGCGAATGCGCAGCTTGCGCTATGATGCGCCGCTTTGAACACCCCGACCTGCACTTCTCTTTCCCCGTTATTCGCCCCGCAGGAACGTCGAGCGAACACAAAATGAACAGCGACGACTTCGCCCCACAGTGGCGAGAGATGTTGCAAACAACGCTTTATCCCTCGATAGACCTTTGGCTCGACCACATGGACGCAGCCAACCAACAGGCCCAGATGGGCGTTGGCGAAAGCGATTTGCTGATGAAACGCCTCAGCATGAAGTCGAGTCAAGGGGGATACAAGGTGGCCGTGGTGTGGCTTGCCGAACGTATGAACCAAGAATGCGCCAACAAGTTGCTCAAGCTTTTGGAGGAACCGCCTGCCCAAACGCTCTTCATCCTTGTGTGTCAAGAGCCCGAACAGCTGCTCGAAACCATCAAGAGCCGCACCCAACGCATCGACTTGCCGCCCATCGCTGTGCACGACATGCAGCAAGCTCTGATACAAAAGCGCAACATAACGCCCGAAGATGCGCGCCGTGTGGCCCGATTAGCCAACGGAAGTTGGACAAACGCCCTGGCCGAACTTAGCGTAGACAACGAGAACAAGCAGTTTTTAGACATGTTTATCATGCTGATGCGGCTGGCCTACCAACGAAACATACGCGAGCTGCGCCGTTGGAGCGATGCCGTGTCCACCTATGGGCGCGAGAAACAAAAGCGCATGCTGACCTACTTTGCACGTCTGATGCGCGAAAACTTCATGTTCAACTTCGGCATTGCCGACCTCGTGTACATGTCGCGCGAAGAAGAAAACTTCGCCAAAAACTTTGCACGTTTCGTAAACGAAGAGAATATCGTGGAGATTTCCGAACTTATCGACCGCTGCATCCGCGACATTTCACAGAACGCCAACGCCAAAGTGGTGTTCTTCGACTATGCCATCAACATGATTCTCTACATCAAGAAGGCATAAAAGGCGGTTCAACCGCGGCTCGTTCAAGCATCCTCCCGCACGCATTGCAGAGGGAAAGCGCAGGGTCGAGCCAACTAAAATAGCACTCTCCGACAGGATATTTCGCCCACCAAGGCCAACATCCTGCCGTCAATATATAAAACAAAACGAACAAATGGATTACAAAAATATGAAGTTCAAGGTGGCCACTGGCTGCGACCACGGCGGATGCTGTGGGGGCTGTTGCCGTTCAGACCACCAACTAAATACATACGATTGGTTGGCCGACGTGGTGAACGACCCCGACAAAACCGACCTCGTTGAGGTGCAATTCAAGAATACACGCAAGGGTTATTACCACAACGTGAACAACTTACAGCTTACAAAAGGCGACATGGTGGCCGTGGAAGCGAGCCCAGGACACGACATTGGCGTGGTTACCCTTACGGGAAGGCTCGTGGCTTTGCAGATAAAGAAGGCCAACTTAAAGTCGGCCGACGACATCAAACGCATCTATCGCTTAGCCAAACCCGTAGACCTAGACAAGTACGAAGAGGCTAAGAGTCGCGAAAACGACACGATGATACAGAGCCGACAGATAGCAAAAGAACTGGGATTGAAGATGAAAATCGGCGATGTGGAGTATCAAGGCGACGGAAACAAGGCCATTTTCTACTACATTGCGGACGAAAGAGTAGACTTCCGACAGCTTATTAAGGTACTGGCAGACACTTTTCACGTGCGTATCGAAATGAAACAGATTGGCGCACGCCAAGAAGCAGGGCGCATAGGCGGCACAGGTCCCTGCGGAAGAGAGCTGTGTTGTGCCACATGGAACAAGAACTTCGTGTCGGTTAACACCAATGCGGCCCGCTTTCAAGACATATCTCTCAACCCACAAAAGCTTGCCGGCATGTGCGGTAAGCTGAAATGCTGCCTTAATTACGAAGTAGACAACTACGTGGAGGCCGCCAAACGCATGCCCAGCAAAGAGGTTTCGCTGCACACGGGCGATGCCGAACACTTCGTTTTCAAAACAGATATTCTGGCCGGAACGGTTACCTACTCCACCGATAAGAACCTCGCCGCGAACCTCGTTAACATTACGGCCGAACGTGCAAGGGCTATTATCGAGATGAATCGCCGCGGCGAAAAGCCTGAGTCGCTCGAAGAGGAACGCCACAAGCAGCATGCCGACAAGCCTATCGACCTCTTGGCGAATGCCGACCTGAGCCGATTCGACAAGTCGAAACGCCCGAAACGCCCCGCTAACGGCAAGCCCAAGGGCGACAAGCGCGATGGTTCTGCACCCCAAAATGGTGCTCTGCAACAACGCAAGGAACAGCAGCGTCTGCGCGAACAACAGACGGAAAGACGCCGTCAAAGGCCGCAACAGCCACGTGCACAAGAGGGCAAACAAGAGAATAACGGCAACAGGCATCGTCGCGACAACCAACGAAGAGGAGGTTCGCCGTCGAATAACCAACCGCAAAAACAAGAATAGCAAGCCGATGGAGCGTTTAGTGAAAGGCGCGTTGGTGGCTCTTGCAGTCGCCGTTGTTAGCGCATGCAGCATGGATACCGTCTACCACCGATACAGTCACACGTCGGTGAGCGGATGGGAGAAGAACGACACCTTGAAGTTTTACGTTCCCCGACTTCATCAAGGTGGCGTATTCGCCCAGCAACTAGACGTGCGCATCAACGGTGCTTACCCTTTTACGGCGGCCACACTCATCGTAAAGCAACGCATTGTGCCTGGCAACAAAGAGCTGACAGACACCATCAACTGCACGTTCAGCAAGCCCGACGGCACCCGTCTCTCGCGTGGTATCAGCTATTACCAATACAGTTACCCCATAGCCAAGCACGATTTGCGCGAAGGCGACAGCCTAGTGGTGAGCGTTTACCACGACATGAAACGCGACATGCTACCAGGAATATCCGATGTTGGCATCCATATCAGTCGCGTTAGCTATCTGCATAATGCGCTATATAAATAAGGAGAGGGTGTTAGCTCTTTCTATAAAGGCTTGCAAATCGTAGAAAAATCAACTACCTTTGCAACGAAGAAAAAGTGCACTTGACTGCTATATGCTTTCATACTGCACTATAAAAGGGACTGAAAGAGGGGCTGCCATGTAGGCAGCCCCTCTGCTTTTTCGGTAAGACGTTATGCTGTTCGAGCCACAAAGTTCAAGTCTTTCAATGTTGATAAGCTACCCAATCCCCAGGACTTCCCCAAGCTAACCTGCGCATAAACCGCTGGCTAGCGCGTGCATTCAACAAGACCAAGAGAGCCACTGGCTTAGAAACCCTGCAACTCAAACCCGCTTTCCTCCCCTTACTTCTCCATCACTTCGTTCGTCAGCTCCTTACCTTCGCTAAACTCCTTAATACTTTCTAGCGTAGTAAGCGCGATGTTGTGCATCGCCTCAGCGGTAAAGAAAGCCTGGTGCGAAGTAAGAACCACATTAGGCATCATCAGCAAACGGGCAAGCACATCGTCGTCGATAATCTTATCGCTGCGGTCTTCGTAGAAGTAATTCTTTTCTTCTTCGTACACGTCTAGGCCTGCCGACCCCACTTGCTTTGTGCGCAAGCCCTCAATCAGCTCTTCGGTATGTATCAGTTTTCCACGTCCGGTGTTGATAATCATCACGCCCGGTTTCATCTTCGCAATGCTTTGGGCATTGATAAGGAACGTGGTTTCGGGCGTAAGCGGACAATGCAACGAGATAATGTCGCTCTCAGCGTACAGCTCGTCCAACGAAACCATCCGCACATCATATTGCTTGGCAAACTCCATGTCGGGGTAAAGGTCGTATGCCAGCACCTTCATCCCAAAGCCATGCAATATCTTTATCAGTTCTTTTGCAATCCTGCCCATGCCCACAATGCCCGCCGTCTTGCCATACATGTCGAAACCCATCAAGCCTTTAAGGGCGAAGTTGCCCTCGCGTGTGCGGTTAACGGCACGGAAAATCTTACGATTAAGGGCCAACATCAGCGAAACGGCATACTCGGCAACGGCATGTGGCGAGTAAGCAGGCACGCGAACAACCTTTATCCTGTCTTTTGCCGCCTTCAAATCTACGTTGTTAAAGCCCGCACAACGCAGTGCAATAAGTTTCACGCCATTCTTAATCAGCTCGTCGATAACGGCTGCATTGCATTCCGCATTAACGAAAATGCACACCACATCGGCGCCCTTGGCCAGCGGAACGGTTTTAAGATTGAGATGTTCTTGATAATAACGGATGTCAAAACCATAGTCGGCATTCGTCTTGTTGAACGAAACCTCGTCGTACGATTTGGCATCGAAGAATGCTACTTTAATCATGAAGTTGTGGATTTTTGAATGTTACTAATTACGTTTGCTTGGCCACATGCGGCGCATTTGTGCATACCGCCACTGGGCGAGAACCGCTCTGGTTGCTCGTCTTTGGTTATCCTGTCACGGCCAAACATCATTCTTACAACCTACAAAGTAAACACTTTTTTCCGAGATAACGGCCGTTCGCACCCACAATATGCGGCAACAAGGGCAAGTTTACCACTCAACACAAGCCATTGCCCACAAAAAAACATCTGCCCCACAACAAACAAAACAACCCCAAAACAGCCCTAATCCCCCATATTTTGCTAACTTTGCAAACGCAACAACATATTTAAGATGAAGCTTGTACGACCCAAAAAGCATCTTGGTCAGCATTTCTTGACCGACTTAGGCATTGCCCAACGCATTGCCGACACCGTAGACGCATGCCCAGAGCTGCCCATCCTCGAAGTGGGACCAGGCATGGGCGTGCTAACCCAGTATCTCGCCACCAAGAACAGGCCGCTACGCGTGGTGGAAATAGACACCGAATCGGTGGCCTTCCTGCACAAAAACTTCCCCCTTTTGGCAGAAAACGTGCTGGGCGAAGACTTCCTGCGCATGGACCTCGCCAGCGTTTTCTCTGGCCAACCCTTTGTGCTGACGGGCAACTACCCCTACGACATCTCCTCGCAAATATTCTTTAAGATGCTCGACAACAAGCATCTCATCCCCTGTTGCACAGGAATGATACAGCGCGAAGTGGCCTTGCGCATTGCCTCGCAGCCAGGAACAAAGGCCTATGGCATTCTTTCGGTACTTATTCAGGCGTGGTACGATGTGGAATATCTCTTTACCGTAGACGAAACGGTGTTTAATCCGCCGCCCAAAGTAAAGAGTGCCGTTATCCGCATGACGCGAAACAAAGTGGAAAACCTTGGTTGCGACGAGGCTTTGTTTAAGCGCGTGGTGAAAACGGTGTTCAATCAGCGGCGCAAAATGTTGCGCGTTAGCCTTCGTCAGCTATTTGCCGGCATGCCTGCCTCGCCCGAATTTTATGCACAAGAGATATTTACACGCCGCCCCGAACAGCTTTCGGTGGCCGAGTTTGTACAGCTAACCAACATGGTAGAACAAGAAATGAACGCCCAAAAACAATGAACAAGGAAACCACCTACACCGCCCTCTTGCCGCAGATAGCCGCTCTCATTAAGGGCGAGAGCAACGAAACCAGCGTATTGGCCAATGTTGCCGCCGCCCTGCACCAAGCCTTCGACCAGTTTTTTTGGACGGGTTTCTACCTACTTCACCCCGATGGTATGTTGCGCTTAGGCCCCTTTCAAGGTCCGCCCGCCTGCTATGCCATCGCCATTGGTAAGGGCGTGTGTGGCCAAGCGTTCGAGTTGGGGCGCACCTTGGTTGTTCCCGACGTAGAACAATTCCCTGGACACATCGCTTGCAGCACCCTTTCGCGGTCAGAAATCGTAGTACCCGTATTCTCCAAGTCGGGCAAACCCGTTGCCGTTCTCGACATCGACAGCAAACAGCTCGCCACATTCGACGACACCGATAAGCTTTATTTGGAGCAAGTGGCACAGCTACTCACCGACACATTATATTAAGGCCCGTTCTGTAACTCCACGCAAGGGCTTAACACCTGTTTTTCTTTTGCCCTGCTCTTTCTTTTCTCCTCTTTCAGTTCCATAACCTGCAACGCATATTCGTTCGTAAACAAAATTCGCTCAGCGTTTTGCGTCTGTTTTGATAAAAGCCATGTGATTTTTGTTAAGATTGTTCGAACGAAAAGAATTATAGTCAAACAGAATTGGATTTGAAAAGACACAGTTGCATCGTAAGCAAAAAGAAAATCTCCTTTTCCTCCACATAAGGGTTTATTCATTCTATGCAACGCACGTCTTGCACGCTGCCAACAACAATTTTCCAAATGCAATTCTTTTTCACTATAATCGCTATACTTGCAGCAACACCCTTAACCCACTTGCCCAACGCGATGTATCTATCACTAAACAATTTGCCCTATTACCAAATCTTAAATTACTATCTTTTATTTTACAAAACCATTCTAATTTTTGCTCCGTTCTAGCGAAAATAGGGGTTAAAAAGTAGGCAAATGTCTACCATTTCTTGCCTTCCGCGCCTTTCGCTTTGTCTATTTCCAAGAAAAGAACCTGCATTTTGCACCATTTTGCCTTTCTATTTTGGTCGCCAACTCATAATTTTTCAAGCCCAATTACTCGCTTTTAGCCCCTAAAATCCCACTTTTTAACCACTATTTCACCCTTTTCGGCCATGTTTTTCATGGAACATAAAGGTTTTATTTATACCATTGCAGCGGATATTTATGTTTTTCGCCTAGCATTTAGCCACATTTTACTTTGCGTTTAGCACTAAAACGCACTGCATTTAGCACCATTTCACCTTGCATTTTGTACCAAAACGCACTGCGTTTAGCGGCATATTGCACCGCGTTTTACACTAGAACGCACTACATTTTGCTGCAAATCACCCCAAAACGGGGGTTGTTGGCGGTTGGTTTAAATAAATATTCATTTCGCTTGCGTGCACAACTAACCCCTCTGGGCATCAAAACAAACCTCCGCGAGAATCGATTTTTTGCGGCAAGGTGGGCGGTTGGTGGACAAAAAGGGCACTCTTAATGTTAAAATTTACGCCGAAAAGTTGACAGATTCGGATTGGTGAGTTGACAGGTCGACGAGTTGACAAGTAAACGAGTAAACAAGAGCTGGTGTCATAGTGCAAACAGACATTTGGCAAAACTCCTTACTCCTCTACTATTTACTCCTTTACCACTCACTCCTTACCCCTTTAACTCCGTCGCTCCTTTTTGACAAGTTTATGAGTTCATTCCCTTTTCAAGGCACAACCGGGTTTTGCCACAAACAAAGGGACTGGAATTTCAAAGATTGCAGTGCCCTTGTAAAGTACTTCGTGCATGGGCAGGGCGTTTATCTTGGCTTTACAGCACAAAGACGATGAACCTCTCCCAATTTATGGAAACATTAAAAGTCAAGACAACTTCCATATATTTATAGCACAGCCAACACCTGTCGGCAGCGACAATGCCGTGTGCAAGTTCCGGCACGTTGGGCATGCCTCCACGCATGAACGTTTGCGCTAACGGGATTAAATATAATTTAAGGGGAATGGGTTCTTTGTGTAAATATCGTTAACAGAGGAGAACTTTCTCCTCCTTATTTGTTGCGGTTTTGGAATTAAATCGCTAACTTCGCTATCAGGATACGACAGATTGCAAATCTTCCTCTTCCTTCAAGGGCAAGACTGTTTTTCAGCCGACAGGGAAGACTTCAAGAAGTTGTTGAGGTTTTCTCTTTTTTGTTTTCACGCCGGCATGACGACAGGGAACTGAAAGGACCTCCGAAAACATCATTTATTCATAAACAATTAAAAGTTTTTCACTATGGGATCATTCAGAGCAACATTGGAATTGGGCGGCAAGGAATATGACGTCCTGTATTCGAACTATGAGTTCAGTCGCAACACCGACTCCAAGGGCAAGCCGTCGTCGAGCATTTCGGGCGGCAGGGTGAGCGTGACGGTCGAGTCGACGGAAGACACGACGGCCATCGAGGCGATGCTCAACAGCCAGTTCAAGCCCGTCGACGGCAAGATCGTCTACAAGAAGACCGACGAGGACGCCAAGATGAAGGAGATCGAGTTCAAGAACGCCTACATCGTGCATTACAAGGAAACGCTGGACACCACCAACGAGGTGCCCATGACCATCGCCATGACCTTCTCGGCCGAGACGCTTACCGTGGGCAACGCTGAGCTGGACAACCGCTGGCCGAGGGTATAGCGCACTTTCACAGTCGATAACGGGCTTACTGCCGACGGACAATAGGCCGAAGGCGGGAAGCTCCGTTTTGTTTTACAGAGGATAAGAATTAACATAACATATATAGAACATGTCGACACCCAACAATAACATTACTGTCAGCATCGGCGGTAAGCCGCTTTTTTCATTTAAGTCGCTCAAGTTGCACCAACCCATCAACGACCATCACCGCTTTGAGCTTACCCTTGATATTGAGGTGGCAGCCAAAGCCTTGAAAGACGGGACTGAATGGTTAGGCAAGCGTATACAGTTCAAGAAAAAAGAGGCAAAGTCACCCTTGTTCATTGGAGTCGTCACGAAAGTTAATGCCTATCGGAAAAACCTGGACAGTGGGTATGTCTGCGTGTCGGGTTATTCTACCACCTACCTGCTGGAAAACGGTAAGAGCTGCCACTCATGGCTCGGGCACACGTTGGGCGAGATTGTCAAGGATTTGTGTACAAAGGCTGGCGTGCAGGCACAGGTGGCCCCGGAGCACAATAAGCCTGTGGGGTACATCTGCCAATACAAGGAATCCGATTTCATGTTCATCCGCCGACTGGCTATGAAATACCAAGAGTGGCTGTATTATGACGGTACCAAGCTGGTCTTCGGGAAGCCGAAGAAGCCTAAGGCCATGAAGCTGGAGTTCGACACTACCCTCACCTCGTTCGAGATGGGCGTGCAGACACTGGCCCGACCTGCCAGAGTCTTCTCCTACCAGTCGAAGAACGACCAAAGCATGGCGGAAGATACGCCGAACAAGCCTTCGGGACTCGACCAGCTGGGAAGCAAGGCCTTCCAAGCTTCATTGGAAATGTTCAAGGAACCGGCCTTGCAGTATGCGCACTCCCGCGTGCACCACATGCAGGAGATGGAGATGTACGTAAAGAAGAAGCAGGAGGCGGAGGCTGCAGAGTCACACTATATGGTGGGGACGAGCGAGGAGGTTCAGCTCACCGCGGGCTCAGTGGTAAGGATAACCAGTCCGTTTGGCGAGCGCATCGGCAGTGTGACGAAAGCCTCGCTGGGCGAGTACCTCATCATCGACATCGAGCATTCGGTGGGCGAGGGCAACTATTACGCCAACAGGTTCAGGGC
>ERZ772957.1205-NODE-1205-length-17437-cov-3.992061_pt1 | contig 17437 bp, 16 predicted proteins | sample MGYA00580682_ERZ772957 | MGnify/ENA primary metagenome ERZ772957 (study PRJEB29015, sample SAMEA2737921) | human oral metagenome | biome: human oral; feature: human-associated habitat; material: dental | place: China | collected 2025 ...
TGGCCGCGGCCCGGGGGGCCAAGGCCAAGGGAGCGCGCTGTCTGGCCGTGACGAACGTCGCGGGGTCGTCCCTGGCCCGGGAGGTCGGCGCCTTCCTGGAACTGCGCGCGGGGCCCGAGATCGGGGTCGCGGCCACGAAGACCTTCATGGGACAGCTTGCGGCCCTGACCCTGCTGGCCCTGTGGATCGGGAAGCGGCGCGGGAAGCTCTCGCCGCAGGACGAGTCCCGGCTTGCCGAGGAGCTGAAGCTCCTACCCCTCAAGGTGGAGGAGCTCATCGCCCGGAGCCGCTCGCTCAAGGACATCGCGGAGCGCCGGCTCGGGGCCCGCGGGTTCCTCTTCATCGGCCGCGGCGCGTCCTACCCCGTGGCGCTGGAGGGGGCTCTGAAGCTGAAGGAGATCTCCTACGTCCACGCCGAGGCGCACTCCGCGGGGGAGATGAAGCACGGCCCCATCGCCATGCTGGACGAGACGATGCCCGTCGTAGCCCTGCTGCCGCGGGACCGCATCTTCGAGAAGACCCTGTCCAACGTCCAGGAGGCCCGGGCCCGGAGGTCCCCGATCATCGCCGTTGCAACGGAGGGCGACCCCGACGTGCCGCGTTTCGCGGACGACTGCATCTTCGTACCCGGGACGGAGGACGAGCTGACGCCGTTCCTGACGGTGATCCCGCTGCAGTACTTCGCGTACTACCTGGCGTACCTGATGGGGCGGGAGATAGATAGGCCTAGGAATCTGGCCAAGAGCGTCACCGTGGAGTAATTCCAATTCCAAATCACTTGTATACTTCGTAGTTTTTGCTCGCCTTGCTCGACGTACTGTTGTGTACGCCCTCGCTTCGGCTCGCAAAAGCCGCCTCGTCTACAAGCGATTTGGAAATTGGAATGGAGTATACGTTTCAAGGAAGGGGAGTCCCGTGGAAAACATCGTCATCATAGACTGCGGATCGCAGTTCACCCAACTGATCGCGCGGAGGGTCCGGGAGCTGCACATCCACAGCGTCGTACTGTCGTGGGATGCTCCTCGAAGCCGCGTCGCGGAGCTCGCCCCGCTGGGCGTCATCGTCTCCGGCGGGCCCGACAGCGTCAACGAGCCGGGGGCCATCGCCGTCGACCGGGGCCTCTTCGACCTGGAAGTCCCCATCCTTGGGATCTGCTACGGGATGCAGCTCATGACGAAGGCGCATGGCGGGAGCGTTGCTTCGGGCGAGCGTCCGGAGTACGGGGTCACGCCCATAGAACGGCGCGGGGAGTCCGCCCTCTTCGGGGACCTCGTCGACAATCTGGAGGTTCTGATGAGCCACGGCGATCGGGTCGCCGCGGTCCCGCCGGGGTTCCGGGTCACGGCGGAGACGGCCCACGGCGTCATCGCCGCCATGGAGGACGAGGAGGGCCGATGCTTCGGCCTCCAGTTCCACCCGGAGGTCGTCCACACCCGGCAGGGGACGCAAATCCTGAGGCAGTTCCTGTTCGAGGTCTGCGGATGCAGGGGGGACTGGAACCTGGGGGACTGGGTCGAGGACGCCGTGGCGGATATCCGGGAGAGGGTCGGGGACGGACGCGTCGTCTGCGGCCTGTCGGGCGGCGTGGACTCGAGCGTCGCCGCCGCGCTGGTGCATCGGGCCATCGGGTCTCGGCTGGAGTGCATCTTCGTCGACCATGGGCTGATGCGCCTCGACGAGGCCCGTCAGGTCATGGATTCCTACAACGGGCTGGGGCTGTCGGTCCGCCATGTGGACGCCTCGGAGCTCTTCCTGGGCAAGCTGGCCGGGGTGACCGACCCGGAGAAAAAGCGCCGCATCATCGGGGGGCTCTTCATCGAGGTGTTCGACGCCGAGGCGGCGAAGGTCGGCCGCGTGGACTGGCTCCTGCAGGGAACGATCTATCCCGACGTCATCGAGAGCGGCAGCAAGAAGGGCTCGGTGCTCATCAAGTCGCACCACAACGTGGGCGGGCTGCCGGAGAAGATGAAGCTCCGCCTGCTGGAACCGCTCCGGGACCTCTTCAAGGACGAGGTCCGGGAGCTGGGGCGCCTCATCGGCGTGCCGGACGCCATCGTGAACCGGCAGCCCTTCCCGGGCCCGGGGCTCGCGGTGCGCTGCCTCGGCGAAATCACGAGGCCGCGCCTCGACACGCTGCGCGCCGCCGACGCGATCTTTCGCGAGGAGCTGCAACGGGCGGGGCTCTATGAAAAAATCTGGCAGTCCTTCTGCATTCTGCTCCCCGTGCGGACGGTCGGCGTGATGGGGGACGGCCGCACCTACAACGAGGTGCTGGCGCTCCGTGCCGTGGACTCCCAGGACGCCATGACGGCCGATTGGGTGCGTATCCCGCCGGAGGTGCTGGACGTGACGGCCAGGCGCATCTGCAACGAGGTGCGTGGGATCAATCGCGTGGTGCTGGACGTGACCTCGAAGCCGCCCGCGACTATTGAGTGGGAATGAATTGGAGGTAAGGTGTCATGAAATTTGCATTTCTGATTATGGGAGATTTCAATATCGAGGCGGACAGGGCGGCGATCCACGACGGTACGGCCCGTATCGTCGGCGTCGCGAGCATAGGGGAGGCGAAGGAGGAGGCGCTCAGGCTGGAGCGCGAGGGTGTCGGCTGCATAGAGCTCTGCGGCGCTTTCGGCGAGGACGGGGCGAGAGCGGTCATCGAGGCGACGGGAAACAGGATTCCTGTCGGGTATGTCACGCATTTCCCGGAACAGGACGAGGTGTATCGCATCGCCTTTTCCAGCTGAACGGCCTCCGGTTCGCGGGGCTGCTTTTGAAAAAAGCGGGAGGGGTATCGATGGATTACGCGAAGGAATCCTTGAGGCTTCATGAAAAGTGGAAGGGTAAGATCGAGGTGGCGGCGACCGTTCCCGTGGACACCCGGGAGGCCCTCTCTCTGGCCTACACCCCGGGAGTCGCCCAGCCGTGCCTCGAGATTCGGAAGGACGTCGACAAAAGCTACGCGCTGACGCGCCGGCACAACCTGTGCCTGGTCGTCACCGACGGCAGCGCCGTCCTGGGCCTTGGGGACATCGGGCCCGAGGCCGGCATGCCCGTCATGGAGGGGAAATGCGTCCTCTTCAAGGCGTTCGGCAAGGTGGACGCCTTCCCCCTGTGTGTGAGGACGAAGGATGTGGACGAGTTCGTCCGGACCGTATACAACATCTCCGGCTCCTTCGGTGGGGTCAACCTCGAGGACATCGCCGCCCCGCACTGCTTCGAGATCGAGCGCAAGCTGAAGGAGAAGTGCGATATCCCCATTTTTCACGACGATCAGCATGGCACGGCCGTCATAACCCTGGCGGGGCTGGTCAACGCCCTCAAGGTCGTCGATAAGAGGATCGGGGACATAAAAGTCGCCGTCAGCGGCGCCGGGGCCGCCGCCATAGCCATCACCAGGCTGCTGCTCTCCGCGGGGGTGCGCGACATCACGCTCTGCGACCGCACGGGCGCCATCTACAAGGGACGGGAGAAGGGCATGAACTGGGTAAAGGAGGAGATGGCCGAGGTGACGAACCCCCGCGGGCTCCGCGGCACGACCGCCGATGCCATGAAGGGGGCGGACGTGTTCATCGGCGTCTCGGCCCCGGGCTCCGTGACGCAGGAGATGGTCCGCGGCATGGCGCGCGACCCCATCGTCTTCGCCTGTGCCAACCCGGTGCCGGAGATCTTCCCCGACGAGGCCAAGGCCGCGGGTGCGAAGGTCGTCTCCACCGGCCGCAGCGATTTTCCCAACCAGATCAACAACGTGCTGGCGTTCCCGGGTATATTCCGCGGAACCTTCGACGTGCGCGCCAGCGACATCAACGAGGAAATGAAGATGGCCGCGGCGTACGCGCTTGCGGGGCTGGTCTCCGCAGATGATCTGAGCGCGGACTTCATCATCCCCACGGCCTTCGACCCCCGCGTGGGGCCCGCCGTGGCCGGAGCCGTGGCGGATGCGGCGAGAAGGACGGGGGTCGCCAGGATCTGAGGATCCCCTATCCCCTGCCTGGCGGGCCTCGCTTGAAAAGCCCGATTTGTTATAGTATATTGTGAAAGTTGCCGAAGGGATCGGGATTATGACGGTGGCTGTATTTTTTCCATATTGTGACGGACCCGTGACGGTTCTGTAGAGCAGATTCGGAGGAAAAAATGATGAGAAAAAGCGTTTGGATGGCCCTGGCGGTAAGCGCAGCCCTGTTTTTGGGAGGCCCCGCCTCCTTTGCGGGCGAGCATAAGATCTCGGGCAGCTTCCTGATGGGAACGGGGAGCGCCACGGGAAACTATTACGCTTTCGGCAGCGCGCTGGCGCAGGTCATCAACCGGCATACGGGGGCCAACATCACCGTGAGCTCCACCGGGGGCTCCGTGGAGAACGTGCGGCTCCTCAAAAAGGCCGATATCGAACTCGCCCTGGTGCAGACCGACGTCAACAGTTACGCGCTGGACGGCGTGGAACAGTTCGCCGACGGCGCCGTGAACAACTTCTCCGCGATCACCGCCTGTTACCCCGAGATGGTCCAGATCGTCGTCAGCAAGGCCAGTGGAATCAAAAGCGTGCCCGACATGCGCGGCAAGCGCATCTGCGTCGGAGCCGTCGGCTCGGGGTACGAGGTTGCGGCAAGGCAGATCCTGGGCATCTACGGCATGACCTACGACGATATCGACGAGCGCTTCCTCAGCCAGTCCGAGGCGAAGAACGCGCTCCAGGACGACCAGATCGACGCCTTCTTCATGTGCTCGGGGTACCCCAACGCGAACGTTACCGAGCTGTCCCTGACGGGCAAGATAGACGTCATCTCCATCGACGACGGGCACATCTGGCTGCTGCTGGAAAAGTACCCCTTCTATGCCGAGTATGCGACGCCGGACGACCAGTACAAGCTGGGCCATCCCGTGAACTCGGTGGCGGTGATGTCCATGCTCGTGGCGCTGAAGGAGCTTGGCGAGGACGACGTCTACGCCATCACGGAGGCCATCTATGAGAACCTCGGCGAGCTCCGCGGGGTGAACAGGAAGGCGGAGCACATGTCCCTGGAGAATCCCTTCCGCGGCATTCCGGGCAACATCCACCCCGGCGCGGCCCGTTTCTACAAGGAGAAGGGCATCGAGATCCCCAACATGTAGTCAGATGTGCATTTCGGGCTGAACCCCTCTTTCGTTGCCTGCCTCCGTTCCGGCAGGCCGGGGTTCGGCCCTGTTTTTTTGCAGGAGGGTGGCGGCGTTGAACCTTTTCAACCATCAAAAAAACAATCATAAAAACTCCAATCACGAAAACTCCAATCGTGAAAAATCCCATCGCGAAAAATTGAATGAAGTCCCCACAGACGTCGATCTGTCCGAGCTGGAACGCGATTCGCGCTATCGCGTCTTCTCCGGGGGCATGAGCGTCTTCGTTACGGCAGTCCTGGTGCTCTTCGCTGTCTTTCAGCTTTACGCCTCGCTGAGCGGGCGTCTGCCGCAGCAAATTCTGCGCTACGGACATCTCGGCTTCGCCGTCGGCCTCGCCTTCATCCTCTATCCTGCGACGAAGAAATCGAGCCGCCGGAGGATCAACCCCCTGGATATACTCTTCGCCGCCGCATTTTTGGCGGTGATCGCCTACTTCATCGTCAACTTCAAGGCCCTTCAGCTTCGCGCCGGCGACTACACGATAATGGACACCGTCATGGCGGGCGTCGGCCTGTCCCTGGTGCTCCTGGCCTGTTGGCGCGTAGTGGGGCCCCCCATCGTGATCATCGCGCTGTGCTTCATCCTCTACGGCCTGATGGGGTCGCGCGGCTTGATAAGGATAGAGATGCCCGGGTTCCTGGCGCAGAGGGGCTATCTGCTGCCGCGCATCCTCACGCACCTCTTCATCACGACCGAGGGCGTCATCGGCAACCCCATCGGGGTCTGTTCGACGTACATCTTCCTGTTCATCCTCTTCGGGGCCTTCCTCGAGAAGACGGGGATCGGCCAGTTCTTCATCGACCTCGCCAACGCCCTGGCGGGATGGGCGGTTGGCGGCCCGGCGAAGGTGGCGGTGCTGTCGTCGGCCCTTCAGGGCACCGTGTCGGGCTCCTCCGTGGCGAACACCGTGTCGACGGGGTCGTTCACCATCCCCCTGATGAAATCCCTGGGCTACGAACCGGAGTTCGCCGGGGCTGTCGAGGCCGCGGCGTCCACGGGCGGGCAGATCATGCCCCCCGTGATGGGGTCGGCCGCATTCCTGATCGCCGAGTCGGTGGGGGTCCCCTACCCGCAGCTCATGTTGACGGCGCTGATTCCCGCCCTGCTGTACTTCGCGGGGATATGGATCATGGTGGACTTCGAGGCGCGGCGCAAGGGGCTGAAGGGCCTGCCGCGCGAAGAACTGCCGCCGACAAGGCCCCTGCTCCTGCGGAAGGGGCACCTCGTCCTGCCGCTATGCGCCATCATCTATTTCATGTTGTCGGGCTTCACCATCACCCGGTCGGCGTTGTGGGGCGTCCTTATTGCCGCCGTGGTTCCCTTTCTGCGGAGGAGCACCTGGGTCTCCCCCAGGCAGGTCCTCGCGGCGCTGCCCCTGGCCGCGCGCAACGTCGTCTCGGTGGCCACGGCCTGCGCCACGGCGGGCATCATCGTGGGGATGGTCACGCTGACCGGCCTGGGACAGAGGATCGGCGCCGGGATGTTCCAGGTCGTCGGGGGCAACGTGTTCCTGGGGCTTGGCTGCGCCATGATCACGTCGCTGGTGCTCGGCATGGGGGTGTCCACCACCTCGAACTACATCATCACGTCGACCGTGGCCGCGCCGATCCTGATTCAGCTGGGCATCCCCCTTCTTGCGGCCCACATGTTCTGCTTCTACTTCGGCATCATCGCGGACATCACGCCTCCCGTGGCGCTGGCCGCCTATGCCGGCTCGGCCATCGCCAAGGGCAATCCCTTCAAGACGGGGGTCAACGCCTCGAAGCTGGCCATCGCCGCCTTCCTGGTGCCCTACATGTTCGCGCTCAACCCCAAGCTCATCATGATCGGCGGGACCTTCGCCGAGGCCCTGCCCATGATCCTGACCGCCCTTGTGGGGCTGTTCGGGATCGGTGGTGGCCTCATCGGCTACCTCAATGCCCCGATAAAATCCTACTGGCGCCTGCTTCTGATCGCCGGCGGGCTGGGGCTTCTCATTCCCGGGACGACGAGCGACCTGGTCGGGGTGGTGCTCATCCTGACCGTTTACTTCTTCCACCTACGCGGAAGGAAGAGCGCATGAACCCGGATAGACTGCCAATGGCCGCCGAAACGAGAGAGAGTGGCTGGAGATGAGGCTCTTCATGGTGCGCCACGGGGAGACGGCCTGGAACCGGGAGGGGCGTCTTCAGGGTCAAAGGGACATCCCGCTGGACGAGACGGGGCTGCGGCAGGCGGAGCTCACGGCCAGGCGCTTTCGCGGTTTTCCGCTGGACGCGGTGCTCTCCTCGCCGCTGAAGCGGGCGGAGGCGACCGGCCGGAAGATCTTCGAGGCGGCGGAATGCGGGAGCTTCGTGACCGACCCCGGCTTCATGGAGATCCACCACGGCGACTGGGAGGGCATGACCGTGCGGGAGATCGCGCAGAAGGACGCGTCCCTGCTGGAGGAGTGGCATTCCTGCCCCGAACGGGTGAGGATGCCCGGCCCCGGCGGCGAGACCCTGGCGGACGTGCAGCGGAGGGCGGTATCGGCGCTGGAACGCACCATGCCGAGCTCCGGCGGGGACACGCTGCTGGTGACGCACGGCGCGGTCCTCAAGGTGCTGATCTGTCACTTTCTCGACGTCCCGCTGTCCTGCTATTGGCGGCTCAGGGTCCCGAACTGCGGCGTCTCCTGCGTCGAGTTCACGGACGGAATGCCGCGTGTGGCGCTCTTGAGCGACGTCGGCCATCTGAGGGAGGGGCGAGGAAACTTTTTGCCGTAAATTTCGCAGAATAAATCATTCATATGCTTCGTTCAATCAGACGGCCCGCTCTTTGCAGCCTTTCGGGCGGCGGATGCCGTGTTGGCGCCAACATCGAAGTAAAGTCCGGCAGTTTCACCTTCAACGCTGACGAAAGGCACGCCTTGGCCGCTTCGTACCCCTTCGGTCCGATGTACTTCTTTGTGCTCCATCGGTGCGCGTTGCGGTTCATAAAAGCTGCCGGATGAAGGTCCCAGCTCCCCGCACGGTTCATACTTCGTCGACGCTCTGCTTATTACCTGCAAAAGCTTTGGGATTGGGAGAAAAAATCCGGTTCATCATGAACTCTCTGTACTTGGTGGGCTTCATCCCGGTATGTCTTCGGAACATTTCCGACAGGCTGCCGATGCACCGATACCCCACCATCTCGGCGATCCGGGAAACGGGGAGCTCCACATCCCGCAGAAGGCGTCCCGCATAGGGCATACGCTGGACCACGATATACTGCTGAACGCTCGTGCATCCGTCTCTCCAGTTCCTCGATTCGCCCGTCAGCCAATCCTTTTCGTCCGATCGCCAAACTTTCGGGTAATTGCATTGACAACGAATGCCCGGATAATTTAAGATATGGTCCAGCCGATATGTACCGAGTGGATTATATTTCGGAAGAATTTGACCCTCAAGCTTCCTGCATCCAGGGTTTCTATATCAAAGTTTCCTGCGTCCAATTTTCAGGCATCAAAAGAGGCGGGAAAAGTCCTTAAGAAACTTTTTCCATCCAATTTGTTCGCCGCACAATAGTTTGATTAAGAAAACTATTTTGTGGGCGATGTGTAAGGGACACGACAGGAAGGGGAGATTTAAGTGAACGACAGGGCAGGTATCTACGAACGGCTGACGGCATTACCGTATATTCACGCGTATCGGCAGTTGATCATGGGGGCGGTTGAACTGGACGTATTCACGCAGCTGGAGACGCCGGTCACCGCGGGGGAACTGTCCGGAAGGATGTCCTGGAACGAATACAACACCCTCAACCTCCTGAAGGGGCTTTACGGCATCGGTTTCCTGGAGCGGGACGGCGACAGCTTCCGCAACATGCCCGAGACCTCGAGATACCTGGTCAGAGGGAAGCCCGAGTACATGGGGGGCGTGTTGTCCTTTTTCTGCGGCAATCAGGGCATGAACCTCGGAAACGTGGCACGGCATGTCAAGGAGGGGCCGAAGCCGGAGGAGCATACCCAACGGTCCATGGATTTTGCGGCCTATGGCGCGGCGATGCGCGACGCGCAGTCCGGCATACGCCAGCAGGAGCTGCTGGACATCATCCACAGTCTTCCGGAAAACAGCTCGATCGGGAGGATTCTGGATCTCGGCTGCGGAGCCGGCTGCTTGGGGCTCGCCGTCATACGGGATGCTCCGGAGCGTACGGGCGTCCTTTTCGACCTGCCGTCCATGAAGAGATTGATCGAGGAGACCGTCTCCCTTGCCGGAATGCAGGAGCGGGCCTCCGTCATGACCGGAGACTTTACGAAGGACGACATTGGCGGCGGCTATGACCTGATCCTCTGCCATTCAATCATGCTGTTCGCCATTGCGGGCGGCCCGGATTTCTTCGCCAGGCTTAGGATGGCACTGAACCCGGGCGGTTTGGTCGTGTGCGTGAACGAGGGCATCGAGCCCGATTATTCTGGCCCCTGGGATATGATCCTGGGCTACATGGCGTTCAATCTCCAGGGGATGCCGATAGGCGTGCTCAAGGGGCAGGTAGCGGACATGGCAAAGGCAGCCGGGTTTGGCCCGGTGGAGAACAGGACGGCCCTCCTCAGCACGGGAACGCACGACATAAATATTTTGAGGAAGCGGGATTGAAGCTCAACCGATCAACCGGCGAATACTCCGGGCTCATCGCGATTGCTTGACCTGGAGCCGGATCGAGGGTATAGACTGTTTGCGTTGGGGCGGTCACAGGGCCATGCCGTCACCGGCCCGCTCAAATATCATATCGCGCCGGCGAAGGAGCACGGTGTGACGAGGGAGGAGATGGTGGAGATCATCACGCAGCTCGCCTTTTATGCCGGGTGGCCCAAAGCCTGGGCGGCGTTTCCGGTGGCCAGGAAGGTGTAGGGAGAATAAGAAAGACGGGTGGGGCCCGTGGGATGGGGTCCCGCTCGATTCTACGGCCGTTCTCCGAGCAGCTGTTTCTCCTTTTCCAGAAACTCGGTTTCGTAGTTGGCGATCTTGTAGCCCAGCTTATCGGCCAGGGCCTTCAGCTCCTCGATGCGGCTCAGCAGCCGTTCCCTCTGGGCTATCAGGATCTTTTTCCGCTCGGCCGTCGTCCCGCTTCCCTCCCGATAGAGAGCAACGTACCGGACGAGCTCCTCGATTGGCACCCCTGCGCTCCGCATACACAGGATGAATTCGATCCACTTGATGTCGCTTTCGTCGTAATTCCTCATCCCGCCCTTTCTCCCGACGGGAGGGATGAGCCCCACCCTTTCGTAATACCTCAGCGTGTCGGGGGAGGTCCCGAACCGCTCGCTTACCTCAGCAATGGTCAACCGCTTCATCCCCTTTTCCCTCGGCTTGAAGCCAGCTTAAAATTATAGGCCATTTTTGCCGAAATGGGCAGGGTAGGGACGGAACCCCAATCCACGAGCAAGATTCAATCGTCGCTTCCTCGACGTTGTGTTTACAGATGACCTGCCGAGCGCTCTTTTTTTACTTGCGGCTTGGGGGCGGGGCGGGATTTGCCGCCTTGATAGGGCGTGAGCGGCGTGCTCAGAGGAAGAGTAGGGAAAGCCCGGAGATGGTCCAGGCACAGTAGATCAACAACAGGGCCATCAGGATGTTGACCTGCGTCTCGTACCGCGAAAAGTACCGCTGGAATAAACTCCCGAAGAGCCCCCAAAGGAACTGGGAACTGAAGGCCAGGATGCCCGCCAAGGCAGAGACGACGAGGAGCAGAGAAGGGGCGTCGCTCCACGGCACGACGAAGCTCGACATCAGGGTCAGACCGTAGAAGAGCACCTTGGGGTTGACGATCTGGAGCAGCAGGCCCTCAAGCGGGGTATAGGCCCTGGCCTTCCTCCCGCCGCCCGCCGCATGGGAGGGCAAAAAGGGCTTGAGTGCCAGATAGAGCAGGTAGAGAGCTCCAAGTCCCCCCAGGATGGGCTGAAAACGGGGCAGATGTTCCTTCAGGAAGAGGTTGAAGAGCCCGGACAGGACCGTCACCAAGGCCAACCCCGACGACATTCCGGCGAAGAACGGCAGGCAGCGGCGCAGGCCGAACCGGCGTGCGCCATCCATTGCCATGAGGTTATTGGGGCCGGGGGTGTAGGTCGCCGTCAAAATGAAGAGAATCGCTGCCTTCCAAGGCATCATGCAGCCCTCCCGAGAAGTCCGCCGCCCAACGAACCTGAAGCGGGCCTAAAATTCGGCTGCCCCTTTGCGACAGCCTTTTCTTCCGAACAGTATAACAAAGCGGGGGCGAAAGGATACTTGAACCCTACGCAAAACCTACCATAGGTCAATCACGAAAATGGACGATATGGTTAATAAATGTCAGTAGTATTATATTGGTCAGAAACAAGGAGGCCTCCTCAGGGGGCTGAGCCTGAAAATTTTGGAGGGATAAATGATGAGAAGCAGATATTTTCCCGTGGTCTTCGACAGGTTTTCGGATCCGGCGGTTTCCCTGTTCCAGGGGATGCAGGGCCTTGCCGAGAGGATGGGAGCGTTGCCCTTCCTTGATGTAGAGGCGGGCCTGAACGTACACGTGGACTTTTACCGGCATGACGGCAAGCTCTTCGTCGAGGCCGAGTTGCCGGGGGTCAGGCCCGAGGATGTGGAGCTGAACGTCTGCGCCGACAAGCTGACCCTCTCCGCTGAGAAGAGTGCCGAGAAGAAGGAGGGCGGCGAGGACAAGAACTATTTCCGGTCCGAGCGCAGCTACGGCAAGGTCGAGCGCATGATCTCCTTCCCGGTCGAGGTGGACCCGGAGAGCGCGAGGGCCTCCTTCAGGAACGGGGTTCTCACCGTCGAGATGACGGAGAAGAGCCAGGAGAAGGGCTACAGAAAGGTCGCCGTATCCGCGGAGGTGTAGCGCGGAGGAGGGGGCGGTAGGTCGATAAGCGAGAGGAGGCGGGGCACTTCAGCCCCGCCTCCTCTTTTTAGGGAGCCGCCTGTTTCTGGGACTCCCCGAAATGACGATGTACGCTACTTCTTCTGGCGGTAGGCCTCGGAGATGGAACCGGACTTGCCCAGCAACTCGCCGTAGCCGTAGAAGCCGCCGTTTGCGGCGTGGGAGTGGGAGAAGAAGACGATGGAGGAATCCGGCTCGGCGGTCTTGGGGTTGATCTTGCCCCCTGCGTCCAGGTAGGCCTCGTCCGCCCACACCTTGCGCACGACGAGGATCATCAGGCGGCTCTTGCTGCCCTCGGCGATCGGCATGTCCTCCTCGAGCTCGCACTCCAGCGAGATGGGGAACTCCTCAATCATGGGGGCGTTCACGGCCGTGCCCTTCACAGCTGTGAGCTTCGTGACCGCCAGCTTATCCTGAAAGCCGCCGTTCTCCGACAGCAGCGGAACATCGCCGGAGAGCGGCCGGCCGGAGTAGCGGCCCAGGAGCTCCGCCTCCGCGAGATACTTGACGGAGGGCAGGTTGACGGTGCAGGCCTTTGTTTTCTTCAGGCACTGGTAGGTCCAGCTCTTCTCCGCGTTGCCCTTGATGCCGAAGCCGATGCGCATGGGGCCGCCGTCCTTGCCGGAGGCGAGGATCCCTCCCCGATGAAAGGGGGCGAAGTTGGCCTGGCCCTCCGGCGTGTAAACGCCCACCACCATCAGCGGCGCGGGCAGAAAGTGGGGCGAGCCCGTAAACCTCAGGGACTCCGCGGAGGCCATGCCGGCGTGCAGGCCCAGCAGGGACAACGTAAACGCCAGAGTCAGGACGGCGCGATAGATTCTTTCCTTCATGGTAACGCTCCTTTATCCGTGCCTGTTGCGACTAATGTCCCGCGGGCTTGGGCTCGAGCCCGTTGGGCCAGGGGAACTTCTCCGCGCTCATCCCGCTTCCCAGGGGCGCGCCGAGGGCGTAGTAACCGCTCCTCTCCGCACTGCCGGCAAAGTAAACGACCATGCCGGACTTCTGCGGGTCGAACTGCTTGACGGGGGCGCTCTTGTCGCCGTCAAGGGCCTCGGCCGCCACGTGGTAGCTCGCGACCTCTCCCAGGTACACCCGGTGCTGCCCATCAGGGAACTCGAGCTTCTTGACGAGCTTACACTCCAGAGTCACGGGGCACTCCGTCAGAATGGGGGCGTTCACGTCGCTGCCCTTCTCCAGCTTCAGCCCGGTGACGGAGAACTTGTCGAAGTACTCGTCCCCCGACGCCGCGGAGACCGTGCCGCAGAAGTCGCCCTGCGGCACGAGGGCGGCGTTCATCACGTTCACGGTGAAGGCGCCCGTGGCCTCGATGTTCTTCGCGGTCTGGCGCTTCGGGTTTACCGCTACGTAGAAGATCATCCTCTCCTTCGACGGCGTCTCGGCGATGCCGACGCGGTCGATGATGGCGGCGTCCGGCCGCCCTTCCGCGTCGTAGGTCCCCACCAAGCAGGCCGTCGCCGGCAGGAGCCGCGCACCCGTCTCGACCGCTACCTTCGCCGCGTGTGCCTGGGTACACATAAGTACGGCGGCAAGCGCTCCCAACAAACGATATCCTCTCATAAACATTCCTCCTTCTTAAGTAAAGAATCGCTCCGGAACCACGATCCCAAAAATCGCTTCACCTTGATCAAACAATATTCCTTTAGTTATATCTATCTAACTATATTATTTATCATCGGGACAGCGCTTTGTCAATATGGTTTGGGCGGAGTTGTCTGAGAGTGGCCGCGGGGATTGGAGCCTGATTCGGCAGGTCTTAATCGATAGCGCACCTGTCAGTGCCAGCAAACCCAACTTTTTCTACTTCCCTCTCGAACCCATGTCCCTCCTTAATAAATAAGTTTTTACAAATTCTGACAGTTCTGATACCACCATGGGCATGGATCCACCATGACCGCTGTGGCTCCGCATCCAAGGTGTTTTTGTGCAGAAAAGGATGCGAAGCTGGCCTGTTGGGGCCCAAATATGGTATAAATAGCGTTATGGGACGCGTCGGACCGCTGTACGCCAGTCGGGCCGCGCCGCCGGAGGCATCAGCCTCCCGGGGTGTCCCGAAGCTCGCGACGCAATCGTCGTTTGCAAGGAGAAGACCTTGGACAGAACACTCGAAAAACACACCAAATATACCAAGCCCACCGAGAACACCCCCTGCCGCTCCCATGCCGCAGACGGCGGAAAGGTCAGCGTCAGGAGGGTCTTTCACCACATGGAATGCCGCTACCTCTCGCAGGAGGCGCGGTCGATGGCCTCCTGCCTCCTGGACTCGCAGTCCGTGCCCCCCGAGGTGACGGAACGGGCCATTCAGCAGGCCCTGGTCCTGGGGGTCATGAGTGGGACCGCCATCGACGCATCGACCTTCGAATCGCTCTTCGACGCCGTCGTCCTGGACCCGAAGTTCAGGATCCCCTTCGTCGTCCCCGTCTCCCTGCCCCCCTCGGGCGCCTGGGTCTGCTGACGATGTGCGCCGCGAAGCGCTCCGTTCCGCCCGAGGCCGAGGCGGCCGAGCCCGGCCAGAAGAAGGCCCCGGCCAGGCGGGGGCCCCGGACCTCCGGGACGGGAACCAGAAAGGCTGCGGGCAAAGCCGCCATAAAAGCCGAGGACTCGACGAAAAAAGCCGAGGGCTCCGCGAAAAAAGCCAAGGCCCCGACAAAAAAAGCCGGGGCCTCCGAAAAAAAGGCCGAGGCCCCCGCGAGAAAGACTGGGGCATCCTCAAAGACAAGGGCGGCATCCGCGAAAACCGGAGAGGGAACCGGAAAAACGGGTGCCGCGGCGCCCGCCAGACGGACGCGCACGAGGGCGTCCGCCTCGAAAGCGTCCGCAGCCAAGGGAGCGTCGGGAGTCTCGGGGGCTTCGGGAAAAACCCTTGTCATCGTGGAGTCCCCGTCCAAGGCCAAGACGCTCATGGGGATCCTGGGCAGCAAGTACGTTGTCCGGTCGAGCGTCGGACACATCCGCGACCTGCCGCGCAGCCGCATGGCCATTGATATCGAGCACGACTTCGCCCCGGAGTACATCCTGGTCAAGGGCAAGGCCGCGATCAAGAACGAGCTTACGGCGATGGCCAGGTCCGCGTCGAACGTCCTTTTGGCCTCCGACCCCGACCGCGAGGGCGAGGCCATCGCGTGGCACCTGGCCGAGCTGCTGGGCCTGGACCTCTCGGAGAAATGCCGCGTCCGCTTCTACGAGATCACGGCGAACGCCGTGCGCAGCGCCGTACAGAACCCGGACGTCGTGGACCTGGACAAGGTGGACGCCCAGCAGGCGCGGCGCATCCTGGACCGTCTGGTGGGCTACACGCTCAGCCCACTGCTCTGGAACAAGATCCGCTACGGGCTCTCCGCGGGCCGCGTGCAGTCCGTCGCGCTCGACCTGATCTGCGAGCGGGAGCGGGAAATAGCGCGCTTCGTCCCCGAGGAGTACTGGTCCGTGACGGTCAGGGCATCGGCCTCGGGAGGCCGTTCCTACGAGATGAAGGTGGACCGGTGGGAGGGGAAATCCCTGTGGAAGAATGGGATGCCGCTCCTGATCAAGGACCGGGCCACGGCCGACGCCATCCTGAGCGAGGTCGAGGGGCACCCCATCCGCGTCTCGGAGTTTCGCCTGCGAGAGGGCAAGCGCAACCCGCCCCCCCCCTTTCGCACCAGCACGCTCCAGCAGGAGGCGGCCCGGCGCCTGAGCATGGCCCCGAAGCGCACCATGCGCGTCGCCCAGGAGCTCTACGAGGGGCTGAACCTGCCCGGGCGCGGGCACGTCGGCATGATCACCTACATGCGCACCGACAGCCTGCGCCTCTCGGAGGAGGCGGTCGAGGCGTGCCGCGCCTATATCGCCGGGAACTACGACGCTCCGTACCTGCCCAGGGCCCCCCGCGCCTACGCCGCGCCGGGCCGCAGCCAGGACGCGCACGAGGATCTCCTTCAGGCAAGCGGGTAGCCGTTGCTACGGCCGTGGCAGGCTACCGCAGGTCGACCGCGAGGGGGCAACCGGAAGAACCCAGGGGACCTCGTGGCGCCCGGCATAGATGGCGCTGAGGGAGGAGATGTCATGCCTGACGAGTACGCCGTCGGCGCCCGCGGTTTCTGCCAGCCCCTGCGCGATCAGTGTCGATGCTCGGCGTTCTTCGTTTTCCGTCGGGGGAGTACAAGCGCGTTCTCAGCGTGGTGGGCGAGCATGCGACGGTTGCGCCTGAGCACGTTCCAGCAGCGTCTGGACAACGGCATCATGCCGGTCGTCGTGCTCGACTCGACAAAGGCCTTTTACTACTGGGGTCTGAGCGAGTGTGAACAGGAGTCGGAGTTCCTGCGGGAGACCTTCAGATTCCTCCAGGGCGACCAGCAAGAACGCTTTGCCAACTTCACTGAGGTGACGACAAGGGATTGAAAACCAGCTTAGATGTCACTGCTTTCGCATCTCCCGAACAAAAATCCAAATAAGCCACAACCCCCCGGTAATGAAGGTCATAAATGCATCGAGAAGGAAATTTCCGATTCCATAGTGTCGACTGGACATTAGTGTGTTCTTTCGGGGTCAGTAAGTGTTCTCTGGTGAAGTGCCCGTCCTTGAAAGGTGGGCGCTCTTGGTTGGGTGAAACCTGTATGTAGTGTAGTCCTACCTTTTGGGTGGGAGCGAATAGTTTGGCGAAAATCTCTATAAACTGCATGGAGGGTTGATTAACGAAGGTCGGCAAAGTCGATGGATGGGGGGAGGCTGAGCTGGTTTGACGGAGCTTGGAGTGTCGCTGGGGCGGGGACGCGAGCCCCACTAGGGACGATGAGTGGTGCTTAATTTATTCCTTGTCCGAGGAGCATGGGCTGATGTCGTCCTCCCCAAGACCGCGTTGTGGCAGTTCCTGACCCAGGCTCTCAGGAACGTGACCGACCCGGGGTGGGCGCGGGGTGCGCCACAGCCTGCCCGCCATCCTGTCCCTGACCATCGCGGGAGCGCTCGTCGGCTGCAGCAGCCTGACGGTGATAGTGATATGGCAACACGCCGCCGACTGACCGGCGCTCTGGACCTTACCAGAGGGGCAAACCCTCCCCTCGGAGTCGACGATCCGGTAGGTACTCCAGGAGGTGGGCTCTGTAGGCCTCGACGTCCGCCTGGCTTCATGGTTCTACACGCGCGACAGCACCATCGAGGGCCGCAGAGTGGTCGCTGTGGACGGTAAGACCATGCGCGGGGCTCGCACCAATGAGAATCCGGCGCCGCGTCTTCTCTCGGCCCTGGACCAGGTTGCCGGTACGGTCCTGACCCCAGGCGAGGGCGGTGGGTTCGACGTACCGTCAAGGCGGTCGAGGTCCCCAAGTGGGTGGACTTCTCTGCAGCTGGCCAGGTGATCCAGGTCTGGCGCACCCGAACCACCAAGGGCCGCAAGAGCACGAGCAGAACAGCAGCGGCAGGA
>ERZ772957.1210-NODE-1210-length-17383-cov-9.135157_pt1 | contig 17383 bp, 17 predicted proteins | sample MGYA00580682_ERZ772957 | MGnify/ENA primary metagenome ERZ772957 (study PRJEB29015, sample SAMEA2737921) | human oral metagenome | biome: human oral; feature: human-associated habitat; material: dental | place: China | collected 2025 ...
ATAATAATATTTGGTGGGAATCCTACAAAGCAGGACAAACTACATCTACTTCGAAACCACCAAGCAATTCAACAATTGCTAATACCAAAACATGTTTTGAAAAGCATATACTACCACTTCTTGGCAACTATACGATTCAGTTTTTAAACCAAAATAAACAGGTTATTCTAAATTTGATGACGGCAAAAGCTAACGAATATGCGAACTTCAAATCTTTACGTAGCTATGTGATTTCCATTTTTGATTGGGCAGAAGAACTTGAATATATAGAAGCTAATAAAGTTGCAAAAATATTAAGAAGAATCAAAGCCACTAAAAAGATTCAACTTACAGAGTCAAAGAGAGAGGAAGATTTATATCTAACTCATGAACAACTTCAAGAATGGTTCTCAGCATTTCAAGAAGATTTAGATAATGATAAAATAACCCTTAAAGATTATGTCCTATTTTATCTCACTTTTTTCCTAGGTGATAGAAAATCTGAAACCTATGCTCTTCAATGGAAACATATAGACTTTTCAAAATCGCAGATTCAGCTAATTCAAGCTTTAGATAGATATGGACAAGTAAAATCTACCAAGGGAAATAAGAAAACTATTTTCTCTATTTCTAATGACTTACTTCAGCTTCTTACCTCTTGGAAAGAGCAACAAAAACATGAACTAGCAAAGTTTGGCATCATCAGTAATCCAGAACAATTTGTTTTTACATATATCGACACAAGAGGAAACATCAACAAGCCTTTACATGCTGACTATCTAAACAATAAAATGAAAAGCATCAGAAAGCGACATAAAGACCTGGCACATGCTACACCTCATAAACTGCGACATACAGGAGCGACACTTGCCAAACAAGCAGGAATGAGCTTAGAAGCTATTTCTGAGGCTCTAACACACAGTGACACAGGAACAACACAGATTTATGTAAATACTTCTAATGTAGTTCCTATGACAGTAGGTGAATTTGCTTTAAAGTCTCTAAAACAATAAGGTGAAAATAAGGTAAACTTTGAGGTGAACTTTTCAAAAAAACACGAAAAAAGCACCCATAAGGTAAACTTTTGAGTGCTTTGAAACGTTGATATAATCGTGTTGATTAACGTTTTGAGAACTGACTAGCTTTACGAGCTTTCTTAAGACCTGGTTTTATAAATATGTATTTGAATAAATTTCAAAAAGCCTTTAAAATCAACGTTTTCAATAGTTTTCAATACTTGAAATTTCATTAAATTTCAACTAATTTCATCTGAATGGTGTGAATTTTACCCTAAAATTACAAAGAATTGAGCTAAAAATACCAAAAGTTCACACCATTATTATCTTCGAATAATTAAAAAAAAATAAAGCAAGTGACTACTAGAAAAATCACTTGCTTTTTGTATCAATGATTTTTTACAAAATCTAAAATATCTTCGTAGGTTAATTCTGATGCTGCTACACCTAATCCAAGATAAACTAACTCTTCATCAGTACAATCAAGCACAATATCGTTAATTTCTAGTAGTACAAGCATCGCAAAAATACCAATGCGCTTGTTCCCGTCTAAAAAAGCATGGTTCTTAATCAAAGAATAACAAAGTCTAGCCGCCTTCTCTTCAATAGTTGGATATTGATCAACTCCAAAATAAGTATCAAAAACATTAGAAAGCGAGGACTCAACTAACCCCTTATCTCGTACACCACCCATTCCTCCAGAAGCTATAATCAATTGACTATGTAAGGCAACAACCTGTTCAACGGTTAATCGCTTCATTTGGCTAATTCCTTAAAGGCTTCTAGGTGGCGTGACAAGATAGAACTTGCCACCTCGTCAACACTAGCTTGATCAGCAACAACAGCTTCTGTCTGTTCTTCTTGAACCAAGGTATTATAGTCAACTAAAACATATTTCGGTTTATTGTTTTTCAAAATAACAGCTGTACCTTTACTATCAACCATACGAGCAACTTTAGAGAAATTCTGATTTGCCTCCGTGATTGGAACTAAATTTTCAAGATTAATCTGCATTGTCATCGCCTCCTTTTGTTTATCATACCATTTTGAAGCAATAAAAGCAATAAAATAGGATGGATTTATCCTATGTTTGTAATAGAATAATTCCAGAAAACTTTCTTCAGGTAGAAGTATACAAGTCCATTATTTTTCACTTAATGACTGAAAATCAATCTTTTCAATATCAATCGCAGCATCAGTTAATTCAAATAATTTTTGACCAGCAGTTGTCATGTCAAAATTTTCTATTGAATCTAATGAGTCTAAAATAAAATGATTACTCTCCTCGGGCAATTTAAATATCAACTTAATTTCATCTTGATCGTTATCTATTGAGTTTTCAAAAATTATTCGCGGATAGATGCTATACTCTAAAAATCGTAATTCAACCCCAAATATCTGTAGTGTTACTTCTCTTGGGATGACTACACCTAATGTCTCTCCTTTCTTTAAAACATGTTCTGATGGATCAAATTTCTCTTTTTCAAATGAAAAACTTATCTGACTTTTATTGTTAATTGCCACCATCCTACTATTTATAAAGGATTCAAATAATATCTTTGTAAAATAGACGTCATCCTTGTCTATTTTCTGAGGAAAATTAAATTTGACAGAAAAATAATCTTGCAGTTTATTAAGTGCATTTAAAAACTTATGGTTTTGCTCAAATACCTCAATTTGATTTTTGTCAGGTTTTATAATCTTATTGAATATTTTTATTCTACCCTTAAAAAAAGAACGAATAATATATAAGTTCTTAAAATAGTTGTCTAAGGTCACTAAATTATCATAGTTAAGTTTCATCATCAGGTTGGCATTGCCTGATTTCTCGTTTAATATTAGTTCTAAATCAATCAAATGATTTCTATCAGAGACAATTTTTATTTCAGTTAAACTTGGATATGCGATTCTCTTAATAGGTAAATAAACTTGCTGTTTATCTACTTCAATTTCCAAAGGTTGCAAATCGGGAAATTTTTCCATAGAACCTATAAATTGATTAATTATGCCAGAACTCCCTAAATGTATAATTGTAGGCGGATCATTTTGTAACGATTGATCCAATTTAAATACTTTTTGCGTTCTATACATAGCCTCAAGCAATTCATCAAGGTTATGAATTTCCATTCCTTCAAACTTCAATGGAAACTTAATTCTGACTTGAAAACTATTTTCCTTACGATTTTTTTTTGATCGCAAGACATACATATCTTCAGTCCCTTCCATCAATTCATAAGAATAGCCTTTAGGAGCCTTCAAATTCAATTTTTTTCTTAACGCACTTGGTGCCTTAATCGTTTTAGTGTTGTTCTTTTTAGAAAAGACTGAGTTAAACTTTGAATTAACCACTCACCAATCCTCCTTTAATTCATCATACACCATTATTTTAGAAATTAGGATATCTTTATCTTGACGGGAAAGTCGTTTCCCCTTTCGCTTCCCTCTAATAAATTTTATTAGCTTATCTCTATTTTGAACAGTGTCAACAAATATATATCTTACATCATCAACATTGAAACTCAGCACTCCCTCAGCTGTCCACGGTATACTATCTGTATAGATCTTATTTACTTCTTCTGCAAGAATATCCTCTTCATTAATCAACATTAATGGAAGCTCATCCGAATCTAGTTTTGGTATATATCTCCATTCATGCTCATCTTGAAAATTCTTTCTTACTACTTGGATATTATTATCTTTATCCCTACGTTTCATATTACCATAGTAAGGTTTTATAATTCTAATATATTCAAAAATAAAATTTGTTAGAATATCATTAGTTTCTGAAACTTCATTTGTTAAATCAGTAAATTGACTCAACAACAAATTCATTGTATTTGTTAGTTCTTTAACATTGATAGATTTTTCATTTAGATAGTGAATTGGTTGAATTCCTTTTTTGATACCAAAACTTTTATGAAATGCTATTGAAAATTTACCATAACCTTTATCATTAGGAGATGATGGATTCCCCTCTGCATGATAACTAATTTGATGTAATGGTATATCGCAGAAACAAGTCATTGGAATATACCACTCAGTTAAATCTTTCGAATTATATTTTAACTTTAAATAACTTATATCCTCAGGATAATATCTAGGAAATATAGACATATTTAACAAAATCTTTTCTAAAAAAGAATATTCTTTCATAAAATTAAATAGTGCATTAGCTGTTATTTTTGAGTGATTAGTTTCAACATTATCTAATGTTTCTTTAGCTTGATAATTTCTTTTTTCCACTGATTTCTCCTTGAAAGCATTGGCATCCTTTTTTTATTATACCATGATGATGATTCTGAATTAAGATAAAGAATTGCAGCTTTACCATAATTATTTTGATTTTCATGTCGAAATCGAACAATCAAAGTCGGTTGTATTTCATCAAAACTGTACTTTATTCTTAACACCTATTTGTTGTAATATTCAGATTTTGGATAAATCCCCACTGCTCTTACTAAAGCTTCTGTAATATATGGCTCTATGCTACACCTCTGTTATTTCTTTTTATAATAAAACTATTTTATCATAAATCTACATTTAATATGATATATCTTTTGGTCTCTATCCTTTAGGTGAAAATACCGATTTTATGGTATAATGGAGATAACGTTGTACAAGGAGGTACGCCATGACTCTTGATGTAAATAAAGAAGAATTAACAATTTTAGGGATTCCCTTTGATAACTTTTCAGATTTTGATACTGTCTGGTATGCTATCGGGTCATCAATGATTGAAAATTATGAACCTACTGTTCAAGATGTGATTGATTTAAAAACTTATGTTATCAACAGACGAAAGGAATTGAATATTGGTTAAAAATCAATACGAAGGCTATGAGTACATTGACCCCAATCATCAATATACCTATCCAAATTCTACAGTCTTAATCAACAAACAAAATATTACAAATATTGAAGAAGCCTATCGGAATGAGCATTTATTCGTTACTAGAAGGCTTGCAGACTTGCGCTTGAAAGTCATTGAAGTCTACTCCATTAGTGATATTTTAGCCATTCATAACTATTTGTTTCAAGATGTTTATGCTTGGGCGGGACAATATCGCAAGGTGAATATCTCAAAAAATGGGAATCCTTTTATGTCAATACAATCTTTCAGTACTGCTCAAGCATATATAAACCGCCTTATTCATACCTATTATCAAACTGCTAATTCAAAAGATGAGATTATTAAACAATTAGCAAAAATTCTTGATAATCTTAATTATTTCCATCCCTTCCGAGAAGGTAATGGACGAACTCAACGAGAAGTCATTCGTTCCTTAGCATTATCAAAAGGGTATTCTGCACAAATACGCGTGGAGCAAGATGATGAGGTTTACAATCTTTATATGGACGGAACAGTCTATGGAGATTTAGGAAAATTAGAAGAACTACTTTGTAAAATATTGATAGAAATTTAAGAAATAATTGTTTAACATCATAGGCTACAATGATATATTAAAAATTCTCAACTGCACAAAAATGAATACGGGCAATTTTTAGTTATTACCATATAGTTCTGTGGCAACTTCAAAATTTAAAAAAGCAAGAATCAATGACGATTCTTGCTTTTTATCTAGTCTACTTTAACTCCTTTTGTATTAGGAGAATCCATAACAATAGGATTAGTAGTTCTTGTAATTAAATATTCTCCCAATTAAATATTCTCCCAATGTACCACGGTTAGAGTCGTATGTATAAAAAGTAGTATATTGGCTATCAAAGATAGTTGCCTTTCCAACACTATTAAAGCTAGTATAATCATATAAAGGTCTTTGGGGTGAAGCATTCCGTCCTTCAAATACTAAATAACTAAACTCCTCACTAATAGTCTCATTCCCAGAGGTATCAGTCTTAATGTTTACTTTCAAATCTTGACTCGTTACATCTTTACCAACAGATCTCTGCAAGTGCTCAAGTGAAGCTTTCTCTTCAGGATAAGTAGCTTCCTTTAAATATGTAATCCAATCTTGTTTGACTTGCTCATACCATTTTGGAAGCTGTTTTATGATTTCTTTGTCAGACATTTTGCTGATATCTCCAAGCTTTAAACTATCTGGTACAGAGTAAATTTTAACTTTACCTTTATTCACCAACCAAATATCAGATATTTCTTTATTTTTATCTACTTCTGAAACTCTATACCATAATTCATTTTTAGCTGTCTTAAAATGTTCATAAATACCAACTGGTTTTTTAAATTCACTTACCTCTGTTTTTTCTGTCTTTTGAGTAGTTTCTGATTGCTTTTGTGCTGTGGAGCAAGCACTCAATATTGTTACTACAGTTAAAGCTAAACAGATTGATTTTACAATTTTTTTCATATCTTCCCTTATCCTTTGCTTCCACGTTTTCTACGTACACCAAAGCTAAGACTTGCTAAGATTCCCATACCTATCAATGACAGCCATGAACCATTTTCTCCAGTTTGTGGGAGTTGTCTGTCAGCTCGGCTATAAATATAGTTTAAGTGAATGGTTGGACGAATCTTTTTGCTTGTGGTCATTGGTTTGGCAGTTTGACGCATTGAAAGAGCTTGTGCTTTTTCTTCTGCTGCTTTCTTAGAAGCAACCCACTCCTCATACGCCTTCTTCACCGCTTCATACTGGCTATTTGCATCCTTTTGGTCTTTCAACAACTCAGCCAGCTTCGCACGCGCTTCTAACGTCTTCGCAACAGCTTCCTTATGTTTCGCACTTGCTGCTTCATACTCAGCTACCGCTTCACCAAGCAACTTATCGGCATTCTTATACATGGCAAGCAAGTTTTGTTGATCTTTCAACTTGCCTTCTAGTGCCTTCGCTTCCGCAGCCAATTTAGCTTCCACAGCCTTCGCATCGGCTACCGCTTGTTCAGCCACTGCCAATTTGGCATCTTCACTCGCTTTGCTTGCTTTAAGGGTCGCCAAGTTGTTTTCAGCCACCTTCAAGGCTTGTTCTGCGGTACGAAGCGCCGCTTGTTTTGCCTCAATAGATGCTTTCAAGTTGGCAACCGCTTTGTCTGCCGCATCTTTACGAGCTTGGGCATCCTTGCGAGCAGTCGTTGCTTTTTCAAGGGCTTCACTAGCAGCTGGTGTAGCGTCTTTGACACCTGTCAGTGCTGCTAATTTGGCTTTAGTGGCGTCCAATGCTTTTTGCGCTTCCATTGCTTTGCTTTCTGCTTCACGAAGGGCAGTCGCAGCCGTTTGAGCCGCTTCTTCTTTGGCAGCCAAGACCGCTTGTGCTTTTTGCAATGCAGCTTGTTTTTCTTGAATCGATGCGTTGAGGTTGGCAACGGCTTTGTCTGCACTCGCTTTGCGTGTTTCTGCGCTAGTACGCGTTGCAACTGCTGCACGGTGTGCCATTTCAGCGCTAGGTGTTTGGAGCGCTTGGTTGCGTACAGTAGCCAATTCGCTTTGTGTCGTGCTCAGTGCTTGATGAGCTGCATCAAAAGCAGCTTGTTTAGCAGTCAGAACCCCATTTGCTTCATTGAAGGCTGTGAGTGCCGCTTGGAAGTCGCTTTCAGCTTGTGCCAAGTCTTTTTCCAATTGCGTAGTATCATATGGGTCTGGTAGGGCTTGACCGGCATATTTATCACTAAATCCCACATAGTGCATGCGACCAAGTCCGTTTGGTGTCACACTGGATGCGACACCGACCGCATCGTCATCTTGTTCGTTACCAAGCATGTTAGACATGTGACCAAAATCGCTATGGTAATCATCTACCATCATACCGATGATTGATCCTGCAATAAAGCGATACATTTCGGTCATGGTTGTGGTACCAGTACGCATACCAGAGATGTTTTCATTCATCCATGTTAATTTTGAAGAAGGTGTTTCACCAGCAGCCAGTGCGGCATGACTGTGACCAGATGACCATGGTTTGTTTTCTTTTGCATACGCTTCGGCAACCTTTTGCACGTAATCCATCGCTTCTTCGGTTGTATAAGTCTTCACCTTAGTACCCCAGAATTGGCGACGCACTGCTGTCAGTAAGTGTGCATAATATTGGGTTAAAGCTTTTGCTTGTTCACGGGTCATATGAGCTGGATCAACCGTTGATGAATCAATTGGTACATTTCCATAACGTTCAATGTCGTAAGCACCTTCCTCAATCCACTTGTTGAAGACGTCTTGAAGCGCATTTTTATCGGCTTCTTCACGTTCAGAATTCAAATACTTCTTATACGCATCAATCACATATTGTGGTACGGTGATAGTAGATAACTTCTTCTTAGCATCCAATTCTTTCTGCAAAACATCGCGTTTGGCTTCTGCTGCTTCTTTGGCGGCTTTCTTGGCTTCGGCATTTTTCTTAGCTTCCGCAAGGGCATTTTCGGCATCTGTTTTAGTGACCGTTTGTTCTGCTTCTTTTGCTGTTAAGTCTTTGATTTTGGCATCCCGATCGGCGTCTGCTTTCTTGGCTTCGTCCAATTTTTGAGCGGCTTCCACTTCTTTGGTTTTGGCGTCAGAAAGAGCCTTCTCAGCAGCTTTTTGTTCATCCAAGATCTTTTGGGCACCCATCCCGTCAAGGGCTGCCTGAGCTGTTTCTACTGCCTTTTTAGCGGTGTTAACGTCCGCTTTAGCTGCGCTATCGGCTGCCTTTTTCGCAGCAGCATCGGTTGCGGTGTCGGTTGCCGTTTTGCTTTGAGCGGTTGCTTGGTCTTTCAAGTCCTCGATTTGGGTATGACGGTCGGTATCTGCCTTTTTAGCGGCTGCCAATTTTTGAGTAGCATCGCTTTCTGCCGTTTTGGCATCTTCTAAGCTTTTATTGGCTGCTTTTTGTTCATCAAGAGCTTTTTGTTCCCCGGTGCCATTGAGCGCTGCTTTGGCGGTATCGACACCTTTTTTAGCCGTATCAACTGCTTTTTGTCCAGCTTCTACCCCTTTTTGGGCTTGTTCTACCGCTTGTTTTTGGGTAGTAGCCGCGTCAGTCGCTTTTTGTGTGGCGTTAGCTGCGGTATCACTTGCTTTTTGATTTTGTGCAATCTCTTTTTGCGTATCGGTTACGCCTTTTTCCGCTTGGGCAATCGCATCTGGTGTAGCTGCAGCCTTATTCTTTTCCGCTTCGGCTACTTTTGCGGTAGCATCTTCTACCGCCTTTTGGCTGTTCGCTTCAATTTGAGCACTTTCAGCCACTTTCCCGGCTTGGTCGGTCACCGCTTGATCAGCTTGTTGCTTAATCCCATGTGCTTCCTCAACCGTCTTCTCTGTTGGGGTGGTGGTGACCACAGCGCTATCCTTCGTCAATAGAACACCGTCTAAAACTTTAATATTATGCGCCTTGGGTGCTGTTACATCAGAAGACAGAGTGGTTGACGGTTTGGTCAATTCTTCTGCCTGAACAGTTGCCCCACTAGCTACACCAAACGCAGCTAGTGCTATAGCCCCTGTCGCCGTACCTTTAATAACCTTGTTTCCCATAGTTCCTCCTGTTTTTTAACTTTTAGGAAGGCTTGACTACAAAGTCAAGCCTTGTTATATGTAGTATAACAAGCGTTTTTGTCAAGTATTTAGCACTTGTTTAGAACTATTTTAACACAAAATTAGTCTATAGACAATATATTTGATATTTTTGGTTTGTATGCTGGTTATGTTGTACTTGTAAACTCTGTATCATATTTTATATACGAGGTTATCATTATGACAAAATTTTATTTACGGCATTACATAGGAAAAAGAGTACGAACTTTACGAAAAATCAAATCAATGAGTCAGCAAACTTTAAGTGAAAAAGCAGATGTTGGAACAGACTATATTTCAAATTTAGAAACAAAAGGTTCTAACATCAAAATAGATACACTTGAAAAAATTTTAACTGCATTAGATTCTAATACGGTAGAATTTTTCGAAAGTCAGGTTAATACAGAAAATAAAGAACTTCAAACATTAGTTGATGATCTGCTTGAATTACCTTCACCTGCACAAAAGCAACTATTAACTGCTTTTCAAATTCTTATTAAGACAGTGAAAGATAAAAATTAAAACTCATTCAATATACAAAACACGAACAATCTTTGCTCAGTTAATTACTGAACTCACATTGTTCGTGTTTTATTTTTTAGAAGTCACTAATCTTGAAATTTAATTGATAAAAGATGATTTTAAAAGTTGAACTTATGTAGACTTAATGTCTAAGTGTAAAGAGTAAGAATTTATTTAAAATTTTTTCTTATTTCTCTTTCGTCTATTTCAATATAATCTGAAATAAATGTTAATAGTTCATCTACAGTTCCATTAAACAAAGCAAAATCTGGATTGAATTCTTTTGAGATTGAAACAATTTTTTCACATATTGTGTTTCAACTTTTACAAGTTGCTTTATTAATTCCAAAGCATTGTCCAACAAAGCGTGGTATTGTTCAAATTTGTATGATGTTACTAATCCATGAGAAATGATTTCTTCATCAATTAGTTTATCTCTATAATTGTTTATATCATTTTCATACTTATTACGCACAATATAACCTAATGATTGATTATTTTTTATTTCTTTTAAAAAATAGTCAATAATAAGATTGAAATATTTTAAAAGAGTTTTATTTAGGTTTTTTAGATCTTTACATTCAATATTATTATTTATAACAAAATAATTTTGATAGCTACATTTTAAATATGATACGAGAATACTATTACTATAAACAACACTAACAATTGCACTTGCTACAATACTATTAAAATTCGGCAAATTTATAAGTTCTTCGCGTTCAAAATTTCTCTCTCCAAATATCATCGAAAATTCAGCAGAATCGCAAAGAATATCTATTACTTTTTCAAAGTTTTCATCGTTTTTTAAAATACTTTCTAAAAATCCAAGATATAAAATTGCTAAAGCAATAATCTCATATTCAACATCTTCCCCCCACAGAAGTCGCCCTGTAGTTATTTTCATATTTTCTGATATTAATTCTGCAACAGTATACGACATTAAAGGTCTTTTTGTTTGTTGATTGTTATAATTCATTATTCTACTCATCACTTCAATAGCTGCTTGGTGATCATCAATATTGCTTCCATAAAACGTTCCATATTTTGTTTTTAAAAGTGAGTATGATTGTATATCTTTATGATTGGAAAGATATTTATTTATTCGTTGAATGATTAAACTATTAACTAATTTGCTAGTAAGCGAAAATTCTTTTCTTGTATTTTTATTTAACATTTTTACATTCCTTTTCTCAATACATATTTAAAGTTATTGTACAATATTTATGACAAAAAATCAAAAAATAGTTCATTTTATGTACAATCATCTTCGTGGTAATATAATTATTAGAGAAAGGGGGTGATTGTAATAAATCAATTACTTAAAAAATTATATTATGAAATCGTTGAATTTCGTTTGACAAATTTTGGAAATATCTCATATCAAAAAATTACAAACGATCGTTATTTTGATAATGTACCAGCCGCTCTTTTTGAATTATGGTATGGAAATAGTTCATTGTCATTTAGAAATCTCGGTTTCAAATACGTTTCAGATGTTGAACAAATGTCAAATGATGAATTAATTGCTTCAATTTATAATGAATTTTGTTCAATTGCTCAATTGCAAAATATATTTGCAAATTTTTCAAAGCAGAATTGCGAGGATAAGTATTAAAATATGGAACTTTTCGGAATCAAAACAAATAGTGAAATTTTGATGCATAATACAGTTAAAATTCAAAAAACTAGCGAAAAAACAGGAAATACATATAATGTAGAAGCCGTTCCAACTTTACAATTAATCTCTATTGGAAAAGCTATTCAGGATGGCGAAAGTTGGAAATATTCAGTTGTAGATAAAAAATATGATTTACAATATATAGTTAAAACTTCTAACTACGTTGAAGCACAATTTGGAACAATATTAGAATTTAAAAATATCTACTGTGGTGTACTGCAAACAGGAAAAGTCTGGGTTAAAGCTGACTCAGTAGCTATCGTTATTCATCAACAACGCAATGCGTAAATACAGAAGAATCAAACGACAAGCGAATAGTAAACTACAAAGCTATCAACGTTCTTTGATAGCTTTGGCAGTTACTATTCTTTGTTACATCGTATGTTTAACTATCATAAATGCTAATAACTTCCTTTCTAAATTGTTTATTCTTCCAAGTAAATTTTTCTTTTTTGCAATTCTAGTAGCTATTATTACTTCAATATTGAGCTGGAAAAATCGTGAAGAAGTATCAAAATTAAAGATTAAAAGTATGTCAAAACAAGCATATAAATTAGCACGAAAAATACATCGATTGTTTAATGATAAACAAATAACAGATATTTTGAAGCTTAGCAATTTAACCCGATATGGAGATGAAATGCCAGAAATCTATGTTTGGATTAATAGTAATTTTTCGGAAGGGTATATTGCAATCGAAAATATAGCAAACTATGAACGTGCTGACCGCGAGAAATTTGAACAGCGGGTATCAGGAATTCTATCAGGTAGATTTCAAAAATACGCTGTAGTGAGCTCTGAGTTAATCGCAGGTGATAGCTTTATACTGTTCTATTTTGAAGATACTTTTACTTCTCAGCGTCTATATATCAAAGATAATATGAATTTTTTGAAAGAGTTTGTTAGTGATGATAAACATGCTCTTAAACTTTCAAAAGATTTAACGTGGCATGCTGATGTAACAGCTCACTTGTCAATTATTGCAAGAACAAGGGCAGGCAAATCAGTATTTGCGGGTCGCTACTTAGCCAGACTCATGCTATTACAAAACTGGGTTGTTGAATATAATAGTGCAAAATATGATAGATACGTAAAAGAATTCAATGGTCAATCAGACCCTATAAAAATAGTTGAAAGAGCTGAATACTGGTGCACAATTATGGATAATAGATTAAGAGAAATCAATGAAGCAGGTAAAGAAAAATATCTTGAAATGAATGATATGCCTGATATAGCTATTTTCTTTGATGAAATTGGAAATTTGAACGCTTCTTTAGAATCTTTAGATAAAACAGACAAGACGCTAAAAATTATGAACCGTTGGATAAATGCTATCAACAAATTAAGTGCTACTGGAGCTAGCATAGGTATTCATATCATAGCTATTAGCCAGTTTGCTACCAAAGAGGGATTCTTACCTAGTTTGGCTCGTGTAAACTGCTCCGATGCTGTTATAATGCTCGGAGGAGCTGCAGACAGCGCTTCAGAGCGCCAGTATTTAATGAGTGGGTTTGCTGATATGCCAAAAAGAAGATATGACAAGGGCCAAGGTCTAGCAAAAATCATGGGTTCAGGTAGAAAATGGGAGATAGCACCACATTTCTTTGAAACTCCTTGGTTTAATGAAGAATAAAATTATATGCAATATCTTTAGTTATTGAAATAGAGTTAGTCTATTCAATGAATAAAGATGTTCTTGACGAAGCCGACGAGTCAGAAGGTCGGTCGTCTTGCAAAGATGAAGCAAAACTATCTCTAACTATTTCCAACGCCTGTCCGGCGCTGGGCTTGTCAAGTGCCGGACACAACTTAAAACCTAGGTAAGACAAGGGATTTGGTTAATTATTTGAAAATCAAATTCCTTTATTATCAACGGTATAATTAGAATAATAATTAAAAATAAGGAGTTATTTAATTATGACAAAATCATCAAATTTAACGGCAATCATGCTTGTACAACAGCTAGAAGAAAAATATTGGTTATTTTCAGATTACAAAACAGCAATTCAACAGGCGAGAGATAGAAACTGTCAACCACTACTTGAAGCAGTTGTAAAACACCTTGAAGTTGAAAATATCAAAGTGGACGAAGCATACGGTATTATTCACAACAAAGATACTGTCACTGTTTGGAATGTACAAGAACAGAAAAATGTTGATGAAACAAAAGAAGACCATATCCATTTCTTATTCAAGTTTGCAAAAGGTGCGTCATTAGAGAAACTTGCTTTATCAATTGGTGTTGAACCACAGTATCTTGAGAAACTAAAGTCAGGTAGATACGGATATGATAACTGCCAAGCCTATTTAGTACATGCTAAAGATGAATCAAAATATCAATATTCAGCAGATGAAGTTGTCACGGTCCTAGGTGAAGATTATATTAGTTTGTACAATCGTAAAATGGAATCATGGATTAGGGGCAGAGCAAAAAAAGAAGCCCAAGATACCAATCTAAGCATTGATTGGATTATTTCTGAAATTCTTGCAGGTAAATTAAGTAAAAATCAAATCCTATTAACTGATGATTATTACAAAGTTTATGGTCAGCACAAACGAAAAATCAATGAAGCAATTGATACAGCTGGGGAACGAAAAAGCTATAAAACAATCTCTGAATTAGAAGCGGGGCAATTCAAAAAAACAATTATCTTTATCAACGCAGAAAGCGGTGTTGGAAAAACAGCAATTAGTAAAAAGCTGATTGGAATTTTACAAACAGTTGCTTTGAAATTTAATCAAAATTGGGATTTTTGCGTAACAGCTTCTACAAATGCCTTTGATGAATATAATGGGCAAGACATTCTATTCTTAGATGATATAAGAGGAGATAGTTTAACGGTATCAGATTGGTTGAAATTACTAGACCCGTATATGATTAGCCCTATATCAGCAAGATATCACAATAAAATGGGGTCAGCAAAAGTTATTATCATTACAAGTACTAAGCAACCAATCGGCTTTTTCGAATCTTCCAAAGGCAATATCGGAGAAGATTTAGGACAATTTGTAAGACGTATTGATTATTTACTGACAATTGATGAAACTTTTAATTTGTCAACGCCTAAAAAGTTAAATCAATTAGTTTCCTCTTACAATCTTCCCTGGTATGAACCTAAAATCTATTCCTATTCGTTCTCAGAACCGAACCAATATTCAAAAAATGAAGCTCTTGACCTTTTGGTCAAAACAGTAATCCGAAACATGCAATGGAATACAACAAAAAAGGTTATCAACGCTAGCGACCAAACCAACAATGATAACCAAAACATTCAACAAAAATAGTAACAACTACTTCTGTTGTTGCTATTATCTCAAAATACTAAATAATATACAAGAGGTGACAGCATGCAGGTCATTTTACCAGACGAGCAAATACATCAAATACAGCTTTTAATATCCGATTTAATCAAACAAGAAATTGAAAACAGACTAAATAATAGCAATCTCGAAAGTCCGTTTTTAAATAAACAACAAACTTGTATTTACTTAGGAATTTCCAACAATACACTTGATTCTTGGATAAAAAAGGGATTGCCGGTTATTCGAATTGGAAAAACAGTCCGATTTGATAAAACTGAACTCAATCGCTGGTTGCAAAATCAGTAGCATTTTTACCGTAGTTTGTTATAATGAAGCTACGGTATTTTTCTAGCTCAATTCACAAGGAGAATACTATGTCAATTAAAAAAACCCAAAATGGAACTTATCGCTTACGGATCTACATTCCTGAAGAAGTCAAAACTTCTCTTGGAATTGATAAAAAAGTGATTGAAAAACGGTTCAAACTAAAGGGGGAAGCAAAAAAATACGAACTAGAGTTACAGAATAAAATCGATAGAATTCTAAGCGGTGATAATGTTTCAACACTTGAAAAAACTGGTTCAATCCAATTCAAAGACTTCTATGAAAACATTTGGTGGAAATCCTATAAGGCAGGTTAGACAACAAGCACCAACAAACCACCTTCAAGAGCAACTGTTAATGGCACTGAGATTGTTTTTAGAAAGCATATCTTACCAACGCTTGGTAATTACTCAATTGATTTTCTGAATCAAAATAAACAGGTAGTCTTGAACATACTCACTCAAAAGGCAGAGGAATATGCTAATTTCAAGACCATTAGAAGCTATGTTAATTCTATCTTTGACTGGGCTGAAGAATTGGAATACATCGAAACTAACCGCATTTCAAAAACTATCAGACGAATCAAAGCAACTAAGAAAATCAAGTTACAAGAATCTAAAAAAAATGAAGATTTATATCTATCTCAAGAAGAGCTTCAAGCATGGTTTACAGCTTTTGAAAAGGATTTAGACGCTGATAAAATTCATTTCAAAGACTACGTCTTATTCTACACTACATTTTTCTTAGCAGATAGAAAATCAGAGAGCTATGCTCTACAATGGAAACATATCAATACAAGTAAACATGAAATCCAGTTAGTACAAGCTTTAGATAAATACAAAAATCCAAAATCTACCAAAGGGAATAAAAAGACAACTTTCAGAATCCCTATTGAATTGACTGACTTACTTAAAGAATGGAAAAAACAGCAAAAAGATGAACTAGCAAAATTTGGAATTATACAATCCAATGAACAGTATGTCTTTACTTATATCGATATGAAAGGAAATGTTAACAGCCCACTACACTCTGATTACCTTAATAATAAGATGAAATCCGTCCAACGCCGTCATCCAGAACTTAAGCATGCTACTCCACATAAATTACGACATACTGGAGCAACACTAGCAAAACAGGCTGGAACACCTATAGAAGCTATTTCTGAGGCTCTAACACATAGCGACACGATTACAACAAAGACTTATGTCAATACTTCGAATGTCATTCCAATTGCTGTTGGAGAGATTGCTTATCGCAATCTTAAAAAGTAATGGTGTGAATTTGGTGTGAAAAGTGGTGTGAATTTTGCTAAAAATCACTAAAAAAACACCTCATGGTGTGAACCATGAAGTGTTGTAAATGCTGTATTGTAGCTGGTTCTTAACGTTTTGAGAACTGGCTAGCTTTACGAGCTTTCTTAAGATCTGGTTGGAAACACTTCATTTAAAGTAATTTTAGAATAACTTTGTAGCATTATTCCACCGTTTTTTACTTTTTCTATCAAAGAATAGAATCAAATTATATCAATTCTTCATACCACGTATTTTATTTATACTTCATCACTCTCCAATAATATGTTTTTTATATTTTTTAGCCCTACATTTGATATTTCAGAATCTGAAAATAGTTCAAATTTATATTTTATAAACATAGCACTACCATCATTATGTGTGGACATAATAATTTGATAGTCTGATAATGAATGTCTTATTAAATCAATTAAAGCATATACATTCATAGAATCCATATCTTGAATCGGATCATCAATTGATAAAAATTTGAACTCTTTGGAAATCTTAAATGTAGTATTTAGTGCCAAAGTGAAAGCAAATGAAATAACAGCTACTTGTCCAGAACTCAATTGATACATCACATCCTGCTCACTATTGCTATTTGCTATAAACCTGATATTAGAATTATTTTGAGTAGTTAGTAGAACTCCCATTCCTTGTTGGTAATTTTGTAAAATTTTAGCAGTATACATATAGAAGGGAAGCTTCAACTTTCGAATCATCTGTTCTTGGTAAAATTTTATATTATCATTTAATTTCCTAACACGATCCTGAAGATAGGTAATCGTTTGTTCAATTATTTGAAGACGTTTCTCAA
>ERZ772957.1212-NODE-1212-length-17366-cov-10.043729_pt1 | contig 17366 bp, 13 predicted proteins | sample MGYA00580682_ERZ772957 | MGnify/ENA primary metagenome ERZ772957 (study PRJEB29015, sample SAMEA2737921) | human oral metagenome | biome: human oral; feature: human-associated habitat; material: dental | place: China | collected 2025 ...
CGCATGTCGCTTACCATTTTTAGCGCAAGCGCGACCGGATCAGTATCTACGTGCATCACAGAGCCAAGTGCCCGCCTGGTGCCCTCTTTGAAAAAGTGTATGACATTTGCGGAGCCGTGAATTTGATACTCGACGCAGTGATATGAGTCGATGCCCATTAGACGGAATCCAAGCGAGGCATCGACGCCCTTTTCGTTCGCCCACTCGGGAGAAGTGAAGGCAAGCGGCAGCTCGTAGAGATTTTTGCCTAGCACCCCTGCGATACCTGCGAAAATTCCGCTGGAGCGGGTATTATCGATACACTCGCCCACGTGCCAAACCGGCGGAAGCTCATCTTTTTCTAAAAACGCCCGCAGCGACGCGCCTGCTTTTTTATACGCGCTTTTTTGGCAAAAGCCCAGCTTCATTAGCGGGAACGACGCGCAGCCGTTGGTTAGGATTAGGACGTTATTTTCGATTAGGGTTTGTGCGACATCTATGATAGCGCGCTCATAAGGCACTTTAGGATTGGTGCAACCGACCATATTTACGATGCCTAAAATTTCACCGCTTTTTAGCGCGTGCGCTAACGGCTCCATGCCGCCGTAGTGTTTATGGACGAATTCTACCGAAAAGCCCACTTCGGCCTCGACTTCATACGGCGGGATATATACCGGTAGCCCCTTGCGCTTTTCGTGAGATTGCAATGCGCGGTCTAGAATTTTACGCGCCAAATTCCTAGTCTCGGCGATATTGCTATGGTGATGATCGTAGCCTATATGCTCGGCTCCGGGAAGCCTAGCTGATGAGCTCGTGGTAACGACCTTGGTCTGGAAGCAGTTAGCTACGTCCATGATCGCAGGATAGACATCTTGGACATCGGCGACCCACAGATCAAGTGCGCCTGTACCTATGACGAGTTCGGCAGTTACGGCGTTTGAGAGCGGCACGACGCCCCAGTTGCGATACATCGCCGATAGTCCAGAACAGCACACGCCGTAAAATGCGATCCCCTGCGCGCCTATTGCGCGAGCCTTATCTTGGTACTCTTTAGAATTTCCGATCTCCACTATCACGCTTACTAGAGTTGGCAGATGTCCGTGCACGGCGATATTGACCCAGCCTTTTTTAAGCGCGCCCATATTGCTTTTGGAAGTTACGCGATCCCCTACGCCAAATAGCGCATCCGTAGCGATATTCGCAGCTACTACGCCGGTGAAGGTAAAAGCAAGCCCGCAGCGCAAAAGATGCTGCATCACGCTGCGCCAGTCTCCATCCGTGCCTACACCCGTTCGGTGATACGCCTCAAAGACTTCGTTATACGCACTAATCGGCAAGATATCCAGCTTCCGCCATACTTCTTGACGCTCCTTGGGTGCGAGCGCAGTGATGGTTTTATACTCGCCGCTACTTTGCGAAAGATCTGTCAAAAGCGTATCGGCAAGCTCGATCGCTACCTCTTTTAACTCTCTATCTTCAGTTGGAATTCCAAAGGCTTTGGCGGTATTGATGATTTTGTATTCGCCTATTATGGGCAGATCTAGCTTGCCTTGTGCCGCCCATTTTAGCGACAGCAGAAGCTCTCTGGCATGTGCGCCGTGTTGAGCTACGCCCGCAGCTACTTGGCGCAGTAGGTTGCGCGATACGATGAGATCGGCGTCCGCACCGCAAGTGCCGCGATCGGCCTTTTTAGTAATTTTGCAAGGTCCCATATTACAGATCTTACAGCATACCCCGCTAAGTCCATAACTACACATAGGCATCTGTTTATCAAAGCGATCAAACGCCGTATCTACGCCGATCTGCTCCATCCTAAGCATCATTTCACGCACGGCGGGATCGGGGGTTTTCTCAAGTACTTCTTGCTTTGTGGGGAAGGTCTTTTTGTATTCAAGCAACGCCTTCATATAATCCGCCGTAAATTCCGCCTCGTGAAAATGCTCGAAAAGATTGCCCTGCGCGTCTTTATGTGTGTGCGGACTAGCCTCTGCGGGCACTAAAACTTTTGGGATGCCGTGTTCGTCAAATCCGATAATCGCGCGGTGAGAGTGGGGTTTGTGATCATGGCAATGTTTGTCTTGCTCGTGTGAGCAGGCGGCGGAATCCTCATCGCGCTGCTCATGCGAATACGCCGCAGAATTTGCGCCGTATTCGTGCAAATAAGCTGCGAGGTTTTCTTCTTGATCGTGTGAGCGGGTCGCAAAATCTTCGTCGTGTAGATGCGAGTGGATTGCGGAGTTATCGCTATGCTCGTGCGAGCAAGAGAAGTGGTCTTTGCTGCTTGGGCTCTTCGCAGGATTTGAGATGGAATTTATCAAAGAATCAGCCATGGAATTTGTCGTAGAGCCTATCGCGGAATTTTGGGCGTTGCTTGCGCCTTGAGTGCTTGAGCGCGCCGCAAAGTTCGTGCTTGAAGCAGAGCTTGCGCTATCATCGTAACTCGGTGCGGAATTTCTGGCTTCGCAATCGCACTCGTCGCAGGAATTCTCGCCTGCGGCGCGATTTTTAGAAATTTTGTCGCGAGTAAGCGAGGCGGAAGTTATAGAATTTACGGCGGAATTTTGAGCGCTATTTGCGCTGTTATCAAAAATGGACGTGGCGGAGCTTTTGGCTGCGTCTGCGGCGGAATTTTCTCCCGTATTCGTAGCGGAATTTTCATCCGTCGCAGCCTTCTTGCGTGAGCCTTTTTGTTTTGCGATTTTGTCGTTTGCCATGACGTCTCCTTAAAATTTATTTTAAAAATAAGCAAGAATGCAGCTCTCAATAAATATACTAAGAAACTACATTATTTAATTCTTATAGATAAAATTTAACGTGATTGTATTTTTTAATTGCTTTAAATTCCCTTAATAGCGCACTAAAATAAAAGATAAATTTTTATGAATAAAATATACTAAAATAGCTGAATTTAAATTTTGCCAAGCGGCTCGATCATCTTAGATAATCGATCAGTCTGGCGGAGATTTCGCGAAACTGCAAAATTTTATGCCCCTTTTTCTCGCGCATAAAGTCTTGCGCGTCGCGCAGTCTCGCAAACGTAATGAGATCGTCGCCTCTGGCGCTTTGCAGTACGCTACCGAATACATAAAACGCGTCCTGCGCCCGCAAAATTTCGCCGCTTGCGTAATCGGTGACGTAAAGCTCCGCGCCGCCGAAATTTGCGTTCGTGGAATTTGACTCGCCGAAATTGCCGCTAGCGGAATTTTTACTCATCAAATTTTCCTCTGCGGAAGCCGCGCCGTTATTGCCGCTCAAATTTTCGCCCTCGAAAAAATACGCAAACATCGCCTTGGGCGAGGCAAACGCGAGCGCACTGCCGTCTTTGAGCCTTGCGTAAGCGCGAAATTCAGGGTGCGCGCTAGTATCGATGCCGTATTTGGCGCAGGTAAGATTTACGTCTTTAAGCCACGCAAGATCGTGCACGCTTTTAGAATTCTGCGCCGAGCCGGAGCCCGTACTATCAGGCATGCCTAAATTCTGCGCTGAGCTAGCGCTTTGCGGCTCGGAATTTTGCATCTCCGCTGCGTCGCAAAGCGTTATAAATGCCGCCAAAATGAGTGGAAATTTCACGCCAAATCCTTCGATCTAAAGATAAAATAGCCCAAAATCAGGCTCGCTGCGCCCAGCGCAATCGGATAGAGCAGCGAAAAGGCGATGAAAAGCCCGCGCCCGAAGTGGTCTAGGATAAAATACGCCGTCGTGCCGATGACCGCAAGATCGGGATCAAATAGGCTGATGGCGGCAATGCGGAAGTCCTCCATCGGATTTGCTAGAGCGATCGCAAAGATCAGGTTCTCGTTCACGCCCGTTTTTGCGAGCAGTCCGATCAGTACGAGATCCAAAAACGCAAGGCAGAAAAGCCAGACGAAAAACGCGAGCCCAAGCCCCATCTCTTGGCTTTTTGAAACAGAGCAGATCAAAAATGCGATCCCCAAAAACGCCGCGCATAAGCTAAAAAGCAGCCCCGTATAAAGCAGGCAGATCGCCCACGGAATGCCCGTGCCTTTGATCGCGCCCCAAACGATCGCAAGCAGCAGCGACAAAAATATCGGCACGAACACTCCAAATAGCCTTCCTAGCGCCTTGCCGTAGTAATACTGCGCCTGCGAGATCGGGAAGCTTAGCAGGTATTCTAAGATATTTAGGTCGCGATCGGCTAGGATCGCCTTGCTGGTGGTGACAAGCACGAAGACGGGCAGGATGATGATGCAGATCTGAATAAATAGCAGCAGCAGTCGCGAAAGCCCGCTAAAGCCGAGCACGCGCGAGTCGGTCACCCCTGTGATGAAAAACGCCGCCACGAGCCCGCTAAAGATCAGCAGATAGAGCAAGAACCAGCGCGAGCGGAAGGACTCTTTGATGTCCAAAGCGGCGATGGTGAGTAAATTTTTCATTCTTTTCCTTTATTGCGCCTCGGTGCGCTTTTAAATTTATATTTCTCGCGCGGCTTAAATGCACCGCCCGTCTTTAAATTTTAGCCTCGTTTTGCAGCGCGGATTTACAGCCTTAAATTTTGCCAGCCGAGCTTTAAATAGGCGGCGAAATTTTATCCGCCGCTTGCGACTGCGGCTCGCGCATAAATTTTAAATTTACGGCTCGCTTGCGGCGCTTGCAAACAGCGCGTCGTTTGCTATCCGCCATCCCACATCCGCCGCAGTTTTAAAATTTAGCCGTTTAACGGACCGCTTAAATTTTAGCTTCGTAAAATTTCAAAAACGGGGCGTATCCCGCGGCATAAATTTTAAAATTCTAAAAATCCCGCATCGGCGAATTACGCGCCGGATAAATTTTAAATTTACGGCGAAATTTTAAGCTAGCGCGTCTGCGTAAATTTTAATTCGGCAGAACGAAATCTCGCGCCGTGCGTTAAATTTAGCTACGTTACAAGATAAAATTTTGCAGCCGTTTTCTAAGCCTAGCTTTGCTTCGTGCCGAAGTTGCAGAGTAAAATTTCATCTCGTCTGCTCTCGTTTACGGCGATGCGCTGAAATTTTACGTTTTAAATTTAGCGCAAAATCCTAGCCTTTTAAAATCCGTCTTAAGCAAACGGCCTTAATGCGCGTGCCCCGAATGCATATCGTGCGCAGTGCCGTTGCCCTCGTGCATCTGCCCCATATCGTGCGGCGCGCCTTGAGGGTGCGTCGTGCTGCCCGCATCGCCGCTCATGCCATGATCTGAGCCGTGAGTGTACTCCATACCGCTCATATCGTGCTTCGGCTCGCTTGTGCCGTGCTCTGCGGAGTGAGGGTCTTGCATCCCACTCATGCCATCATGTCCTGCGCTCATATCATGTCCATCGCTTGCGCCGTGCGCATCGCGACCCATATCGCCCATTCCCATGCCGTGCGAGCCGCCGCCTGCTTTAAGCGCCGTGACTACCTGATCGAAGCTGAAGTCTTGCTTGCCCTCTTGCTTGTTTTTAAACGCGCCCCAGCCAAACGACATAGGGGTTTTAAAACCGCGATAAAAGTGCGCCGTGCGTGCGTCGATAAACTCGCCGTTGCCGCTAGCGTCATTGATGTAAATTTTGGCATCCTTCAGCCAGTTTAGCTTGTCGTTTGTCACCATAAAATCCACCAAGCAGCCGATGTCGTCAAAGTAATGGTTTTTGCCGTCCACGCGCACATCGACGCTGAAGCGGTTGTCGCTGATCGCCATCTGGCAGTGCTCGCATACGTCCCTGTCGTAGTGGACGTTGCCGTAGTCTTTCTCGTCGCCGCAGCCTAAAAACGTAAGCGCCGCAAGTGCGCAAAGTAAAAATTTAAACATTTTTATCATCTACGATCCTCCCTAGATCCATACAAATCATTCTTTTTACCAGCCCTTCAACCTCGTCGAGCCTATGCGAGATAAAGATTAAGCTTTTGTCTTTTGCATACTTACGCAAAAGCGTCTTAAAACGCTCGCGCGCGCTCGGATCGAGATTGGCGGTCGGTTCGTCGAAAATCATCGCCTTGCTAGCTCTGCCGAATGCTAGCGCAATTAAAAATTTCTGCTTCATACCGCCGGATAGCTTATGAAAGGGTTTGTTTAAATTTGAACTCAGATCAAGCTCCATTTCGTCGCAAAATTTTACTATATCCGCTCTGCTTGCGTCCGCCGTGCGCTCGGCGAAGTAGATGAGTTCATTTAGGCTCAGCTTAAGCGGCGGCGGGGTTTGCGGCACGAAGCTGATACCGCGTAGAGCGCGGCTGCGCTGCTTAAATGAATCAAATCCGTCGATAGCTACGCTGCCGCTTGTGGGTATATATTCGCCCAAAATTGTCCGCATCAGCGAGCTTTTGCCCGCGCCGTTTTGCCCGACGAAAAGCACCTGCTCGCCGTCCGCGATATTTAGATCGATATCTTTTAAAACGAATTGATCTGCGAATTTCTTGCTTACGTTTTTAATCTCTATCATAGACTTCCTTAGATCATATCTTTTAGCTTATTGCCGATACCGAGTGCGTCTTGATGACACACGTCGATACAGCGTCCGCATAGCGTGCAGTCGATCCCTTTTAGCATAAATTTGCTCTTATCGCCCAGGTTTTCGGACGCCTTTTTTTTAGTGATATCCAGTACGTGCGAGACGAAGCAGACGTCTTGGCAAACGCCGCAGTGATCGCACCTGTTTTTATCCCAAGTAATCTTGCTAAGGCTAGCTTTCGCCGCAAGCGAATAGGTGCTGCCTAGCGGGCATAGGTGCGTGCACCACACCCGTCTGCTAAAAAATACTTCGAGCAAAAACACAAAAACTATCCAAAGCCCCGCCAGCGAGAAGCCGTATATGATGAGGCGCGATAAAATTCCCACGACGTTAAAAATTTCAAAAACGAGTAGATCCGTAATCGCACTTAGCAGCAAAAACACCGCCCAGATCGCATATCGCATACCGCGAGGCAATGAGCGCTCCTTGATGACGTGCTTAGTAATTAGCGTATTATGCAGCTTCTCGCCGATCTCGCTAAGCGCTCCGTAAGGGCAGATCCACGAGCAAAACGCCTTGCCGCCCGCGATGAAATAAAACAGCAAAATGGTGCCCGAGCCGATAAGTAAATTTATCGGCAGATCCTTGTGCGCGGCGATCACCTCAAGGGTGGCAAAGGGATCTGCTAAGTGAAAGCCAAGTATCCGCGAGCCGCTGATGTCGCCTTCTAAAATTTGAATATCGGCGCGAAAGGAAAGCACGAAAAGCAGATGCACCAAAAATACCGTGGCGTAGCGCAGAGCCCGAATGCTGGGGCGCAGTTTGCCGCTTCTGTTTTTAAGCGCGAAGGTCGAGAAAAAGCTCGTATTTTTGATCGTGCATCGCGAATTATATTTATCCAAGAGCTACTCTTTAAATTTTGAAATTTCATCCGCGAGCTTATCTAGGCTCTCGTCGCTTACGTTGGTTAAAAGTCCGCTCATCAGGCTATTTTTGATCTTACCCGCTTTATAATCTTTGAGGCTTGCTAAAATTTGATCCTTACTCTTACCGCCGATCGGCGGAGCGATCTTGCCGCGTCCGTCATCGCCGTGGCAGGGCGCGCAACTTACCAGATAGGAGCTGCTAACCTTGAAATCGCGCTCTTTGACGCTCTGCTGCAAAATTTTAATATTTTTCACGTCCTTATCGTCAATGAGATCGACGCTTTTGCTCTGCGGCGCTGGTTTTGCTTGTGCTTGCGGCTTGACTTCCTGCTGTGGCGCGCTAGAATCGTCCGAACTAGCCATAAAGATCATCAGCGCGATCAGCGCTACGCCCAGAATCAAAGCTAAAATTTTGCCCGGTTTCATTTCTGCTCCTTAAATTGTTTGTTGAACTCGTAAATTTCTTTCGCCATCGTCTCTATCTGCTGCTCGCTCATGCCGTTTACGAGCTGCACCATAAGAGGATTAGGCTTTTCTTTGAATTTATACTTTTTAATCATATCCACGATCTGCGCGTCGGTTTTATCCAGAAGTGACGGACCGATGATGCCGTTGGCGTAGTCGTCGTGGCACGCCGAACAGCGCAGGATAAAATCATGCCCAAGGCGCTTTTTCATCAGATCGAAATTTAGCTTTTCGTATTGGTTTTTGATGCTCGAATACGCCACGATATTTTTGGTCGTTTCATTCACGTCGCCGTTTAGATTAAAATTTACCTTTCGCTCGCCGTAAAAATCGTAGCTTACGAACTTATCGTCCTTCTTGGGCGCTTCGCCGCTTTTAACGCTGATGCGAGGCTTGGCAGTGGAATTTTGATCCGCTTTCTGCGATGCGGAATTTGAACTCGCGGAGCCTTGCGAAACGGAATTTTGCCCCGCGGAGCTTGAATCGTCGTTATCTCCGCAGCCGCACAGCAAAAGCGCCGCAGCTAGCGAGCAGAGGTAGAATTTAATGGAGTTTTTCATTGTTTTCCTTCATAGATTGATTTGTAATCCGCCCGCGGGATTATCTCGATGATACGCGCCGGACAGAGCTCGGCGCACGCACCGCAGCCGACGCAAGCGCTACGGATCTGCGGGGCGAAATGTTCATTCGCTTTTATCATCGCAATAGCTTCAAGCGGCTGCGGGTAAGGGCACAGCGACGCGCACAGATCGCAGGGCTTGCCCTCTTTCGCCGCCAGCGCTGAGTTTAGCTCGCGCTCCTGCTCGGTCTTGGCGGGCTTTGGGCGCAGATCGCTAGATTTTAAGGCCTGCCCGCGATACGCCAAACAAGCGTCTAAATTTTCAATCACGGCGATACCCATTTTAACCTTTTTAGGCTCGTTCGTCTCGTGGCTGAGCGCGCCGCTTGGACAGGCTAGTACGCAAGGAAGTGCGCCGCAAAGATAGCAGCCTCGCTCTTTGGCATCGATGACGGGCGTGCCGATGTCAAAAAGATGCGTAATATCGAGCAGGTAGATGCTGTGATATGGACAGACCTGCACGCATTGGCCGCACTTGATACAGCTACTGCGGAAGCCGCGCTCTGCTAGTGCTCCGGGCGGGCGCAGATATAAAGAGGCGGAACTCCCACTAGAATTTTCCGCAGAATTTTGTTTTATGGAATTCGGCGCGGAATTTTGCCCCGCAGAATTTACGGAATTTGACGCGCCAGAATTCTGCGCTTCGCCGCCCGTAAAATTTACGGAATTTGTGGAATTCTCATCCGCAAATAAGTTCGCTGCCCCGAGTACTCCGAGCGCTCCGCCGAGTAGTTTTATCGCTTCGCGTCTATTCTTTATCATTGCCTCATCCTAGGTTTTGGATCTTTTAGCAGTAGCTCAGGCTCTGAAAACGGAGCGAGCTTGGAAATGAAATTTAAAAGCGCGATCCCGCTGGAGCCGTAAAAAAACCGCACACTCGGTTTATGCGCCCAAAGCCTGTCTGCGTAGGCGTATGAGCTGTAGCTAACGTCGCCGTAGCCGTCGCCATCGCGATCAAATCCGTCGTAATCGTCGAAGTAGTTGCCACTCCATTCGTTTTGCAAGAGCTTGGATTGGGGCGTATCGTTTAGCACGATCTCCATATTTCCTTTAAATTTATTGTTTTTAAATACGCTTTTTAGCTGCGTGGCGTGGAATTGCACGCCGATGCTGTTATATTCGATATCATTGTTTTCAAAAACGTTAAGTGAGCCCGGCTGATAGGGGGATTGATCCAGATAAAATCCGCGTGCGTTGTAGACGACTTTATTGTTGGTGATCGTAAAATTTGAGCTATCCTTCATACCTATGCCTACGCCGTAAGCGCCGTCTGCATTGCGCACGACGTTGCGTCTGGCGATATTATCGCTTGAAAACATAAAAAATAATCCCACGCTATTGCCGTCGTAGTAGTTATCCTCCACGACGTTGTGCCCGGAGTTCATAAAGTGCAGCGAATAGCGACAGCTGTGGCCTTTGTTGCCCGCAACGAGATTGCCGTTTGAGAAGTAAAAAACGGTGTCGCGGACGTTGTGGACGTCGTTATTTAAAATTTTATTGGCATTGGAATACCAAAGCTTGATGCCGTCGCCTTTAAAACTCGTGCGGTAGGTATTGCTTGAAATTTCGTTGCCCTCGATCGTTACGTCGTTTGCCTTGCTTAGCACGACGCCGTAGAGCACGTCTTTGATGAGATTATTTTTTATGATTACACTGTTTACGTCGCTTACGTTGATACCCGCATCCTCGCTAAGATGCTCGAAGCCTCCGTTTTGAATTGTTAGATTCTTGATTATAACATGCGGAGAGCGGACGCGGATGACCGTTCCGTTGCGATCGCCTATGATCACGGCGGAGCGGTCTAGTCCGTCGATAGTAAGAGGTTTATCGATTAAAATATTGCCGTGGTATTCGCCCGCGGCTAGTTCTATAATATCGCCCGCTTTTGCGCTATCGATCGCGTCTTGAAGCTCGCCCGCGCTTAAGCTTAGCGCGAGCGAGAATGCTAGAAGCAAAAGCCTCATCTATGCTCTCGTAGAAATTTTTTCTTAGATAGTAGAGCTAACGCCGATAGCAGCGACAGGGCCAGCATCAGCCAAAAGCCAAGAGCCGGATATGAATGGGTAGTAAAATGCGCCACGCTGCCGTCGCCAAATGCTGTAGGCATAAAAGGCTTTATTTTAAACGCGCCCCAGTCTTGCAGGTTGTGCCCGAACCAATACAGCCAGCCTACGTAGCAGCCGATGAAGATAAGCGGTGCAATAATCGGTAGGATCATAAGCAGAGTCTGTCCCTTGCCATCATAGTACAAAAACGCAAGCATACCGATCGTAGCGATTATGAGATAATACGGCGATAGCGAGTGCTCGAGCGTGCCGCCGCGCCAGACGGGATACATTCCGATATAGTGATTTAGGGTGTTCATCTCGCCGACATCGCCGCTAAAGCCGTCAACGTGGACGTAAAGCGGAATCCCATCAGGGAAGGCCTCTTTTGGATAGTTCGGCGCTTCGAGTGAAATTTTCCACACCGGTATGCTAGGAACTCCCACTTCAAATTTATGCTCCAGCATCGCGCCTAGATCATTTTTAACATCACTAGGAATTAGATGATTTTTATACGATGCTTTCGTATAAAAATTCCATATCGGTGCGGAGTATGCGGGCAGCTGCGAGACGCTGCTAACCTGCCCCGATACGATTTTGCCTTGGACTTTGAAAAATCCGAGCGTAGGGATGGTAAAAGCGACCGTCATAATAAGCAGCGCTAAAATCGCGTAAATTTTATATTTTGGCATTTCATCTCCTTTAAATTCTCCCCCTTGCGGGGGAGAGTGGGGCTAGTTAAGACCCGCGTTCTCATCGACCCATTTTAGGTATTCGATGATATCTTTGATCTCTTCGTCTTTCATATGCTGATTTGGCATGCGAAGGTTGAAGTAATTTATCATTGCCTTAACGTAGTCGTCTTCGTAGAATTTAGCAGGGTCTTTGATAAAATCAGCTACCCATTTCTCGCCGTTTTCGTGGCGAAGTAGGACACCTGTTAGATCAGGACCGGAGCTTACTTGACCGATGACGTGACAACCGTTGCAGCCTCCGCGTAGGTAAGCCTTCTCGCCGTTAGATGCAGCCTCGCTCATAGGAGTGGAGAGCTCGCGGATTAGATTATTTTTAGCGCGAAGTCCGACATCTGCGGTTTTTACTAAATACTGCCAAACTTGACCTTCCCAAAGTATCGCGCCATTCATATCGCCCGCTTTTACCGCGGCGTCTGCCTTGGCTTTGGTTTCAGGAATTTTGCCGTATTGATCCAGCGCGTCATCGACTAAAGCCTTGACCTTAGGATATTTCTCGTAGTTTTTCTCTTTTAAGAATTTAACGACTGATTGGATAACGTCGTCGGTGGCTTTATTCGTAGCTACTACCTTGTCGTATTCGGCTTTTAGAGCTTCTGGGCTAAGAGCTTTTAGCATAGACGCTTTAGCTGAAGTGTATTTTTTATTCGGATCTTTTACGTATAGATATCCAAACATCTCAAGGTGCAGCGCAGAGCAGAATTCCGTGCAGTAGAAAGGAAATACGCCCTCTTTATCTGCGATGAAATTTACGCTCGCAGTCTTACCCGGCTCAAGCGACATATGCAGATCGTAATCATCAACCGTAAAGCCGTGAGTCTCGTCCTCAGCACGCTCTAAATTTGTCATATAGATCGTTACGTTATCGTCCTTATTAACCTCGATGTGCTCAGGATTAATATGGCTGCGGATCGCTGTAGCATAGACTTTTACGTTTTTGCCGTCGCGCTCGATACGCTCCTGACCTGCTAGCGTCATAGCAGGGTGCTGCTTACCGGTGCGAGAGTTTGTTCCCATAGTATAGGTAGGTTTCGTATGAAGCTTGCTAGCTGCGATAGAAACTACGTCGTGCGGCTCACCTAGACCGATAGGAAGATCGTAAAGCATCTCCATTTTAGGTCCTGTAATGTCGATGAGCTGATGATTTTGCGGATGAAGCGGTCCGATAGGATTAAATCTATCGATCGAAAGCTTATCCAGCGCGATTACGTATTTGCCGACAGGCTTAGAGGATTTACCCTCCATAGAATCGAGGTGACCGATATTGTAGTGAACATTGATCCTATCTAAAACCTTTAGCGTCTTGTAGTTCCATTTTACGATCTGGCTATCGACGTAAAGCGATGTATAGATTACGCCGTCTTGCGAATCGAAGGTATTATGCAAAGGTCCAAGACCAAGCTCTGCTTGTCCGTGAAGCGTCTTTTGCATATCTAAGATCGGAATTCCGTATGGATCCTTGCCTGCATATTCTTTTTTATCAATTAGCTCTTTGATCTTTTTGAAATCATAAACGCTAGCGTGAGTATCTAGTTTACCGCCGATAATAATATAGCGGCCATCAGGGCTAACGTCAACGCCGTGAGGAGATTTAGCCTCAGGGATCAAAAATAGCGCTCCCGCTTTTACGGCGGCGTCTATCGTAACGATTCTGTGTCCGTTTACGACCTTATAGTTTTTGCTGTCTTGAGCAAGTTTTTCTAGAATTTGCCAGTTGTAAACGTGCAGGTAGTCGGTATCGTTGCGGCTCATACCGGCTTCCATCGGAGGCAGACCCTTTTCGATGCCGCCCGTGTACATTTCGGAGTTAAAGCTGTTGGTAAACGCCCAGCCAAAGCTCTCGCCCTTACCTGCGTCACTTAGATCTTGCATATATGGAGGAAGCTCTAGAGAAAAGGATTTATTTACGTCGATTTTGCCTTTATCGTAGTCAAATTTCCATAGCGTTACCGCACCGCGATAAACCGCCTGATACTCCTCGATCGGGTGCCAGTCATTATCGAAAGGGGCTGCGTATTGGCTAGTTTCGATGACGTATTCGGTATTAGGCGTTACGAAAGAGCCGCCGTGATCGCTTTTGATTACGGGATTTACGACTATTTGAGTGGTTTCGAAATCGGATAAATTTATAACCGCGATTCTTGGGTTCGCCTTATCGTTGATAAAGAGATAATCGCCCACGTATTCGCCGTTTTTTTCGCTGAAATTTGGATGGTGAGTATCGCCCCAGTTGATCTCTTTGCCGTTAATGGAGCCCGATCTTAAGACCGCCTTACTCTCCTCATCAAAACCGTATCCCTGCCAAGGCTCCGGGGTAAATACGCCGATATATTTGTAGATCCTCATCGACGGCACGCCGTAAACGATCACCTGCCCGCTTTGACCGCCGGAAGAGAAGACCATATAATCGTCCTTCCTACCGGTCGGCTGATAGGTCTTAGCCGCCGCTAAAACGTCTTTTTCGCTTAAATTTCGTTCTTTCATCACGCGCTCTAGGTCGCTATCCGCGGCACACAGGGCGCTTGCGGCGAACAAAACCGAGCCCAAAAGCACGGGTTTGAAACTTTTTAACATACTAATCCTTTCTTAGAATTTTAAAATTTTACCTGATTTGCTGACTACGAGGATCGTATCCCCGTCTGCGTACATCGCTAAAAATTCGCTTTTTAAATCCATAACCTCCTTTAATCCTGCTTTTTGATTTTCGTAAATTTTATCTTTAGTAGCGATAAACTGCGTGCCGCGGGCGCACACGATGGATTTGATCCAAGAGCCCACGCTTTTGCGCTCGCTGCTTTTTAAATTTATAAAGCTCCCCTCTATGTCGCCTTCAAACAGTGTCCCGTCGCAGTCTGCAAGCGCAGTGGCGATAGAGCCGCTTAAATTTTTATCGCCAGCTTCGGCTGAAATTTCGCTTTGAGTTTTAAGCCCCTCGTCTTGAAATTTTGCGCCTTTGAATTCTGAGCTTTGAAATTCTGCGCTCTTTGCGCCGCCAACTTTCGTTTTATTTGGCTCGGAGGCTTGCGCGCTTTTCGCATTATTGAATTCCGCATCTTTAAATTTCACGCTACCAAGCTCTCCCTGCGCGGCGCGATTAGGCGCTGTATCGATGCCGCTAAATTTAATCGCAAAAAGATCTGCGCTAAAACAGGCTACGCCGTTCCAGCTTGCGACGCAAAGTCCGTTAGCGCCCAGGCTAACGGCATTGATCCTGCCGTAATGAAACGAAATTCCGCGCAGCCCATCTGGGGCGGAATTTTTATTTAAAGATTGCCCGTTTGCGGTGGAATTCTCATCTGGGGCGTAGCCGCCGTCCGCGCTGTTATCAGGGTCTTCGTCTAATCTTATTAGTTGATTCTTATCCACTACCGCGTAAATCGCGTCTTTTGCGGCATAGATCACATCTATTTGGGCTGTGCCGCTACGCCCCGTCTTAAGCGTGCGTAAAAACTTTAGTCTATTGTTTAGCACCGCGATTTCGGCTCCGCCCCAAGCTAGATAAATTTTGCCGTTTTTAAAATTTAGAGCCGTGATTTCGTTATCGCTGTATTTTTGCGCGAACTCTACATTCCATTTAGCAGTATCAAACATCCTAAGCTCGCCGCCACTGCCGCATAAAAGCAGTCGGTGCGAGCTTGCGTCGAATGCGCCCAGACGCAGCGTGGCATTTATATCAAAGCTGCCGGCTGCTGCTATCTGCGATAAACAAATCAAAAGGGCAATACAAAATTTTTTAAAATTCATCTTAATCTACTCTTTGCGAAATGATACTCCCCCAAGGCTTAAAAATCGGTTTAAAGCTTGAGCTATAATGAAATTCTAGGATTTCTTAAAAGTTACGAAATTCTACGATATAAAAATAGCTCTAAGTAAAATTTTATTTTTCGCATTTTTGCTATATAAATTCCGCTTTAAAATTATAATTTCAGTAAATTTTTATTTTGATAGATTTTTACAATTCGTAACGCTCCTTTAATTTTGTTTAAATAAAAAGTTAGTATAATCGCCAAAGTTTGTTTTAAATTTTACTGAAGGAGAAACTATGGAGTTTCTGACAAGTTTGTCTGAAAGCACTCAATTCTTTTTGCAGCTCATTATAGTCTTGGGCTGTTTGTTTTATGGTGCTAAAAAGGGCGGTATGGCGCTGGGAATTCTAGGCGGTATAGGCTTAGTGATCTTAGTGTTTGGATTTAGATTAGAGCCGGGTAAGCCGGCAGTGGACGTTATTTTAACTATCCTCGCAGTTGTCGTAGCAAGTGCAACGCTACAGGCTACGGGAGGGCTTGATGTAATGCTTCAAATAGCGGAGAAATTGCTTCGTAAGCATCCAAAGATGGTTTGTATCATCGCTCCAACTGTTGCGTGGACGCTTACAATCTTATGCGGAACGGGACACACCGTCTATACGCTGCTTCCGATCATTTATGACGTAGCTATTAAAAATGGAATTCGCCCTGAGCGTCCGATGGCTGCTTCTACGATCTCCTCGCAGCTTGCTATCATCGCTAGCCCCGTTTCGGTTGCCGGCGTTTCGATGGTCGCGATCTTACTAGGTCAAGGCGTGCATATCGAGGGCTTTAGTACGTATTTGGATCTACTTAAATTAACTATCCCTTCTACTTTCATCGGTATGCTTGCGATCGGAACGTGGTCGATTTTTAGAGGTAAAGATCTAGATAAAGATCCGGAATTCCAAGAAAAGATCAAAGATCCAGAGCAGAAAAAATATATCTACGGCGAAAGCACAACCTTGTTAGGTCAAAAGCTTCCTAGGATTAAGTGGGTTTGCATGTGGATATTCTTAGCCACTATTGCGCTAGTTGCGGTTTTAGGTTACGAGAAAAGCTTGCGTCCTGCGTGGACTAAAAATGTTCCGGGAAAATCCGTAGAGATCATCGTCGATAAAAAAACGGTCAAAAATATCACGATCAAAGATGGTCAGGTCATTTCTATGGTGGACGGCGGTAAGGTCGTCTCAAACGTCAAAGAGTCCAAAGCCAAAGATGCAACGAAATTTAATAGCGTCGAAATTTACGACAAAGATAAAAAGCTAGCTCAAAGCATCGTCGCTCAAGACGGAAATGTAGTAATTACGACAGGTGATAAGAGCGAAAGTATCGCAAACGCAAGCATAGTCGTAAAAGATACTATGAAAAAGACCACAAATTTAAATATGGTCTTAACCATTCAAATTTTCATGCTTCTTGCAGCATCCATTATGATGATTGTCTCGGGTATCAAAGCGGGTAATATCGCTAAAAACGAAATTTTTCATAGCGGTATGATCGCGCTCGTGGCGATCTATGGAATTTCATGGATGGCGGAGACTATGTTTACCGCTCACATCGAAATGCTAAAAGCGTCGCTAGGTAAGGTCGTTATGGCGTATCCGTGGACATATGTCATCGTTTCGCTGCTAATTAGTAAATTCCTTAACTCTCAAGCAGCAGCGGTTGCTACTTTCGTACCGCTAGCGGTTAGCATCGGTATTGATCCGGGTCTTATTATTGCCTTTGCACCGGCTTGCTACGGATACTATATCCTACCTACCTATCCGAGCGATCTTGCGGCGATCCAGTTCGACCGCTCCGGCACTACGCACATCGGCAGATTCGTCATCAACCACAGCTTCATTTTCCCTGGGTTAATAGGCGTTCTTACTTCATGCGCGATGGGCTTTATCTTCGCTCATATTTACGGCTATTTATAATAGTTGCGCTCGCGGGCATACGGCTCGCGAGCTTTAAATTTCAAATCCCAGTGGCTTTATAAAATTTTATAAAATTTTGAAATTTTAAATGCTCTAAATTTTTAAATTCTAAAGCTTTCTAAATTCCATTCATAACCCGCTCTAGGCTAATTCGTTTTAAATAAAATTTACGTTATAATCCCGCCAAATTCCACACAGGAGGCAGATATGCAAATCCCTATCGCATACGGCAAAGATGATCATCTAAATCTAGAGATAAACGAGAAAAATTTGCTCGGCGTTTTCGATCCAAACCCCGTGGCTAAATTTGACGAAACGGCGCTCATCGCAAAGGCTCTAGCAAATCCAATAAATCAAAAAAGCTTTGACGAGTTTATCGCAGGCGATGAAAAGATCGTCATCATCGTAAACGACGGCACGCGCCCGACGCCGACGGCAAAAATTTTAAAGCAAATTTACCC